>Ga0180433_10000915_pt1 | contig 50294 bp, 73 predicted proteins | sample SS_ome_8_FD_132980 | JGI IMG/M metagenome (GOLD analysis project Ga0180433, IMG submission 132980) | Hypersaline lake sediment archaeal communities from the Salton Sea, California, USA - SS_1_D_1 metaG | ecosystem: Environmental > Aquatic > Non-marine Saline and Alkaline > Hypersaline >...
GTAAAAGTAGTTTTTTCATTTCTTATCTCCCTATTAAGTTTGCATCTGCCCATGTAGGCTTAGATTCAAGAGCAACATGACATATAACAGAGGCAGCATCATGTGAAGCTGAAAAATCCCAAAAAAGACTAGATCCATCTTCTTGAGCCGCTGCATATTTTCCAGTATCAAGACCAGACCCCTCATATGGGCCAGAGCATGGATGCCAAATACCACTAGATGTCACCTTAAAAGTAACACCATCAATGTCTATACTAGCCGCACCTGTCCTACCTACATATGAAGCACTATAAAAAAACCACATATACCAATTGCCGATAGCATCACTATAAGCATAACCATAAGCAATTTGATTGTTTTGTGGTGATGGTGATGGGTTGCTTACTGATAAAGTCACGGTGTTAGTTCTTTGAGCTTGAGCAACAATAACATTGCCCTTACCAAGAACCTTGTTTGCAATAGCATCATCTTTAGTTCTAACCGTCTGACTCAACGCTATGCTTGTGTATAAGAGCGTGAGTAAAATTAAAAATAGTTTCATAGTTTTCTCCTTATGAGAAGGGCCGTGAAGCCCTGTTAGAATATTTTGTAAACTGTGAAATGAATGTCTCTTTGTCCTGCACTAGTATTCCTATCACCCATGATATCATTGCCTGTTGGTGTTCCACTAATAAGCTGTTCTCTGTAAAGCCTTATTGTCTTTTTGCCTGTAGTTGTGAAATTGAATGTGCCACAAATATTAAAAGGATATGCATGTATATCAGCATTATTTGTACCTGTTCCTTGCTGAACTTGTGCCATTACTCTTGACTTACCTTCTTCAACTATAGAAGCCCAAGCTGTTGTTGAGTTTGAGGAATGTGCAAGCTGAAATGTTGTTATATTATAATCACCAGCAACAAGCCCTATACTCCAAGAGAACTCTACACATGCCTTGTAATGGCCTATACTTGGAGCATCAAAAACAACACCAATGTTCTCACTTCCAGAACTACATGTTAATGTTCCAACAGTGTTCTCCATAGATTCACAAGCTATACCAACATTAGCAGAGTTTGTGTTTTTAACTAAATCAAGACCAGCGTCTGCCATAGTTACATAAGTAGCTTGGTTAGATGATCCTAAATCAATATTTGCCCCACCAATATTAGCATCAATAAACCAAGGTGTTTCATTAACTGTTGATCCTTCTGCTGTAATGGTTCCAGTAAATGTCTTATCACCTGCAAAGGTTTGAGTTGACGTTGTAACAATCCCGTTATCCGTTGCACTTGCAGCAGGAGCACTTACAGCGCTCGATCCTTTAGATGCAATCAAATGAACGTTAGTAGATCCACCAACTACACTGGCAAGAGTTGTTCCTGTGCTAATGAGTTGAGTGTCAGAAGCCACAATGTATGAAGCTGGATCATGCTGTTCCCATTGTCCTGAGGTCGTTGTCTCAACCCATAGTTCCATGTGAGTAGGTCTTCCACTAACACCGTGAGTTATAGGAAGCGCAGTGTCCAACTCGGTTGCTGTCATCCTTCTCTCATACCCTCTCGTTGCTATTGAATAACCAACTGTGGAGTTAGACTTCAGAGAGAAATCAAAAGCACTCATTGAGTTCTGACCAGATAGATCGAAGTAAAGATCATCCAAGCTCTTGTCTATAACAAAGTCGTTGAATGGTCTTATCATTCCATCGTAAGAAACCTGTCCTTCCCAAGCTTGGAGATCTGTTTGAAGGTTCTTAGAGTGTGTCAGCTTACGTGAGTAAAGCTTGTCAATGTCTGACTGGGTGAATGCATAGCCGTTATTAAAAATGAACTCGTCTATAGATCCGTCAAATGTAGCGCCTCCATTATAACCACCAAGATTAAAGTTATTGCTTGGAGTGTTTAATGTACCAGAAGGAGCAAGAGTAAAAGAAGGAACACCGTTTATATAAATTTTATAACTACCAGCATCGTATATCATCGCTATATGATACCAACCGTTCCAACCATCAACAGGATGCAAGTAAGAAGTAGTTCCACCAGAACCGGCTATATCAAGATGTAAATATGAATCATCTAAATACATTGCATAACCAGCAGTCGCTCCACCCCAGTTTGCAAACAACGTTCTCTGTGTAGTAGTAAACCAGTCATTAGCACTAAACCAACCTGCTATTGAATGAGGTTTATCACCTGGAGAAAAATGAGAGCTTGTAGTGTTGTTTAGATATTCAGAACTAGCGTTGTCTAAATACACAGCTTCATTGTCTGACCCCAAAATTCCCTTTGCTGTAAAGTCTGGGGTGTTCTGAGGAGTAAGATCATAAGCCGCTGTACCTTCCCCATTGTCACCATCTGACACAAGATTAAAGAATGCAGTAGTGCCGTGAGTAGGGTAACTACTAGAATCAATAATATGACCAGCTTGATACTGCTCACCGTTGAATCTACGAGAGTATAAACCTAATAACTGATCAGATGTATAAGCCGTTCCACTTACAGCAAAAAGCTCATCAAGCTCACCCTTGAAAAATTGCTCCTCTGTTGCATACCTTGCTCCTAATGTGAATAGGTCTGCACTAAGGTTTGCGGTATTTGATATAGAAGTGTTCTCAGCAACTAAATGTCCATCTACATATAGACGTTGTGTAGTAGCAGAGAAGTCATAAGTCATTGCAACAAAATACCACTTGTCAGAATCAAAACCAGAGCAATCTATTTGTACATAAGTATTCCATGATGTACCGTTGGTTGATATTTTAGAAGCTAAATTACCGCTTGCTTCAATCCATATCCCATAAGCTCTATCTGTTGCGCTTGTAGCACCAGCAAATATAGTGACATCGCTTCCAGCATCCCACTGGTTTGTTTTAACCCAAACTCCAACAGTAAAATCTGTGTTGTTCCCAAAGTCATAAAACGAATTGTTGCTTTGCAAGTATTGAGTTGAGCCATCGAACACAGCAGCCTTGTTGTCTATTTTAAAGATACCTTGCCCAGTAAAGTCAGGGTCAACTGTTCCGTTTGATAAATGTCTTCCGTTCCCACTGTCGTCTTGATCATCCTCAAGATTGAAGAAGGAGTAAGTACCTGTTAAGAAACTTGCTTCAAGATCTCCTTGAGTGTTATCAACTATACCTACCTCACCAATGGTAGGAGCGTTCTCTGTAAACACAACACTTGAGTTTGTGCCTACTAAAGTATCATGCCTTCTTACTGCAAGAGTCGCTTGATTCTGCCATGTGCCTGCTGACCTTTGGATTGTTCCTATTGGGACATACCGAAATAGATCAATGACTGTTGGCAGCGTTGCATCAAGGATGATCATCCCTGAAGTTAAATCATAAACCTCTCTTCCGTTCACACTGGTTGTTGAAGCAGGAAGGAGCGTTGTGTCAATGTACACATAGTAGTCATCGTTTGTTGTATACCCAGACAGATCATAAGTAAGATCTGCTGAGAGCCTTAATTCTCGACCGTCTGATAAGATGATGTGACCAGCCTTGATAGTAAGGTCTGTGCCTGAAACGTCCTGGAGCTTGAGACTGGAGTCACCAGAAGCGCCTGGAATAAACTCACTTCCACCAGAGTCCCAGACAAGTGCTTGCCCTTCCTCAGGAGCAGTGGTGCTTATGTCAACATCATCAAGGTCATCTATACTCTCAACCGCACTACCGTTTATTACAACGACAGCAAAGGTGTGTGGTCCGCCAGAGCTTGGAGTGTCAACCTCAAGGATTGTCTTCTCACTTCCGACCTTGGCATTGTATGCCCAGCCAGCAGCAACAGGATCTTGTACCCTTGTAAGGTTTGAGCCTGACCCAGTATAGATAAGGACGGTCAACTCAGTTAGAGCCATACCAAAGTTATGGTCATGCTCAACAGTTGTTGAGTCTGCTATTGCAGAGAACTCTTCATATCTTGAGTTTAGGTTGTCTGCAATCTTTTCAATTGCTGCAGTGTGTTTGTTGAAAAGAGTAGTCCCACCTTCATGACCTTGATCTGGCCACGTTATCTTGAGCCTACTTCTTACAGTGTCGTCAGTGTGTGCTATCACGATCCCTGCTGTAATAGTCAGGAAGACAGCAAACGCTATTCCTACTTTTTTTAACATGATCTCTCCTTTAAAATTTAACGTCCAAACCCTGCTAAGTGCTGAGACTTCTCACCCTCAGTTCTCTCTCGAACCCTTCTGGTCCCATCAATTAATATCTCTATGCGCTTCTCCCTGGTCACAAGGACAAGCCCTTGAATAGATCCCTCAACACTGATCCCTTTACCGATACCACCCAAAGGAATAGGCGCTGCTGCTGTCCACTCGAAATTGACAAAGTCCCAACCATCACATTTTGCCATGAACACAACCTGCCTTGTCTCCTTGTGCTTGCCCTCAATAGATGCCATTGACAGCATCTCTTTTGTTTGGCACCACGCCTGAAGTTCTCTGGTGTTGCCTGGGTTAGACCAAGCACCATACTTGCAGGGCTTGTCATGATAGTCGAATCTCCACCTTAGGAGATAGTTCTCTGGGACGTATTTATTTCGACAAACTAACTTCATAAATCTCTCTTAATTAATCATTAAACTAACATGTAACATGCTGTTTTTACTTTTAGGCTGTGAAGCTATAAGCAATCACCCATTCCCATTGAATGATCCCACCTTGGGTGTGGCTGTTTGGCAAATAGATTCTAAGCTTGATATGAGCGTTGTCACCCAAAGCCGTGTCTGCACTCTTGCCTATTTGTCCTGCTACAGGAGCAGTTGCATCTGTCTCACCAGGAGCGTTGTAGACCATTGCGTCTGCACCGATAACAACAGCGCTTGCAAGATCAATCCCTTGAGTTCCACCATCCCCATAGATATAAACAACGGTAGGTCTTCCTGCTTGATCAAAGCGGTTTGAGTCGTTTGAGAATGCATCATGGTCAATCCACAATCCACCACTGAGACCGTCAGCATTGTTCTTGCTTCCACCTGAGGCGTTGCCAAGACTTGTCATCAAAGCATAGTCGTTTGCTGCTGAGTCTGCACCACCGTAAGTAAAACCAGTTCCAGTTCCATAGGTCTGAATAAAGGTCTTTGTGTCTGTGATGGGATCAACAGTTGCATCATGCACAATGTATAAATCTTGAGCACCCTGGTTTAAAGTCTTATCGACGATAGGGGCAAAGCTGTTATTGCTTACAGACCCTAGGTCTACACCAGTTCCCCCACCTTCTAATGCGTCCGCAATACTAGAAGAAGGATCAATTGTTTCATTGACTGTCAGTGTTACTGCCATATTGGTATACCCCCAAAAATTACTCTTCTGTTATAGTTGCTGTGCTTCCACCAACAATTCCCGAATAACCAGGAGAATATCCTGAGAAGGGAACCATCTGGAAGCTAAACATCCTTGCTATAATTTTGAGCCCTACAGGATCCACGCCAATGTCTCGAATCATTGCAGGGCTCTCATCAAACTCTGTACTCTCTATCTTAACATCAAGCTTCACAAAGTCCCCAATGTCAAGCAACATTGATCTCCAGGTGAGTTGGACGTCCACAATCTCAAAGGACGCACTTGCCAGCTTTATGATCTCCTTAAGCTGTGCAATGACAGTCGCTTCTTCATAAAGATGAGGGAAGACTATCAACTTGGATATAGCTCTTGACTGATTGATTGCTGCTTGATTTCTCCAGATACCTGTTTGAAAAGCTTCCTCTCCAAGATCTGGTAATTTATTGTAGGCTGCTTGAGCTCTGTTGAAGTTGTTTAATGTGTCGATATTCAACGAGAATGAGTCCTTTACTACATCCCAGTTTCTAACGGTAAAGGAAGGGCTTGCTACATAGTCATCAAAGTGCAATGAGTTTATTTTTATAAGTTGGTCCCTGCTGATAAAAGCCTCAAGCCTCACCTCTTCCAGTAGAGACAGAGCAAAGGTCATTGCCTCAACAGACTCCTGTTGATAGACACGGCTCTTGAATGTGGAGATTGCACTCTCTGAAGGAGTGGCTTTATCTCTGAACGTGTCCCAGTTTGAATCAAAGTCACCAGCAACAGCGTTGCCATAAGTAAGGAGAATGTCTCTTGCCTGCTCAACTATGTTGTCGTCGTAAGTTCCACCACCAAGGGTCTTCCCTTTTACCTTCACAAAATACTCGTCACCCTGTTCAAACAGATAGTTAGATCCTTCAATGGTTGTTGATCCACTGTTCTGAACAATCTCAAATTGGTTGTTGTTTGCGTTGATATTGACAATGTCTACTGCTGCAAAGTTGTACCACTTGCTTGCTCTTAGAACAAAGACGTCAGCAGCATTAAAAGACGAGTTTGCGTTCTGGCTTATAACGACTTGGACATTGTTCCTTGTTCCACCAATGACATTAGTGTCTGCACCATTCACAACAAAGACTCTTGCTGAGGCACCGTTTGCTGTTATTGCTGTGGTCCAGTCCCCATATATTACTGGGACATATTGCCCTTTTTTGTTCTCTTCTATATTGGGGAATGTTGTGTCATCAAAAACAGTTTGTGGGAATGAGTCATTGAGCTTTTGGAACTTGTCACGAGCAATGATTTTTATTGCCTTAACACTCCTGCCAACACCCCCAACTTCGGTTATTATTCCCTCAAAGATTTTTTTATAAGTAGAAGAAACATCCCTTAAACCTAAAGAAACTTCGACGGTTTTATCAATCCAACCACCATAGTTTGCTCCAGAAGGAAGGAACTCATTAAAGCGACCGTCAACATTGGAGAGCTCAAGCTCAAGAGAAGAGAACTGAAGCTCACCAGATAACCACTGACCAACTGTCCTTGTCACTGTTGGGACATTGAGCAGAGCTTCATAGAAGGTTGACCCTACATACTTATTCCTGTTGGATGCATAAATGTACCCTGTTGGTGTTTCTATGGTGACAGCAAGCTCAAGATTGTTGGTAAGGTTGTCATGACAATTGTCCAAAAAATCCTGAGTTATTGCTGTTGCTGTAAGATAAGGGAACCTATCTCTACTGCTCATTTTACAATCCTTTACATTGACTCATCTATCTCTATATCAAACGATGCATAGTCCTTGTCTGGTCCTAATGACTTATGTCTCTCTCTTGGAAGCACCGTCAACTTGCCAAAGACTGCATACCTGTCTGTCACTTCCATGTCTGTTGCTGAGGGTGTCGGGATCCAGAGACATTTGTGTGTTGTCCTGTGGACCTTAAAGACGTCTCTCAGTAATTCGAAGTTACCAAGCAGTGTTCTCAGCAGTCTGAACTGGAGAGCAACAACACGCTTGAGCGCCAGTGAATTAGACACGTTAGTATGACCTTGTGTTAAGACCTTGTCTGAGAAGTCCTTATGCTCAAACTCAATCTCATCAACAAAGCACTCACCACTGAACAGCCTGGTTGCTCCAAAGAGAACTGTTCCAAGACTGACAAAGCCGTCAGAGTTTGTGCCGTCGTCTATTGCAATTCTCCAATACCTGTAGCCTGTCAGAGGCAGATCTGGAGAGATGTAATAAAGATTGTCATCTGTCACCTGTATAGGAATGATGATGCCTGTAGGAGCGTGTGAGGCGTTGTTAGAGCCTATCAAGAATACCTGAGCAGAACTTGTCAGGTTGTGATTGATGATTGCAAAGGTGTCAAGGAATACACCCTGAGGGATCTCTGTATCACAATCAACAGTAAGACCAGTTGTCACTCCAGTTGCCGAGCGCCAGATCTCTTCAGTTATATCTGTGTTGACGTTGTTCACATCAAAGTCACCAGGCTCTGTTGAGTTTGCTGTCCAGTTAAGACCTGTTGTTCCTCTTGATGGGAAGTCACAAAGTATTCTCAGGTTGGTTGTGTTGTATATTGCTGAAGTGGCCTGCATACCAAAAGACCTGGTTGTGACCATGTCAGCTTGCATACCTGCTGGGTGCAGATAGTCAACGATAGACATTGCTGCCTGCATACCGTGAGTCTCAATGGTGTCGAGAATAATGCCGAGAGCCTGCATTCCCATCTCGTCAGTGAACTCACCAACATTCATTAGAGCTCTCATTGCCATGATTGCCTTCATACATGAGGCATCAAATGGTGTCTCACCAAACGGACCTTCTGCCCAGACGGGACATGTGAGGTGCTGCAAGAAGTCACTCTTTGCTTCAAACGCTACAGGCTTTAAGAACTCAAGCACGTTCATTTCTGCCTGCATACCTACAGGATTGTTGAAGCCTACGTTGCTTCCTTCTGCCTGCATTCCATAAGCAACAACTGGATTGACTTGCCCTTCTGCTTGCATTCCATAGGGCTTTTCAAAATCGTTTATTTGTCCTTCTGCTTGCTGGCCTATGGGTGTTTCAAAGTCATTTATCTGACCTTCTGCCTGCACACCAAGAGGAGTCTCTTCACTTATGACTCCTTCCCCTTGCATTCCATAGGGCTTCTCAAAGTCAACCGTTCCAAGTAAAGCCTGCATTCCGAGTGGTGTTTCAGAATCAATGATAACCATCTCAGCTTGCATTCCGAGATTGCCTGCATTGACACCACTGTCAAACGGCTCCTCTCCAAAATCAGTCTCACCAAAGCCCTTTAAAACGGTTGTAACTACTGTCATTATCTTATTCCTTTACTACTAAGGACAAACTCACCATTAAGAGACGCCTTCTTAAGCTCTTCTTTAAACGTTGGCATGAGTCTACTTCTGACAAAAGATTCATTGACTGGATTAGTGGTATTCACTGTCATGCTGACGTTGACGGTTGTGTCACCTGCTGTGATCTCACCCTTGTTGACAGCATCAAGAAACTCTGTTCCAACACCATCCACACCACTCTTCCTTATGACAAACTCACCAGCTTCTACGGTTCCACCAGAAGGACCAACAAACCCACCCATTGCAAATTTGTTTTGGTGGAGCATTGCTGGGATCATTGATTTAAGAACCCTCTCTCCAACCTCTGACCAGAGTTGATCTAAACCAAGACCGCTTATAAATGTGTCCACATTCTCAGCAGCATTGCTAAATGCCTTAGCAATAGACTCAACACTTATTGTTGGCATTGAAACATTAGGGCTCTGAACAGAGACACCCTTAGTGCTTATAGATACACCTGTTGCTTGCGAGATTGCTCCACCTAAAGAACCACCAAGACCAAAACCTAGAATGTTACCAGAGAATATTGCTTCCACTACTCTTTTAACAACGGGGTTTGCCATGAGAGACCGAGGTATGACAACCTCTTCTGGAGACAATAGCGCTGGGACAACATCATTTCTCACACTGTCGCCAGCAACAGACGCTGCACCTGGTACACCTTGAGGACCTGTACCCTTAGCAAAATTCATAAAAGGAACGTCAATTCCAAGTATTCCCTCGACCTTGCCAGTGCCTTTGTTGTCAACCTTGAATATCTTTTCGAATAGGTTTGCTGGGTTAAGTGTGTCGAATATTTTTTGAATCATTGGTCCTATGCCAGACAGCCCTTCTTTAAGACCTTCCCATATAGCAGTACCAAGCTTCTTGAATGTCTCTGGAGCTTTGTCGATCCCTTCCTTAAGACCCTCGAAAATCTTACCGCCAATATCTTTGAGAAACTCGAATATCTTTTGATAACTCTCAAGCCATGGCTTTATGATTTTTTCTAAAACAAAATCCCATACAGATTTTAAAGCATCAACAAGACCACTGAACACTTCCTTAGCAAATTCCCAAACATCTGACAGAGCCTTCACTGCAGCTTGCACAACATTGTCAAAAGCAAGAAGTATGTTGTGGAATGCATCAACAAAGAAGTCGAGTATTGGTCTTACTGTGTTGTCCCAGATGTCCACAAGCTTTTGCCACAACCTGGCGAGAATGTTTGCTGCTTTGTCTGTAGCCGAGTTGATTGCATTGCCTATCCTATCTGCAAGGTCAAACCCTCTGGCTGCCTGCTCAAGTTCCAATACTTTAAACAGGTCTTCAGCAACTCCTGTTGCACCGTCCATTAAGTTATTGAGACCCTCTTCTATCTTACGAGTCCCAACGTCAAAGATGTCTTCAAACCCAAGAGCATTGGCAAGCTCGTTTGCAAACTCCTTCAGTCCCAATATGACACCATCAACAAAAGCTTTTGCAATCTCTGGTATCATCTTTATCAGTTCAATCTGGAGCTTTGGGAATGCTCTTATCATTGCCAGGACAAAGTTAAGCCCGATAGGAAGAGCCATTCTTATGAGAGCCTTGCCAAACATTAGAGCCATTTCTGGTAGGCGTTCTATGAGCTTTTCGAGAACACCAGGAAGAGACTCTGCAAGCTTTGCAATAGCATCTGGAAGACCCTCAGCAAAGAAGGTGAGAGCTTCCATTATAATATCGAACAACCCGTTTAGAAGGTTCGGGATGAGATTCTTTATCATGTCAGATATGGAAGTGAAGACGTTCTTCAGTCCTTCCAAAATAGCCTGAGGCAGTGCGGTTATGGAGTTGAATATATCTGCCACTTTATTGAGCACCCCAGGAATGAAGTCGATGACCTGCTTTATACCGTCAAGAACACCATTGACTGCACCCATGAGAGCGCTTGCTCCACCAAGCAACATTGATGCAGCGCCTGCTGTAGCAGCAAACCCTTGAGTTGCAATGTCAGCAGCCTTGGCAAGACCGCTTATATTCTCACCAAAAGCAGCCCTTATCTGGTCCATTGATGCTTTATCAAACAGGGCTTTTACCTTTAACCTTGGAGCTTTTCTCTCGTCATCATCACCCTGACCTGCTCCTGGTTTTTCCAACTCATCCTTCTTGTCAATTGTCCCATCCAATGACTTGTTAAATGCATCAAGACTTTTCTTCGCTTGATCCCATATAGCACCAGGCTTCCAACCTGTAGTTGCTCCTTTAAAGTTCTCTCCAGTTGTCTTTAAGTCCTTGTTTAAATTCTTAAGCTCGTCTCTCATAGCCTCAACATTGCCTGAGCCTATGCGTCCAACCTCTCCGAATATCTTTTGAAAAGCTCCTCTGAATGGTGCAATACCTTCCGTAAACATGATCTGGAACTCCTTCCAGAATATCTGCACCTTTGTTGCCATCCACTTCAGACCAGAGCCAAACAGAGTGACGACCTTGTCCCAGTTTTTAACCAAGAGATCGAGGGCAAGAATACCACCCATGACAGCGCCAGCAATCAGAGCCCATTTGCCCACAAGAATTATTGTTGCTTTTTTTGCGGCTATTGTAGCAGCAGCATAGTTCCACATAGCTGTTGCCATGAGCCCGATCCCACTTGCTATTGCCTTAAAATTAATCACCGCCAGTGATCCTGCAAGAGTGAGCATCACCACCTGAAGTTCTTTTGTATCCTTAAGAAGCCTGCTGAAATTAAGCTGGTCTATTGCCTTGCCTGTTGCGACAAAGATTGCACTCGTCTTGTCCATGAACGAATTGAACTCTTGAATAGCAGGAAGGAGAACAGCTTTTATGAGCATTCCCAAACGAGTGAAGAACGCAATGGACTTGCCTACCATTCTCTCTATTTCTTTGTCTGCAGTCTTTGCCATTTTCTGATAGGCGTCTTCTGTGGCTGCTCCAGAATTTATTGCAGCCTTTGCCATATCGTCCATGATCTTTACAAACTTGTCCCCGATGGTGTCACCCAAAAGGGTTGTTGCTACAGCTATAGCTTCTTGAGATCCGAAGAGCTCGTTGAGAGCCTCAGTTGACCCATCTGTCTGAGCAACCACTCTCTTTAAAGTTCCAACTAAACCGTCTTGTTGAACTGCTGCTTTTATAGACGTGATGCCCAGTTCTGAATAAATATCTGCAAGGCCAGCACCACCCCTTGATAGTTCTGACATTAATGACCTAAGTTGTGTCACTACTTGTGAGGTTGAGACACCGCCAGTTGTTACTGCAGCAGTGGCAGCAATCAATTCTTGGAAGCTCATACCCATGCCTTGTGCTGTACTCGACGCCTGACCAAGCTGGGATGCAAGCTGTTCTATCGTTGTCTTACCAGCCTTCATACCAATGAAGAGAGCATCTGAAATATCAACAGCACCGTCTGCCTCAACACCAAAGGCGTTCATTAAGTTTGTCAAACCATCGACAGCAACTGACAAAGTTGTGACACCACCAGTTGCCAGTTTTTGTGAAGTGACTAAAAGTTCTGTGGCGTTTGTTGCATTGACTGCACCAGAAGAGAGGGCTTGATAAAATGCTTTTGCTAAGTCTTCTTGACCTGTCCCGAACTGTGATTGGAGTCTCAGGATCTCCTCAGTAAACATAGCCTGAGCGCCAGTGGCATCATCAAGAAGAGTGGTGATCTCAGCAACACCCTTCTCAAGTTTTACTGCCTGACCAAACGTTGCATTGAAACCTCTCGAAACTTTTTGAAGAGCAGAGCCTAGGAGAGCAAAGCCTTGATTCATAACGACAACAGAAGCACCGATCTTTGAAAAGGAAGAGCTCAATTTAGAGGCTTCCTTGCTCGTCTTCTTCATGTCCTTACCAACGTCTTCCACGGTTTTACCGAGAAGCTTGACCCCCTTGACCGCACCTTTACTATCAACGGTGATGTTTATTTGTAGGTCGTCGGTTGTTACTGCCATTTTTCTGTCCCTTCATTAAGTCTTTGGCTTCTGGCATGATCTGTTTAATATTGGACATTAGTTTTACTTGTTTATAAAAAACAACGAACCAACTTAGTATCTCAATAAACCATCCAGGTTGTTCCAATAAGGGACCTTCATATGGCAACGTATTAAGCTCTGAGGAGACAACAAGAATTCTGTATAGTCCACAAGTTTCGAGATCGTCTCTTGACACCTTAGAAGGGCAGAACCCAAAAGGAGTCCCACCCTTCTGAAGCTGAATAGGGAACAGTGTGACATCGTCTTCAGCAGTAAAATCCCAACGGTCCTCAAAGCACCGTCGTCTTTTCTTGGTTGCCTTGTCACACTTGGAGCAATCAAAATTGCGTCCTTCCCTGCTTAACTTCCCACTGTCAACAAACGATAACTCAACAAGAGCCGTTAATTTTTTTTTACTAAGTCAGTGTCTTCTTCTGTCATGTTACCCTGAATAGCAAAGAACAAGAATGTTAGTTGTCCTATGTTGTCCAGAGCGTTGACAAGTTCCTTACTGGCATAACCGTCTGAGTCTCGTTTAAAGGTGATCTGCTTCTCCTTTGGAACTGATTCAGGGTTCTCAACACCGATAAGAGAGAATCTCACCAGGTCGGTCATGTACGTGATGTCCATGTCCATTTGACCTTCAGATGGGTTGTACCTAATGTTTCTCTTCCTGAGCATCTCCTTGGCATTCCAAGTGAGTGTGCTTCTTAAGACAAACCTTGTAGGCTCACCTTTGAGATCAAGCATCTCTTCATTAAGCGTCTTGAGATATGACATGTAATTGTCATCGTCTTTGTTCCCAACTGCATCATCTGCAAGCAAGACAACCTTTAAATTTTTCTTCTCCGATACGAGGGTTAGTGCCATGTATGACTCCTAAAAAATTACAAGAACTCTATTTGTACCTCATCACCCTGGTCTAAAGCAGACTGGAGTGCAGTCCCATCAAACGTGACAGGAATGGTGCCCGTCTCAGGCACAGAGATAGGTGGTATATTAAACATTGCTTTTGGAAGCGTGACCTTGAGGTGTCTTCCAGTTGCGTCTCCAAGAATAAGGACAACATTGTCACCAGCAAATTGATCAAGCTGGTTGTAATATTGTATCAAGTTGTGACCAAGGTTTAACTCCATAGAGGCTTCTGCTGTGAGCCTGTCTGCAGGAGCAAAGATCTGGCCGCTAAGAGAATCAGATCCCCAACAGAAGTTCTGAGGCTCATGATTGTTTGTAAGATTGAGAGAGAAGGATCTCATGCAAGCAACTGTGCCGAGTCCTGTTGTTTCGAAACTACCAACGAGACCTGTCTGAATATCGTCAATAGCTGTGGGTGATTCTGGCTCCCAATAAACAAGATAGATGTCAGCACTAGAGCCGTCTGCATCTGCAAGGACCGCACCGTCAACAGTGATGACATCGCCAGTCACGTCTGTGATTTTTCTTGCTGTTGCTGTATCTGCAGATCTTGTTGTCCCGTCTGCTTCAATGATCATGACAAGACCGTCTTCCTTAAAGCGCTTGCCCTCATCTGTTTGAACAGTGATGGTGTTGCCAGCATTGTTGTCTGTGGTTGATTTTCCGATACCAATAAGAATGGCTTTTTTACCAAGGCCACTCATTTCATAGTTTGCATTGCCGTCGCCTGGGAAGTTCATGGTTGCCGAATCAACAAACCCACCACCCATTTGCTTGGACCACTTGTCTCCAACTTCATGAATTGTGAATGTGATTGAGGGATCGTCTTCTGCAGTGTACTTGATGCCTGTTCCACTTGTGTCTTCTTTACCAAGAGCAGACTTGAACAGAGTTCTTACAGCAAGGTCAATCTCTGTTGTTCCTGCAGCAACTGCAGTGTCGATGTTGAAAAGAGCAGCAATATTCCAATTGGCTTCAAACTTCTGCTCAATGATGCTTGTGTTGTGCCGTCCAGTCTTATGAGGAGAAGTCTCAAAAGGCTGTGTTGACTCAATAGATCCGCCAGTGTGGAGCATAAAATCAGTTGCTAAAGGAGCAACCATTGTTCCGCGAGTGGCTTCTTCTTTGACGTACATACGGTGATTTAAAGCAACCGATGGGTTTGCTGACGCATAAATAGTCGCATAGTTCTTTGCCATTTAAAAATCCTCCTAATTAGCAAACGTCAACCAACGCCTGGTAAAAGCTTGCTGTTAACTCAATAGTATGAATCAAAAGCGGATCGGTTAACTGCAAAGTCGTAAAACCACCGCCATGTAATAAATGAATCATGTTACTAGTGAGACCTATTTGGGGGTCTTCCCACAGCTTCCGTTCTATCAAATACTGCAGGTCCCATAGATCTCGTTGGGTCTTCACACCACCAGAAGAGGTTGACCTTAGAACGATCTCAAGATTAATTCTCCAGTCTACAACTCTTCTTCTGTTTTCATGTCTGCTGGCTTCTCTTACTCCATACAACTGGACTGCTGGGAATTCACTGTCTCTAAATTCTTCTGACGATAACCGCACCTTATCAAAAGCAACATAGTTAAGCTCTGGCATAGAACTCAAGATTGTCACGAGAGCATTTGCAACGTCAGTCTTTTCTGCCACTTTTTACTCCAAACGCCTTGTCAATAATTGCAAGGATCTTTTTTCGGTTATCATTCAAAGCAGGTCTTAGGTATGGCCTTGGCAACCACCTATCACCAACTATGACTCCTTTGCCAGCTTTTACTTTATCTAGTCTACCAGCAGCACTCAGGCTTGCAAACATTGCCCTTCTTTGATGAGGAAGAAAAGGTCCACCATACTCATTCATACGAGCATAGACCACCCCTTCCGTTCCAACCTTTACAGTTGCCTCACCGCGTCCTTGTGACATCACCTCATGCTTCAAAGAGTTCATGAGCCTGCCACTGTCAACCATACCGTGAGCTCTGATATTTGCCTTAGCAGTGTTCTCGACAATAAGCCCGATAGTTGTTAGAGCCCTCAACTGTTCAGGGTTGCCAAGAGGGTCAGCAAAGTCTTTTGCCCTTTGCATCATTCTCTTAACAAGAATCTCTATGCTTCTGTCTCCACTCTTAGGCATTCCTGTTCGGTACCTCTGCTTGTGGGAACTCAATCCTTCGATAAGAATCAAGCATGGTTGCTATAGTCTCAGGTATTCCCTCAATCAATGTTGTGGTCTCACCTGCTTTACCTTTTGTTTTTCTGCCTATGTTTCTATTAGTTCTGACTCCTTCCAAAAAATCAACAAGGAATAGACAAGCGCTTTGAATATCAGCAGGAACTGTTGCAAAGCCTGCATCGTAAACAACTTTGATATTCTGATAACCAATAGGCCACTTGCCTGGTCTGTATATAAGTTCTTGTTGGTTTGTTGATAGTCGATAGTCGTCTGAATCAACCAAGGTCTCTGCATCCACAAACAGAGACTCAGTGTCAAACCGAATCTCCGTTATGGACGTGACAGGCCACTGTCCTAAGATAAGCCTGTTGTCTCTACGACCATCATAGATCTCAGTGAATGTCTGCTCTTTAATGATTCTTTTTGTGTATTTCTCAATCATCTGAGAAGCCACTTCAATCTGGAAGCCAAGCTGTGTGGCGTCTCCAGTTCCTGTTGGTATACCAAAGTGAGCCTCTACTTGTGCAACTGTCACTAGATCGTTTGCAGCCATATCTTTTTACCTTTACTTGTTGACTATCTCGTCAGCAGAGATACTTTTGTCTTTTCTTGTTCTCATGAGCTTTTCTTTTTTAGGTGCTGGCTTCTCCTCAACCACTTTTACCTCACCTGGATATTTACCTAAAATTTCATACCCGATATCATCGGGCACTTCTACTTCCACTCCGAGGGGAAGCTTTACACATCTCTCTTTAACCTTAGGTGTAAGAAATGTGATGGGTTGACCTTCTCTTCCAATAACTTTTTTAATTTTCATAAAAGCCTCTCTTAATATTAAAACAAAGTTTTAAACGTACTTTTTACAAGAATCTTAAGTATACCCATTTTTGTCAACAACTCTATTCTCTCTTTTTGTGGCTGACCAACATTCTCCTTGACATCCAGATAACCGTCGTAAAGCACGATGGGATCACCATAACCATAGTACTTCTGGAGATTCTTCTTCCTGCTCTCATAGGCATAGATAAAATACTTCTTCCTGTTTTTTAAACACTGCCAAAAGAATCTTACCTTTAATCTTAATCGACCCTTTTTGCTTCTAATAAAATAACCAGTTAGCTCCGTAACTCTGTTTAAATATAAAACCCTCAACTCTCTGATAGGCAACTGCTCAAGAGTTCTTGGGAATACCTTGTCTATGATTGCAAACCCACCGAGCATAACTCCTTTATCATCCTTGAGAACCCAGACCTCTTGCCCTTCAAAGTAGTCGTCAGGTATTGGATACCTCTGACTACTGTTAAAAGCATGAGCATAAGTCACATAATCGACTTCATGTTTTAATCTGACAACCTTCATAACTCTTTAATATTCTCAAACTTCTTAAGTTCTTGATAAACCATGTGAGGGCTTAGTGTTTCAAAGTCGAGATGACTGACGTCAACACCGTTGCATCCAAGGATACCTTCAATTGGGTCAATGATCTCAGAGCACCACATCCCGTCTGTAGACCATTTGTTCTCTTTTGGTATGGGGGTCTTGAAGAGGAAGTGTCCTAGAAGGACAATCCAAGCGTAGTAGTATGCACCCCAGTCATAGGGTGTCAATACGCACTGGTCAATCAATCTGTCGTAAGCAAGAAGCTCATCCGAGATTGAGAGCTTAAGCTCAAGGGTATTGACTATTTGATATTTCTCAGGACTTGTCCAGTGCTTCATGTGATAGAGTTTGCCGTGAGGCTTTGTGCAATCAATGACAAGATCCAACCCATCATGCTCGTCAGTAAAAAGCCCGATCCCAATGTGAGAGACGGGCTCATCTAACATTTTCATTAAGGCTTTGGAATACCACTTGTCATTTTTTACAAAATAAAACCGCATAGACCTACTCTTTATAGTGTTCATAAATCATCTGGATGCCTATCTCGTCACCAGCATTGTGCTTAACATAGAGCCCGATTCTATGGCTGTAGTATGTTGTGTCTTTATTAATAACAAAGGTTGTTTGGCCGTCCATTGTTATATAGGACTTGGCAGGGAAGAAGCTCAGGTTGTATCCACCAGCAAGGAACGGTGCCTGTCCACCAATGGCTGCTGGGATGTGCGGTGCTAATATGCACCAAAAATAAGCATCATAGTCAACCTCTTCTCTCAACATAAATGTGCCAGACCTAATGGCATAGTCAAAGTCTGGAGTGTACTCAAGAAAAGTCTTAACACAACCAGAGGTAAGTCTTGCCTGGAACTCAGACTCTGTCTCACTCTCATAGCCTGTCTGCTGATAAGAGAGCTCGTTGTCAGATGAGTCATAGAACTTTAATACACCATCTCCATAGTCTGTCCCATCATTGATGCCAGCACCGTCGTGCTTCCTGTTATAAAGGGACTTGTATTTTGATGTAACAAAATCCAGAGACCTTGGCTCATAGTGCATGGAGTCAAGAGCAATCACCTGCTTAACCTGCTCGTGCCCTTCAGAGTCTCTCTCTATCAATGGCTTGTTGCCGTCTGCCTTGTAGTTTGTTTCAAAGTCAGTTGCATCTGTTGACGGTCTTGTCAGATCACATTTAAACCCATGGGGACCATCATAAGCACTAAGATCATAAGTGTCTGTGGTCTGCTCATATTGAATGGACAAGCTTCTATCATCCACAAAATCTTTAAAGTCTGACCATGATATTTTTTTCATGAGCCGTTTCCTTCTTCAGTACAATACCCAGAGATTTCAATTGATATGATGTTGTTGTTTGACTTTGATTTAAATTGGAGAACATAATTTTTACTTATCGACAAAACCTGTTCTGTTTCTCTTTTAGATCCAGAGGGTATGTTTGATTTAGCTGGAATAAATTCTTTGTGTAGTTGTGTTCCACCAGACACAGAGCTTGCCTCAAAAAAACCACAGTTTGTCAACCCATCTGGATAGTTCCTGTTATTGTTCCTTGCTGTTAAAGCCGTTCCTTTTGTGTAAGAAGGGGCTTCATAAAGATAAACCTCTACCTCTTCCTGGACATTAAGACCCCAAGCTAAGTGAGGTACCTCGTCACCAGACCCAACCTCAAATAAATAATATTGTGATTTGTTGTTGTTGAGAGTGAAGAAGTCTGTATACGTGAAGTGCTTGCCTTCATGTATCTGCTCGTGCTCCCAATCTATTGTTGTCACATGGTCATCGTCATTTATCTGTTTTATAATAGCGTCAACAGCAAGACGTTCTATTCCATCCTTGTCTGTGACAGCATCAATTTTGACACCCTCATCTGTACCGTCGTTGCCTTTGACAATGGTGTCATCACCATCATAGTGACCTTGTCCCATTATTCTTTACCTTCTTTTTGAGGTCTGTGAACAACCCTTTTAACTTCAAGGATGTGGTCATATATTTTCTTTTCAAGCTGTAAAGCAGCAACATAAAGCCTTGAATACTCGTGAGAGTCCCTTGTTGTAAAAGTAAAAGAAGCCTTTGATGCTACAACATTAAGGAACGCCTTGAAGTCTTCAAACTCCTTCTCAGTAAACGTCAGTTGAGGAGCAACAACTTGTTCTTCTTTTTTCTGTTCTGGTTTTTTCATTGCTGTTTTACACCTTAAAAAACAGGAGAGTCGTTAGACTCCCCCAAAGTCATACAGATTGGCTTTTAAGATAGTTCCATAACCCTTAGGTCTTCCCCAGAAGCGCCTGTTCCACCGATGATCTGTGGTGCAACAGATGGTCCTACGCGAAGTTCCATGCTTGTGTCTCGATACATTGGGAAGCCGTTTGCAACAGTCACTCCACTCTTACCGAAGTAAAGAACCTTGTTCCCGTTGTTGTAGAGATACAACCATTTTCGATCTGCAAGAGCAGAAGCAACAACGTTTATAGCAGTTGTTGAAACAGGAGTGGCTGTGTTCTCAATAGCCGTGTCTGCCAAGTCATCGTCGATGTCTCCACCGATGATATTGACATCAAGACCGTGGTCAGCACCAACAGTTGTTCCACTGAAGAGAGTTGTGCCGTCACCAATTTGAACGCTGTCTTTACCAGCAAGGTGTGAGAGATCTCGAATATCAAGATCTGTTGCACTAACTACCCAAGGATCTGTACCTTGTGTGACATTGACATCACCACTTATTCCAACAGTGCCGTCAACCGTCCAAGGGCTTGTCCCTTGAGTCACTTCAATGTTGTCATTTATGATGTTGACATCTAAACCATGATCAGCGCCGTTGGTTGTTCCGGTGTAGAGCGTGGTCCCGTCACCCAATTTGACAGAGTCACTTACGTGAGTTAAATCTCTAATGTCAATGTCAGTGGCACTTAAGCCAGCAACGTTGACGTCCAAGGATTCTTTACCACCAAGAAGCGTACTGGTGACAACGTCCCCATCCTTACCTAATACATAACCACCAATTGTTGATGATGCAGCAATGGTGTTTGCATCTGTAGGATCAAATACTAATCGATTAGTTAAGCCCATTTTTTTCTCCTTTACGAATAAACCCTACTTCCAGGATAACAGTTCTAACAGTTGGTTTGGAAGTGGGGACTCAAAATAAATAGTTAAAGAATCCTTTGTGATATTAAGCTCATCATGAACTTGACCAGGGAATAGACTTATGTACTTGGTGCCAGTTTCTCCTGTTGTAAAACAGAACTTCACTAAGCCGTTTTTTCTATTCTGGATTGTGTATCTTTTTGTGTTATCTGGGAATGTGTAAGAGTATTCAGTATTGGCAGATGCCATTGTGACATTGGCAACAGTTGGTGTGCCAACCCCCTCAAAAGCAAACTGCAGATTGCCATTGGCGTCAACCGACAAGAACCTTAACACGTCGTTTGTACGGTCCAAACCAGCAACCACCATACCCTTATCAATGAGAGCCTGGAAGGCTGTAGCATCCAAGACGAGGGCACTATCAATGTCACTTGCAAAGTCTGTGACCACAGTCACATAAATACCAAACTTAACAGAACCGCCTGAAACTATTACTTCAACATTAGGTTTGTTGTGTATTTTTGTAACAAGGACTCGGTCTGTTATTGGAGCACCAGTCGATACTAGGTTGTGCCCGTTGAGCTCATATCTCTCTGTAGCATCGCTGCCTGCTGAGGTGTCCCAGTAGTTGACTTTGATTGACGCTCCTGGGTCCATTGATTCAATGAAGAGAGAAGACAAAATTGAGTTGCCCTCAATCAGCATTTTTCTCTCATAAGTATCTGCAGGTCTATTCTCAAGAGGAATAAGAGTCTGTGTTTGGAACGTGTCAAGATTGATGAGTTTGCCAATGCTAGTCATAAAACAACTCTAAAAATTAAAAGGGTGGCAAGCTAAGTTGCCCACCACCCCTTTAGGATTTAATGAAACGACACTTTAGACCTGAATGTTGATACCCAAAACAGTTGATCTCTCAGAAGCTCCTTGTGCAAGCCCTTTAAAATCCCATCGTGAGTAAGAGCTCATCAACCATCTGTCTTGATCTGGAAGGTCCATCATGATTCTGACCCTAATAGGTCTTCTCATGCCGATCCAGAATCGACGGATATTGATAAGGTGTAAGACAGCCTTGTCAGTTGTGGCACCGTCTTCTACACCAGAAGCGTTTAAGACTTCTCGTACATACTCAGAAGTTACAATTGGAATGCCTCTTAATGCAGCCAATGCACCAGAGAGGATTGTTGCTTGTGGTCCAAACTTCTCAACGGTTGTTACCTCGTCAAGCTTGAGCAACTGAACTCTTCCTTGTGGTCCACAGAACCAGCCAAGGTCTCTTGGGTTTGTTCCGAACTTACCCATAAGAGCAAGCATCTCGTCACACTTGGCAAGAGTGATTGCAGCGCCTGCAAAGTCAACTGTTGAAGAAGCGTCAAGAGCCAAACGTCTGTGGCCTTTGAGTGCCTTTGCAGCCAATGTTGCTGCACCAGCGTTGATGTCAGCGTCCATGTGAGTTGCTGTATCATCACCGTTTAGAAGTGCTTGCTCACGAGCTCGGATCTGAGCTTCACTTACATTAAAGCGAGATCTGCTTAAAATGTCAGGAGCAGAGTCTTCATTCAATTCTTCAGGCAGTCTTGTGAACTGAGCAAACTTTGTTGCATTGAATGCAATCTTTGATGTCCCTGCATTGCTTTGAGTTGCTGCTGTATCTTCAGCAACAATCTGTGCTTCTGGAACGTCAGTTTCAACTGGTAGTTCATAAGGGTTGGATGTCATTGTGAGCTCTTGGTGGGCTGCTGCCACTTTTTTCTCAAGCTCAAATTCCTCGATAAACTGAGCACTTAAATTTGTTGGGACCCACTCATCACCCTCACCAGGCGTGGTTGACCCAAAAGCCTTCATATATGGAGCAATAACATTCTTGCCATAGTTGCTCTCAAGGATGCCCTTTACATGAGCAGGCTTGTTCTTGTCCAATGGCTCACCATTAAACATCTGCTGAAGAAACCGTCCTGTATCAAAAGAAGACTTGATATTCCTTACAAGACCACGAATCTCTCTAGGAACAAAAGCTCGTGCCTTTTCTGATTCTGTGTTTACTTCCATTAGGTCTTTGAGACTCGAACAACCAAAATAGCTCAGAGCCTTTTGCTCTTGAGAATCATACCGCATACCAACATGGTCTGCTTTTGGAAGAGATGTGATAAGCGCTGCCTTCTCCTTTTCGAGAGAAGCGTTCTTGTCTGCCAAGGACTTCAACTGAGAATCCTGGTCTTCAACTTTTTTCTTGATTGCTTCTAATTCTTTCTGGTCCATTAGTAGCTCCTCTAAAATAGGTCTTAATCTTTAATTATTTGTGTTGATGTACTTTGCTAACCTTCTTCCTATATCATCCTGATGTTTCTTAACAATGTCAAGCGTGCGCTTTTCTGCCTCACTGTTATCATCATCTGGGTTATTAATAGTTGTATCTGTTTCTTTATTAGTTTGTCCAGACGTATTAAGTTCTTCCATATCGTCTTCAGGCTTTGATGGTTTAGACCTTACTTCATTAATAAGTTCATTAAGAAGTAGGTTTGTCTTTTGTTGTTCTGCAATGAGTTGTCCCAAAAAGACGTTTGCTTGCTTTGCCTGGTCCATTTGTGGGCTGCCAAAGTCAGAGTCATCATTCTGCTGGTTAACAGACACAGAGGGCTCTTCCTGCTTCTCACCTTCAGCATTATAGTTATCAGCAAAATCAAAAGCAAAAGCCAATGCTTCTGGTGTCAAGGAGCACTTACTTTTCTCTTTGCAAAGAGCCACAGCCTGAGCAACTGCCTCATCTCTCTCTTTACCCTCTGACATAAGGACAGGGATTTTTTTCTTAACACAATCCTGGAAGGCATCCCCCTCAAGCTTCTCACCTTCTGGCTCTTCAACCTGCTGCTCTTCACATTTTATGAATGACTTAAGTCTCTCTATGTCTGTCTTAAGGACCACAGACAATGCCTCAAGCCTCTTCTCCTTTGGCTTCCTTATCTTGCCTCGGATCAACTGACTGACGGCAGAGAGTGATACACCCATACATTTTGCAAGGTCGTCGTTTGAAACACCGACTGTGGCAGATCTTGCCTTAACAAAATCTCCGAGGGTGAGAGCCTTTGCTTCCTCACCTTCCTCTGGGCTCGTCTCTTCTTCCTTTTCTTCTTCAGGTTTTTCTTCTGGCTCAGAGTCTTCCTTTGCTTCTGGGTCTTCTGTTTTTTCTTCTCCCTCATCATTCTTCTCTTCCACCTTGAGTCTCTCCACATCACCCTCGTTGAGCTTCTCCAAGATCTCCTTGTCCATACCGAGAACTTCAGAGAAGGCTTCTAGGATCTTTTCTGGGACTGGTGTGACGTTGCCTGCAAGAATATCCTTGATTGTGTCCTCATCGACTTCTGCCATTGCAGAGACAGCAGCCAGTGCCTCATCTCTATCAAAGTCACTCTCGTTTGTTTGGAGATCATAAATCTTGGAGTGAACACCTGTAGCAAACCACGCTCCTTTGGCGGCTATTGTAGAGATGTAGTCCTTGATTTTTTCTTTGCCCTTATTAGATCGGTAGTCCTTAGCGGCTATAGTGAATGTTGAATCTTGATTCATTGGGATGTTAACAACAGAGACTTCCAAGAGCTCTGCCTTGCTTATGACTGTGACCCCATCGTCTTCTCTCGTGTCCATTTCAATTGGGTTGAAGCCAACTGAGAATGTCTTAAGGATCCCTGACTTGATGAGCTTTGCCAAGAACTTGAAGTCCTCATTCTCAGACTCCATGATCTCACCTCGGATTGTGAGCCCGTCTTCGTTTGTCTTTATGCCAGTGACCTTACCAATAGGCATGGACCCTATACGCATATCACGTCCATGTTGAAACAATAAAACTGGGTTCTTCTTGAAGTTGTCAAGATCCCAAGCGTTGCCAGGTATGAGCTCGTTGCCTCTGTCAATAACAGCCCTGTTTGCAAGACCCTCAACAATAATAGGCTTATCACCTTGAGCTTTTACTGAGAATGAATTGACAGCATTCTTCTCAACGCTGCCAGCTATTTTTTTTTGTTTCATATCAAACCTTCCTTAGAGTTAAAGAATCTTGCCTTTTGCCTGTTCAGGTGGAAGCATCAAAATATCACACCTACAGTTGATAGTTTCTTCTGGCGCACCACTTGGATCCCTTGGGAACTTAAGCCCGTTAGAAAATTTCTCTTCCATATCTAATGGACCCATCTCTTCGTTATCAACGTGAGTGTCTCTTACTCTCTCGTCATTGGCGGTGATCCACTGCTTCTTGACGTCTGGTAAGATCTCCTTCACGTTCCTCATTGCTGCTGCTTTGCCCACACTAACAGCAGTAAGTGTCTCAGTTCTGGCAATAGTTCTTGCCCTTCTTAATGCCTCATCCTCATCAACACTTACAAGTTTTTCTGCAATCATTGGGGTTATCTTATCTATTGTCAACCCTTTGGCTATTCCCTTTTCTATGATTTTCATGACCTTCTCGGTTGTCGTTTTAGAAACATTCTCAAAGGTGTCAATAGATCTCATTTGAAGTATACCACGTCTCTTCTCGTTGTCTCTCTCTCTAATTGCTTCCAAAGCTTCATGATCTACTTCATTGAATACTGGCTTTAGTTGGATGTCATAGAACTGATCAACCGTGTTCATAAGAAGGTTAACCTGGAAGTCTATCCACTCGTTGGTCATATCTGAATGAGCCTTGATAAGAGCAGATCTAATTCTCTGCATCGCCTTCTTGTCACGAGGCTTTGCTGCCTTCTCAACTGGGTCTTCCTCTGTCTCGTCTTCCAGTTCCTTAGAAACAACTTCCATTGTCTTCTCTGCAATGTCAGCAAACATGGCAAGGATCTTATCAACAAACTTCAACTCAAGACCCTCAACGTGATCCTGAGCTTCCTTCATGGAGTATTCAATCCACCCAATATATTGAGACTTAATGTCCTTACTTGTGTTGTTCTCAACCATCTTTGTTTCTTCTTCTTCTGGCTCTTCCTCTTCTTCCACGTTTGGTGGTGGAACCTGAGTGGTTGCGGAGACTGAAGCAGTAACACCTGGAGTCTTGTCTCCACCATCAACTGGCTCCATGTCATAGACCTTGGCTCTAACTTCATTGAGTGTATGAGTAGACAAAAGCTTGTCCGCCAATTCAGCTTGCTTGAACTCGTCTTCCTTAAGAATGCTCACACCATGTATGTCAAACTTAAAGACGTGATCCTCACCAAGCTCCTTTGCAAAGAAGGTTGTGTAACTCTCCTCAATAGCTGACATGGTCGGTATAAGCGTTGTAGACCAGAAATTTTTGAGAGCAACCTTATGCTCCTCAGACCCAAGAGAGCCAGATTCTGCAAGAGAGAGCTCGTGCTTAGGAACCTTGAGAAGGTTGATGATGTCTTCCCTGTTGAGCCCGATAAGTTCGATGAGGCTCTGATCAGCAATCTTTTGCTCAACCGACTCACCCTTAACACCCTTAGGAATAACAATGGTTCTTCTCTGGTTTCTTCTTCCAGTGTACGCCTTTTCAAATGACCTGAGCAGTCTCAGCATAACGTCTTCATTGGCGTGTTTCTCCATAGTGAGAGAGAACCCAGGAAGAGCGTTCTTGAGATAGAAGTTGTTGAGATAGTCAGATGTATACCTGTTGAACAATACGCCTTTGCGTCCAGGCACAAACGGACTGAGACCCCAATAGACAGAGTTTGGGTTAGGCTTCCTAACATGTATGATCTCTTCTGCTGGGAACTCCATTGATGAGACCACAGGAGCGTCCATACCAGAATACCCTGACCTTATAATAAATTGGTATTTGTCTAATTCAGACTTGTTGTTGAACTTAAGAAGGACTTGTTCTGTAGGCAGAATCATTAATTGCCCAGATCCTTTAGAAGCCCAGACCATGTCATTGCCCATTAGGATGTACTCGACTATTTGGTTATACATCCAGGTATAATAGCTCTGATATTGGTTTGGGGTTCTCATGAGATCATTGAGTGGATGATCATCTGCAGGAGTAAAGATTTCTTTACCGTCTTCAACCGTCCTCTGGACAACCTTCATTTGTTGGTTGGCAATCTTTGTCGCAATAACGTCAACAACGATAAAGACCCAGTTCTCACTGAAGAACAAACTCTTCAAAGTGACTGAGTCCATAAAGGCTTTTACTTCTGAGTCCCACCCACTAGAACTGTCCCCACTTAAATCTCTTATCGGATCGAAGGACTTCCCAACAACTTCCCCTATTCTCTCAGCAACCCTTATCTGTTTATCGATGTCATTTTTCATCATGTTAACAACCTTTTAGAAAAGTTTTATTTCGTTATCGAAATCATCATCGTCGTCTTCAATAAGTTTGTTGAAGTAACTACTAAAGTCCACAATGTCAGATTCTTTTTTTGAAGTGTTCTCCTTCTCTTCTATCACTTTAACACTTAAACTTGAACTTGAATACTCTTCAGCAGCAGCGTTAGCTAACATGAGAGAGCTCACACAGTCATCATGCAATCCTTCAGGAGCACCATAGCTCATGTTCCCAATAGCAGAGAACTTTACTTCATAAGCGTCAAGCTCACCAAGCATGGTCCCCCAGTTTGGAGTCCTAATATTGCCCTGTTCATAGGTCATGATAAGTAGGTTAACCATCTCCGCTTTTGTTGCATTTGTAAAAGTGATCCCCTCGAATGATAGATAGGTCTCTGCCAGCATGTCATCGAGAGCCTCACCAACTCCAGTCTTGTCATGGTATACAACCTCGACTTGCTTGAACTTCCTGCAGAATCTTATCAGTTCTCCAACTTGTGTTGTGTACGGTTGCTGGTGGAACCTAAGGAACCCAACAATTTTTCTTGGTGTCTCTGTATAGTCAATGGCAACAAATACCGTGTAGTCTCTTTTCTTTGCCCAGTCCACACCAATGACAACAGCCTTCTCCTCTGGGTTCTCATCAAACCAAAATTCTCTATGACCAGTGAACTCTAAGAGCTCACCATAGACTGTGTTCTTAACACCAACGAAGACGCTTGCATCATCCAAAAACTCAGCAAGATAGAACTGCCTATAGAGGCGCTCAGGCATTCTCTCCTTAGCTTCCTTGATTCTCTCTTTTGAGATGTAGGGGTTTGCAGATGTTGGTGCGGTTATGAAAAGTTTCTTTGGAACCTTGCCTCTCTTAAGAGCCCACTCCATTTCTTCTTTTGCTTCCATGCACTTCTTATAGAAGAAGCCCTTGCCAAGAGGAGTGGAGATAACAACAAACCCACCGAGCGTTCTTGTGGTTGTTGTGAAGGCAGACTCGTAGACCTCACCCTTCATTTTTGCAAACTCATCCAGGACATACCCATCTATTGCAGCACCCTCAAGAGAGGTTGGCTTTTGCCCATGCCAGAATTCAAAGACCGTTCCTTTGGCTGTAGTAATTCTAGGTCCAGCCAAGTTGACATCAACATAGGGCTTCTTAGGAAGGACTGACTGCATCTCTGTGAAGCCTAATTTTGCCTGCTCATAGATAGGACCTACCCATCTCCACTTAGATCCAGGTCTAAGCAATCCTGCAGTAGCAAGTGCAGTTGACGCTCCAAGAGTCTTGCCGAATTTAGTTCCACATGGCATCCACAATTCTTGACTCTCACCTTTGATAAAAAACTCCATAAGAGTATTCTGCTCAACACTGTGAGGCTTTGGCGGCTCAATTGTTACGTACACAGTTAACCTTCTATTAGCTTAGGTTTGTTTGGGTCTTCTGCTTCAACTTCAATGACTTCCTGTAGGACTGTTCCACTTGCTCCTACCTTGGCTCTAAATATGACTTCCTGCTTTTCATTGATGTCGAGTGTACCCTTATTAAGGATGGGTGCCATAACTGTTTTAATGAGGTCAACCTTGATCTTTAATAGATCTCTGTCCATGCCTTGAGCATCGAGAATCTTTATAGCCTCTCTCATCGCCTTTTCTTGAGCCTTCTTTACAAGGTTCTTTGTAGACATGAAGAGGTTGTCAAGATGCCTTTTGAATACAGGACGGGTCATTCTTTTGTGGACTTGCTGTCTTGTCATTCCAACAGCTTCTGCTATTTGTGGGGTTCTTGCTGAGGGGAAGCGTGCGATGTGTTCGAGTATTCTTCTATCAACAGCATCTGCAATATACTTGGAATACTCTAGGTCTTTGTCTGCTATTTGTTCGTTGTTAACATGAGGAAGCTCTTTGATCATCTCGGCATGTTGCTCTCCTCGTGTCAGTTTTTTCTTTTTTATTTTGCGACTCATCAAGCCTCTCTCTCTTCGAACCAACAATCTTAAGCGCCTTCTCTGTTGATTGTCTGATTTTTAGGCAGTTTTTACAAGTGGCTTCTGTCTTGCCTTCTGTGAAGAGTCTGCTTGATGACCCACAGATTGCAATCTCATTCCATGATCTGTGTGACTTATAGTGTGTCTTTATTGCTTTGGTCATGTGTCAACCTTGTGAAGCGTATGAACGTTACTGTCTTTTTCTTCTTCATTGCCATACATTGACTTCATGATGTCTTCATAAGAAATCAAACGAACAGCTTCGCCTTGGACATCATGAAGCTTGCTGTATAATAGCCTTAGCGCATAGCTAAACCCCCTATTAAAACCACCAGCATGAATAACTTTAAAGGTCTCGAAACACGCTGCTTTGTCTCTACCAATACAAATAGTCATTGTATCATATGCTGTACTAAACACCCTGTTTAATGCTTCTTCTTCCGATTGCCTATTCATTCCCTGTCTCCACATCACTTAATAGTTTAATGTCTGGCTTTGGTTTACCTGGCTTCTTATCTGTGTCAAGCTCCATAAACTTCTCTGCCTCTTCTCTAGTTACTTCCTTAGGGAACGCTGCATATCTTGTTCCATTTGCAGGCATACATTGAATGTTGATCCTGTCCTGAGGAGACAAGATAACCATGATGGGCTCATCGTTTGGGTTGTATATTTTGTTGCCTATCTTTACTAACATCTTAGCTCCTATTGTTTGCTTGTCCCTTCAACACCACGTTTTTCTCTGTCTTCTTTTCTTGCTCTTAGATGTATCAGTGCTTCCTCTAAACATACTATTGCTCTGACGTTCTCTGTACACGGGAACTTGGAATTAAGATTGGCAAGAATGATTGATGCAGTTTTAATAATAGTATCAACCTGACACCCATTTACTCCTGTTTCTTTTATTGGTCCGCTCTGAAGTTTAAAAGAGATTGAGTTAATCTTATCGCAAATATGAATAGGATACTTAGGACGCAATGCATCATACTCATCCCACGTCATGCCTTCTGGCTTGCCTCTAGTTATGCCAAAGCCATCTATTTGCTTTAATTCTTTTAATGTCTCTAAAGCCATTGTTATCTCCTCTCGAATATAAGTTCTTCAGTCACACAGCCTGCTGCTCCTTTGTGCCCACCACCATTAAACTGCTTTGCCAGTGAGCCAGCATCTCTGTCTTCTCTTGTTGAGTAAAACGACCATGACCATTGCTTGTGTTTGTTCATACTAAAGCACACCATGAAGTCATGTCTCTTTGGATCCCACTTTGTTTTAAATACCTGGCTGTTTCTCAACCCACCATTCAAGCATAAGCATGTGTAGTCTTTTATCTTTGCTTCAAACGAGCTCTTCATTCCAAAGGCATTTTGGTTGTCTTGGTATTTAAGAATTGTTCTTCCAGTCACTATTGTTCTTTGAACAAAAGATTGATCATCAAGGACGTCTATAAATTTATCAAAATCAAACTCATCAAGCCTCATACCAAACTGGAATGGCATGACCTCTTTGTCCCAGTCATAGTCTCCATGGCATTGTTTTTCTTTTGTATCTCTCCATGAATCATACTGACCCAGAAGTCTTATAGGCAATGGAATGCTGCGGAGAGATAGGGCTTCCCATGTTAGTTCGCAGCCAGCAACATAAGTATCACAATGTATATTGTCTGGTATTCTCTCTTTAAGGGTCCTATAAGCCTCAGACTCAAGAAAAGTCTTGTGGTGATCAAACACATAGAGCTTCTCATCAACATGGTCACACAGCTTTACCATGTCACTATATGGCTGCAGAGCAAGATCAACAAAGTACACAGTATCATCGTGCTTGATGTCTTCCCAAGGGAACTGCTCGTTGTAATTAAATGGCATGAGCACAACGTCAGGAACAAACTTCTTGACTATTGCTGCAGATGCTTGCCCGTCTAAATCAACCTTGTGATAGAAACAATATGTAGTCACTTACTTCTCCTTCTCTTTACATGCAGCACAAACACCTAATGTAACTTCTTTATCTGCTGACATACACCTGCACTGAGCCAAGACCACGTCGCAATGCTTGCACTTCAGTATAAAGTGCTTACCAACAACGTCCTTACATTTCTCATCAGAAAATATATCCTTCGGTGTTTCTTTAAATATCTCTTCCGGCTCATAAAACAAAGGCTCTACATTCTTAATCCTTACAAAGCTCGCATTAAGAACACTCTCAACATAAACAGTAAGAGAATCAATCTCATCCTCATCATGCAGGGTTGGGAATGTCAGTGTTTCTCTGTGCCCACGCCTGTCAACTAAAACAGTCCACATCCTTGCTGCTGGTTCTTGCACTGTCACTTCTCCTCATAAACAAAAGTATATCCGTCGTCTTCTCTCGTGCCTCTGAACTCAAACTCTCTATGGTGTATTACCATTTTGGTTCGATCATAGTCACCATCTGGAACTGCAGGAACCTTTGGTGTCATTGGAACCTTAAGCTCAGAACCATAGATTGTGTATGGTGTTTTATCAAACGGTCCAATAATTCTCTCTGCACCGCACCTTGTTCTTGTTTTTATGTTGAACTGCCTACCCATCATTACTCCAAAAAAATAAAGGTCCCCGACCGCACACCTGTCTTAATCATCGCTGTTAAAAAAAGCAGCCAGGGACCTTTTCTTAAACTTGTTATTCTTTATCATTCAAATGCCCTTATCTCTATAGTCCCTTGTTCTATATATGACCCACCCACAAAGGTGACATTCAATCTGGTCTCTCTTTACTTTGATCTCGCATACGCTTCCAACGGTTGGCACAACGAGTCTCTCTTTTCTATTCCATTTATTTGATGACTCACAATACACGTTGGAACAAAAAGCTTTGACAGGCTTCTTATCAACCCTTGAAGCCCATGACTCTCTAGTGATCAAGTCGCCGAGATAACTAAAATGACTCACTGTACGAGGGTACACCGTGTAAGTGCATTCCATAACGACACCCCTATTATTTTTGTTGTTGCTCTCTATCTATAATAGGGGACTTTTAAACTTAATTCTCTTCAATATTTTTGTCGGCAACATCACGCCTGTCTAGTCTTTGCCTTCTTGAGCATCCTTCCAAGAGAAGAATCATCAGAGGGTGCTGCTTCCTCGTGCATCTTTGCATTTTGATCCTGCTCAAATAGCTCCTCATCATGACACTCTTCAGCATCTATGACTTGCTCTAGTTGTAGATCCTTTGGTCCCATATGTTTCTCCTGCTCTTCCTCGAACGATCTATCAGAGACCCACTGCAAGATTCTCTTCTGAGTTGAGTATGGGAACGGTTGTAGGGTTCTCTTCATAGCAAGCATTGCTTTTATTTCATTGTCCATTGCCATAACTTAATCCTTTTCGCTTTGTAAAAATTTGTTTGCCTTTTCTGTATAACTCATCTAAAACCTCTGTGTAACTCGATTAGGGATGGTTTCACACCATACAGCTCTGTTGGCGGACTGTTTTAATAGACAGTCCGTTTTACTTTATAAAGACCAATACAATCACACCGCCACTAATAACCCCTGTTAAGTATATTAATAGCACTAATAAAAACGCTCTGGTAATAAACCTGTTGTAAGCTCTGATATAGTAACCCATAGTTGGCTCTGTCTTTTATGCGTGTTTACCACTTCACTTAAGTATGTTAAGTCTGCTCTATATACTCAAAGGATATCAATCATGACTAGCACAATTATTCCTGACACAAAACGAAAAACTTTTCTATTGCGGATAAAATTTAAGGACTATGCAAGGATAGTCGAAAAGGCGTATGAGTATGCAGATGGGAATGTTTCGGAGTGGTTTAGATATGCTGCTATGAATCACATTCCCTCAGAGGAAGATCTATATAGGAAGGTTGACAATGAATATATTTCTTAGAGATGCTTACTGGTCTGTCCAAGGCGAGGGTTATAACACGGGTCGTTGGGGTCTTTTCTTAAAGTTTCATGGTTGCAATTTGAAGTGTGAGTGGTGTGATACAGATCACAAGAGAGCAGAGTATAAGTATAATGCAGAGCAGTTGGTTGGTTTATTCAATGTTAACGATTCTAGGTATTCTTTTCTTACAGGTGGAGAGCCTAGTGTTAGTGTTCACGTTGGTGATGTTATTAATCTGCTTAGAATGAATGACTTCATAGTGTGCCTTGAGAGCAATGGAGTAGAGAAGTGTCCTCAGGGTGTTGACTTCCTTACGGTGTCTCCTAAGAGAGATAACCGTTATAAGATACATCCTTACAATTTAGTACATGCCAATGAGTTTAAGTATGTTGTTGATCAGAACTTTGAGTGGGAAGTATTGAGCAGGCATAAGGGCGCCAGTGGTCAGCTTCTTTATTTGAGTCCTGAGTATACTGATATGGAGAGCAACGTTATAGATATTTTATCGTTTATAGAGACGAGACCAGAGTGGCGATTGTCTTTACAAACACAGAAGTGGATTGATGTGAGATGACTGACGAGGAACTTTTAAAACACAAAGAAGAAAATAATTTATGGGACCACATACATTCCTTCTTATCGGTATTTAAGAAAATGAAGGAAGGCAAGTGGAACTGGACCAAGAACGCCAAGTGTAAGTATGTTGTGCTTAGGGTTGATATGAGAGACGGTGGTTGCATTATAAGCGACAGGAACGGAAGGAGAATATCACCAAAGATGCTTGCTTACCAATGTGATGAGGACAAATGAGATGACAAGAAAAGGCTTTTGCGAACTACCATTAATCAAGATCAAAGAATGTGCTTGGAACTACAAGCTTGATGACAAAGAGCTTGAGTCAAAGCTGAAGGCAAACATTGAGAAGAACGGCCAGATAGAGAATCTTATAGTTCGTTCTATCAAAGATGGTTTGTATGAGTGTGTAAACGGGAACCATAGATTAAAGGTTCTTAGAGATCTTGGTGTTGATAAGGTGAGGGTGTTTAATCTTGGCACCATTTCTCAAGCAAAGGCAAAGAGAATTGCGGTTGAGACCAATGAGACAAAGTTCAGGTCAGATCCTTTGAAGCTTTGCGATGTTGTTAGAGAAGTTCATGATGAGTTTGGTATGGTTGATATTTCTGAGACACTTCCATATACAGGTGATGAGATTGAGACGCTTATATCCTTGGATGATCCCCCCAAAGAGGAAGAGAAGGATGAGCCTAAGTACACCAACCAGGAGACAAAGACAAAGTTTATTGTTGATGGTTCTTTGGGTGTTTTAATGAGGGGTCAAGTTGATAGGATCAAGCACTTCATATACCCAGACCGAGCTCCTGAGAATGTACCAGACTCTGCTGCTTTTGATTTCATGTGTGGTTATTTTTCTACTATGTCAGACAATGAACTTAAAGCAGAGGTCTACTCGTCACTTGAATGATGACAATTGATACCAGATGGTGGTATTGTTTGTTGTGGCTTAGAACTCAGTATTCATCATCTAGTGCTTGTAAAAAATTATTCCCTTATTAAGAGAGCTTGTTGTGGGCTCTCTTTTTTTATAAAGAAAAACCCCAGGTGAGTGCTGACCTGGGGACGTATTGAACCAATCAAAAGCCAAGAGGCTGGCTTCCGAAGACTACATACAATGCTATGCACTCTTTTTCAATTCTCTTAAAAGTTTGTGAAGTTCAATATCAATCATGAGCATCTCATCATAAGTCTCTTGAACTTCCTGGCGCTGAATAAACGGGTTGCTTATCAACTTAATATACTTGCTGTGCAGAAGCTCGCGCCTCTGTTTCATTGATTCAATCTTTTGTTTGAAGTCGTACATATTCATGAGTTTTTCTCCTTCCTCTTAAATTGCTTGACTTGCCCATAGCCCATTCTTGAGCGTTCTTGATCTTTGAATCTTGCCCATGCAACGAGCAGCAAGAAACAAAGTATAACGTTTATACTTAAAGCTATTCCGATCCACTTAAGGACCTCAATAAAGAGGTCCGTGGTCATTTCTTTTCTCCTATGTTTTTGAGTTCAAACTCAAGGTAGTGTGCTTCCTTCTCATAGTCCTTGAGGTCTTCAACACCGAGATCCTTCTTGATCTTGTCTCTGTCTGGGTAGGAGTTTTTTCTGTTGCTTGCAACAATGAGAATGTCCCCAGCAATGATTGACTTGTCTTTGTCCATGAGAGATTCGAAGTGTTCCTTGAGCGCCTTCTCTCTCTTCTTAAGAGCGTTGAGTTTTTTGAGTTGGGATTTAACTCTCATGAACTCAATCGCCAGCATGATGTCTTCTTTTCTTCTTGTTCTTTTCATGTATGTAGTCCTTCCGTTTTTTTGGTGGGCACCAATTGCCCTTCATGCCTTTATTAGATGCAACGAACGTGCCATATTGTATCTGGTTGTAATCATTAAGACGCACCAGTGCGACGGCACACAGACTGTTGATTTTTTATACAACTTTTCTGTAACTAACTAATATTATTACTGACCAAATGTTAGTCGGTGCTTAATCCTTAGGCACCCATAAGTCCCTGTATTCCTTTGGTTGGGTCAGACAGAGACCTCTCTGGTGAGATAAGAAGCAAGAGTCATGCCAAAGTTACTGACATGTTACTAACAGTGAGGGGTGAGATAACAAGTAAGATATCTTTATTATTAGTTCCTTACATTTTTTTGTTGCAAAGTTTATAGTTTTAACTTCTGTTTCGGCTTCTTATTTTCTTCTGCTTCGATCCTGTAAGTTGCTACTCTCACAGTAAAAACAACGTCGGCAATGCATTCAAGCTCACACTCAGGGCACTGCCACAGTTCTCTCTTTTGAAACTTGGAATCATCGATAGGCATGGTCTCAACATATTGGCAATAGGGACACTCATATTTTGCATCATAAGACATGGTTTTTCTCCTTTTGTTGTCGCTTAAATATAGTTGTTTTTGTGGCGTTTATCTATTGCTTTTTTCGGAATAGAAATTTATAAACCGAGTGACAATGAACGGCACCTGCATACACATTGAATAGCAACTGAAGGAGAGCTATGGACATAAAAACTATAGGAAGCAAGGAAGAACTTAACAAGCTTCATGAGGAAGGTAAGCTCATTGGTTTTTTCTATATCGAGAACGATCTCTATCATGAGGGACCTGGGTTAAATCACTCGACACTTAAAAATATATTCCCACCCAATACCCCACTTGATTTTAAGTTTAAGTCTCAATTTAAGTACAAGTCTAAAGCAAAGGACTTTGGGAACGCTTGTCACATTGCAGCCTTTGAGCCTGAGATCCTTGACGAGAGCATTGTTGTGATGCCTGAGATCAACAGAAGAACCAAGGTTGGTAAGGAAGAGTATGCTGAGTTTATGGAAGCCAGCAAGGGCAAGATAGTGCTCACAGAGCAGGAAGTGAAGACCCTTGAGAACTTAAAGGAGAGCATGAGCAATCACCCTGTTGTCGGTGGACTCATAACTAACAGCATTGGGTGCCCAGAGATTGCTGGTTATTTTAAATACGGCAAACACCTTTGTAAGTTTAAGTGTGACTATCTGCTTTTCGAAGAGAGGGTTGTGCTTGATCTTAAGACAACGAGACATGACTCACCATACTTGTTTGAACAGGACTGCAGGAAGCTGAACTATGATACAGCAGCAGCCTTCTACTGTTTAGGTCTCAACATTCTTACTGGGTATGATTTTGACTTTGTGTGGGTTGTTGTTGAGAAGAACCCACCGCACAAGACCTACTTAACAATGCCTGGTCCAGACTGGTTTGAGAGAGCCGATGAGACAGTTGAGAGAGCTCTTGCTCTTTACGATGAGTGTACGATCTCAGGAGAGTGGCCTGGACAGACGACTGACATCATAACTCTTGACGGTCCTAAATGGTTTGTTGAGGGGGGACTGAGGTGGAGCTAATACCAGAATTGATTGAGGTGCAGACAATGACTTTTGATGAGGTTTGCACAGCGTTGAGGTTAAGCAAGAGAACAGTGGTAAGGATCATGGACAAAGATGAGACCTTCCCTAAACCTAAAAAAATTTCAAGACAGACGGTGCGGTTTTTTAAAAAAGAGATAAAGGAGTGGATAGATGACAGACACGAACAATGCAAAGATTTACGCAGCAATTGCAGCGGTCATGAAGGAAGTGAACGCTATAACCAAGGACCAGAAAAACGAGATTCAGAGATATAACTACCGATCGATTGATGATGTCTACAATGAACTACATGACATCATGGCAAAGCATGAGGTATTCACAACAGCAAAAGTTATTGAGAGCAAGTCCAATACGTTTGCAAACAACAATGGCAAGAGGGCTGTTCACGTACAGAACAGATATGAGTTTACCTTCCATACCACTGACGGTTCTTCTTTATCGACAGAGGCAATTGGTGAGTCCATAGACACGAGTGACAAGGCTTGCAATAAAGCTTCCTCAATGGCTCATAAGACAGCCCTTCTTCAGACGTTCCTCATCCCAACCAAAGAGGACAAGGACCCAGACAAGCACTCTCACGAGATCCCAATGGACCAGAGCCAACCACAGAATGCCAACCAGAGATTAAGGCAAGCTCAACAAAGAGCTCCACAGCAGAGTCCTGCTCCTCAGAGAGCACCTCGTCAGCAACCAAGACCACAACAACCCAGGCAGCAGGCTGTCCCAGATATGCCGCCACAAGCTCCATGGCCTGACGCTCCACCGCCAGACATTGACCTAGATACTAATGTCATTCCTATGCCAAGTGACCATGACACAAAAAGCTTCACGCAAAATGGCCTGCCTTCAATGAAGTCTGTGTGTATGTCATTCAGTGGTATTGGTGTGACACCCAAAGACATTGAGGAGTTCTTAGGCAGACCCATCATGAATGGTCCACTGACAACTGAGGAGTATGCGCTTTTAATGCGTGCCTATGACAAGATCAAAGAGGACATGAAGAAAGGAAGGGCTTAGAATGCCAACATTCCATTGTTACGACTTTAAAGATTTTAAGTGCTGCTCTTCCTGCCACAGTGAGTGGGAAGAAGGCCATGATGAGCCAACCCCTTTTGAGTATGATGGTGATACTATTGAGGGGTGTTGTAACTTCTATGCTTGGTTTATGACCGAGATTAAAAAGATGGTGCCATGTGATCAGTGCAGAACAAACTGGGTGCTACAGCCAGGATATGGTTGCTCTGTGTGTGGGACCGTTGGTTATGTGAAGGAAGACAAAGATGGTTGATAAAATAGGCAAAGACGGGTTTAAGTTTCTTTACGAGCATGACCCAAAAGATATTGCAGATGCAACGTCTGCGAATATATTTCGCTTTACCCGTCAAGCCTTTGCAAACTTCGATGATATTTTTGATCACCTTGCCAAGAATGCTGATAAGAAGCCAAGAGAAGAAGGACCCATCAAGATCAAACCTAAAGAGCCCTTGCTTCTCCCCCCAGGAAGAACTGATTGACATAGTTGTTTTGCCAAGTCGATTAGGTATACCATTTTTATCAAAGAATAACAGTTAGATTAATTTCCATAAAGCACAGCAAATAAAAAATACTGTGCCACTTTGTATAAGTTAAGTTTGCTGTTTTTTTCTGATCCGAAATAACTTATAGTTCCTGAGACCCTTACACACCAGCCAAAGGAGCAGACTGTGGAGATTTTTATTGACGGCATATCATTCCCTAAGAGCACCCAATATGACAACCAATATCTCACTCAACTGTCAGAGGAAGGCATCCTTCTTAAGACCGCACGCAATGCCTATGAGACCACCGATGTTGATGTGTACCCAGACCTACTTCCCAGATCCAAGAGGACCATTGATCATGCGCTCGATTGTTACAAGAGTGAATTACTGTACCACTGTGAGACCAAGAGAGAAGCACCGTTCTCATATGCCATATACCTGTTCTCGACCTTGAAGCGGATATCCGATATGCCAGATCCTAAAAGTGATAACGTTGATGTTTCGAAAAAAAGAAAAACCACCAAAAAAGAAAAAAGCAGCGACTGTCCTAACATAGGGCTCGGAGAGACCGTTCCGAATATTACCCGTAGTTCAGATTTAAATAACCATTGCGATGACTGTAGTAAAGTTAAAACCGGAGAGGTTTTAAATTTGCGGCTAAACGACAAACCCGCACAGAGGGCTTTGGCGCTCAAGAGTTTCGAAGAAACTGCAGTTAATGATCAAGATCAAACGGCACCTTGTCAAGGTCAAAATGAAAAGCCTAATGGTTCTAAAAAAGGTTTTACAAAAACACGTCAAAGGACCACTGTGAGTAAAAAGTATACAGAGGCGGACTTTGCGTTTGCGGAAGACTGGGTTGCTATGGCAAAAAGGAACTCAGTGTGGAGTGAGAAGACAAACATGAGCAGATTCAACGTTGAGAAGTTTGCAGAAGCCATTGCTAAGATGAGGCGCTTGTATGACCTAAATGACTTAGGTATAGAAGCTCTTATAGATTTTATTGATAACGATGAGTTTTGGAGAACTAATGCTTTATCACCTGTTAATCTTTTTAAAAGGAGTAATAATGGTTTAACAAAAATTGAAAATATTTTAACAAGAATGAAAAGAGTGTATACTAAAAAAGAAAAGTTCTCCAAAGCGGTCCAGGCAGTGGAGAACAAGTCTTGGGACAATCCTTTTGATTGACATAGAATGGAGTGCTTAGATGAATATCACCAAGTTTACTAAAATAATGTTGTACTATCAATCTCTACAACCCTACAGGTCGCCTGACTTTTCCAACCCTGGCGTTATAGACTTTTGGTTTAAGGCTCTTGGACACGTTGGTGTCGATAGGCTTAAGCATGTCATGGACCATTTTGCTTTGACCAGTGATCACTTCCCAGCGCTTAAGGAGATCAGAGAATCTCTTGGTGAGGGTGACAAGACTGGCGACGCGATGAGTCGAGACATCTCTGCAAGGATCGTTGGAGCAATCTCAAAGTTTGGTTATGCAAACTCAAAAGATGCTAAGGACTACATTGGTCCAGTTGGCTGGCAGGTGGTTAGTATGACAGGTGGTTGGACAAGCATTTGTGAGAGAGCCACTAATGACAACATCTCTTTTCTTGAGACTCAGTGGAGACATCTGATTGCTGCTCATGGCATGAGAGAGATCTCCAACTTAAGTCTTGGTGCAGGAGAGGAGAGACTTCAAATTGAAAAAAGCAGCCCACTACAAAAAGCCCTCTCAATTGCAGAGAGTGGTGCATAAAAAAGAAGCAGAGATCCAAAGAGAAATACTTCATTATTTGAAGTGGAAGAAATACACTCACTGGAGAAACTACGTTGGTCCTATAGTTCATGGGTATGGTGCCAAGCGTAGTTATTCTAAGAACCATATGGCTGGCCTTCCTGACATCCTTGGTATTTTCAAAAATAAACCTGGACAACTTTTCGGTATCGAAATAAAATCCAAGACTGGCAAATTAAGTACAGACCAAAAGTTATGGCTTAAGAGACTTGAAGACTCTGGCGTTTACGTTATGGTTGTGAGGAGTCTCGACACGGTCATTAAACTCCTAGAGGAGAGAGAGGCTTCCCATGCACGAGATTCTAAGCTTTGATATTGATGCTATTCAAGTAAGACCTGGTTGGAATATAAGAGGTGATATTAAGTCACAAGACATCACTTCACTTAAAGAGTCCATTGAAAAAATAGGACTTCAACAGCCCATCATTGTGAACAGCAATAAAGAGCTCCTTGCTGGTTATCGTCGGTACACTGTATGCAAGGCTCTTGGACACAAGTTTATTCATTGTAAGGTTCTTGACTTTGAAGAGAACGCCTCAGACATGGAGAGATTAAGTCACCTTGATGAGAATCTTGAGAGCATGACACTGGGGACAAAGCAACTTGAGAAGGCTCTTGCAGAGAAGAAGGCTATTTATGCAAGGCTGTACCCATCCACTGTTGTGAGAGGACCAAAGAAGAGGAGTGATAAGAACAAGCTCACTAAGGTGTTTGAGAAGGTTGCTGCAAACCAGACAGGCAAGGATCCTGAGACAATAAGAAGGATGACAAAGCGTGTTGATAACGCCACGCCAGAAGTAAGGGAAGCCTATGAGAGAGATGAGATAAAGGCTTCTCAGGTTGACGAGATTGTTAAGCTTCCTAAGGAAGACCAGAAGAAGGTTCTCGAAAAAACAAAGGGTTCTTCTGTTGCTGAGACAAGGCTTGCTGTTGAGGACAGACTTAACAGAGACCTAATGCCAAAGCCCAGCACACAAGAGAGGTTTGTTCGCAAAGTTATAAACCACACAAAGGCTTTGAACTTAATCTATGAGGACCTTATAAAGGGTCAGCAATTTAAAGATATCTCAGACCCACTGTACAAAGAGTTTGAGACAACATTCCAAGAAATTCTGGACAATACTGACGAGCTTTTAAAACTTATTAATGGTGAGGATTGATGTTATTTAAAACAGCAGCACTGAAGAAAACAAAAGACTACACCTTTTTTGAGTGGCTTCTTTTGTCTCCTGCACTGATCTGGTGCCTTGTTATGATTGTTGTCATGAGCTTGTTTGGTTTTTATATGACAAGAGACTGGAGCAAACTATGAACAGCATCTGGTCTTATAAGGGCAAAGTCACAAACGTTGTTGATGGTGACACGGTTGATGTTGATGTTGACCTTGGGTTTTACGTGTCCACACAACTTCGTTTTAGACTGGCAGGCATAGATGCTCATGAGATCAGAGGAGTTGAAGAGAGCGTCAAGGCTCTTGGCATGGAAGAGAAAAGATTTTTAGAAGAACTAATACTAGATAAAGATGTTATCATTCAGAGTGACAAGACAGGGAAGTATGGAAGGTGGATCTGTGAGCTTTGGCTCAACAAAGAGAATGTGAATTTTCTTATGGACAGATACATCAAAGACACGAACCGTTTACCGTGAGGTTGGTATGATCCTTTATCTTTTGATTGCTGCTTTGCTTGGCGCTTGCACTTACAAAGAACCACCTTTGTATTTAAGGAAGTCAACCATCTATACATGCACTCACGAGCAAACCGAAGAGCTTGACAACTTTGTTGGTGGATGTCTTGAGGGTCCATACAGAGCAGAGCCACTGCTTGATGCAAGCCTAATGGAGACTTGTGTCACAATAGGACAAAGGCTTTTTTGCAACGAGACAGATGTTATATTTTATAGGGTGTTCATTGACGGGAAGTTTTTAAAAAGTGAGTACAAGCTTTGTGCAAATGCTTCTGGTCAATTAGAGAAGGATACTTGTGAAGAAGAGCGCTATTAATCTTTGCAGTCCTCAATGAGTTTCTCCAACAACTCAATTGTCTTATTTGTGGTGGGAAGCTTGTGACAAATATATGAAGTTAAACAGCATATAATTGCAAGCTTCTCATCTATTCCATACTTCTTATAAAAGGATCTCTCTCCAGTGTTGTGAAGTTCTATATGCCTTCTCGTAAAAAGAGGGATGGTTCTATAGTCAGATGGTTTAAGTCCCATACCACCGTTCTGTCCTAGTCTGACATGATGAGCAACAACATTGTAGTCATTCCCCTCAACAAGGCATATTTGCCTTCTGATAAATCTTAAATAGTCCTCATTGCGATATGTCCTTTTTTTTTGCATAATGATCCTTGTATAATTTTTCGGTTTATAAAAGGTGTCTCTTTATGAAGACAAAGTCTTTATCAAATATAATAATGGAGAGTTCAATCTCTGACTATTGCAAAAAGAATGAATGCAATGAATTGAATATCTCTGCTGTTGCCAAACACACTGGGACAAAAATGAGCTCACTATGGTTTTATGTCAAAGGTGAGAGGAAGTGGTCAGTTGATGCATGGCTCAAGACGCTTGCCTGCCTTGGTTCCCTTAAGTGCTATGGTGATGTGATAACCATAAAGCTTCCAAAGAATAAAGTTCAGAAGAAGCACCTGAACAAGCTTGGAGAAAAGGAGTACATGTCTAACCGTGTCAATAAGTGATTTTGAAAAGAACAGAGAGATTGAAAAGTTCTTTAAGGATTCTGAGGAACCTTCAAGCAAAAAGAGAACTATAACTTTGCATAACAAAATCAACAAACTTGGGTCATACTTAGAATCAAAGATACAGGATGATAAAGCAAAAGAGATAGTCTTTAAGTTGATACAAGTTGCCTTCACTTCAAAAGCATACCTTGAGATAGAAGAGCACAAAGACTCTCCAACAAGAGATGTACTTGTTGAAGCCCTCACTAACCTTAGAGACGTTCAACTTAACTATGAAGAAGTTGAGATTGAATTTTACTAACGCTCAACTTCCTTTAGATCGACAACCCTCTTGTATCTTTTCATTACCTTCTTAACTAATTCATACTCATGGTCAACAGTGATACAGTCACCATTCTCCATTTCAAGGATTGAATGGTATCGGTTGTTTTTGGAAGCGTAGTATAGTGAAATCTTTTCAATGTTTATAGCTGCCTCTTTTGCTCCAGTTAGCTTTTTAAATTCGATAAACATACCATCTCCTTTTTTACTTTTCGTTTTAGAAATATTAGTTTAACATGCCTTAACAACAACATGGAAGGACAAACATGAACTTTGAATTTTTAGAAAAGTATCGTCTAGTTAAAGGACCAATGAAGACAAGTGCTGGTGATGACTATGGGTTCTTCTCAATACCATACAAAGCAAACACACTGAGGGTCATGGCTTCCCCAATGAGAGACGATAGAGAAAATAATGATCTTACCAAGTGGCAGCATGTCTCTGTTTCTTTGAAGAACCGTTGTCCAAACTGGCAAGAGATGTGCTTTGTCAAAGACCTATTTTTTGGGGAAGAAGAAACTGTTGTGCAGTTCCACCCAAAGAGATCAGAGTATGTTAACAACAGTGACTATTGCTTACACCTTTGGAAGAAAAGAGGAGAAGAGTATGAGTTACCACCGTCTATTGCAGTTGGACTTAAGTAAGATGGGGGGTCTGTATGAATAAGCCAGCAATGGTTGTGCTTCACTGTTCAGCAACGCCTGACTTTGATGAGCATGACAGACGCTTTGATAAGTATGGACTGAGAGAGATTGACGCCTGGCACAGAGAGAAGGGATGGGAAGGATGTGGTTATCACTATGTCATAAGAAGAACTGGCAGCATTGAAAAGGGAAGACCGCACAATAAAGAGGGTGCCCATTGTCTGGGTCATAACAAGAACTCTATTGGCATTTGTTTTATCGGGACAAGAATACTTACGGTCAATCAACTAATGGCAATAACGGTCCTATACGACTCTCTCAGGGCACAAGAATCAATCAACTGTGATAACTGGTTCGGGCACAGTGAGCTCAAGACGAGTACAGATTGTCCAAATATTCACATGCCATTGCTTCGAATAATGTTAGAGGTGATTGACTTTAATAAAAACAACTAGTTACACGACTGGCTTTTCGGTTTACAAAGATTGCAAGCCATAGTATACAGACATGACTTAGCTTTACTTTACTTTATTTTGGTTAACAACTAGGGAAGGAGTATAATGAATGAAGTAAGATACATCTCAGTTCAAGATGCTGCAGACATCATGAATGTTTGTGAAGCAACCGTAAGACGTTGGTTCTCAAAAGGACTTAAGAAGAAGAAGGTAGGGAACCGATACCGTATAGAGTTCAATCACTTTTTAGACTTTATCAACAACAATGATTTATCAGACAAGAGAGGTATAAAATGCGTTTAGTTTTATCAGCAATTGTTTTTAGTTTACTGCTTATTTCTTGTGGGCAAAGAAAAGAGAAGGAGAAGGAGCTTGTTTATAACGACCCAAGGACTGAAGAGTGTGGCAAGGAGATCTGCTATTGCCAGCCAAACCAGTGCGGTCAATGTCCAAGAGGCTCTTTGATCTCTATCGTAAACAAGAACACTTGTGAGCAACAGAATAGCTGTGAGAAGCCAAAGCTTAAGACAGACGATGAGAACAGGACACCAATTATTATTGTTCAGCAGTCTCAGGATCAAGACCAGAACCAAACTGGAACAAACACAAACGATGTAAGCAACACAAACGACAACTCAAAGCCATTCACTGCAGTGATCAACTACAAAGAATATACATGCTACAGAACAAACACTTGCAACAAGTATGGAATGTCTTGTGGGTCCTCTGCTCAGACAGTGACACCTTCTGACTTTGGAGCGAAGACAATCACAGATCATAACGGTGAAGAAGCAACATGTTACCCCAACAGGAGATAGTCAATGATAGAAGCCGATTTAATAATAGGTCGGTCTTATATAGTCGGGTCGTCGCTTGATGAGTGGCGGCTCGTACTTATAAGGTCAAACCAATGGAAGGAAGCAGAGAGGTATGTGTTCACTAATGACTATGAGGAGTTGAAGCTATTCCCTCGATCTGCAATCAAGAAGCTGTTGCCAGAAAAGATCAACAGAGACGTTTATATTAATCTCTTCCAAGCAACCAAGGATGGGATCATAGGCGCTATATTTGACAACGAAGAGTCTGCTGTGAAGTTTCAGACAAAGGATCATGAGGTGAGTTTTAAAACCGTCCTAAGTTATAGGATGCCGGAATAGGAGATGGAATGGACAAAGAAATGAGACTGGAGTTGTCAAACTTTTTATCATCCAAAATATTTAATGAAGCCATGGAGACAAGGAAGGGTGTTCTTAATGTGACTGCCAGAGCTCAAACAACAACTTCTTCTATATGCGCTCTTCTTATATGCCAAGTGGCAAACAGCTCTTTAATGTCAATGGAAGCTTCTGGATTTAAACGCAAAGACGGTAAAGAGATAACACCGCACACAATAAGAGAGAACGCCAATGTGATGCTTGAAACAACCAAGGCGATGGTTGCTGAACTGTCAGAGGAGATTGTTAAAGAAGACTTTTTTGAGATTAATAAAATGGAGATAGAGAGGGAATAGAAACAATGAAACAGAGCACTAAAGATAAGGTCATTGGTTATGGCATTGTTGCTGCTATTGCTTCAATCATTATTGGTGGGGTTTACATAGGCAAGGATCAGAAGATAAAGCCAACAGAACCAATTGAGAACGTGATCATTGAAGACGAGATAGATACGCCAAAGAAACCGGTTGTCCAAAGAAAAAAGACCACAAAACGGTTGTCTAAAAAACGACACAAGGTTGTCAAAAAAAAGAGCAAACCAAGACGTAAGTATGTGTGGAAGCCAAAGAAGAAGGCACCACTAAAAGGGTATGTCTACAGTCCTAAAAAAAAAGTCTTACCAGACATAGTCTCATACCCTGCCCACCTAGAGGATTACTATATATACGATTCAAAGACTGGGAATTTTGTTTGGAGTGAGAAATGACAGACCTTAATGCAGAACACAAAAGATTAAAAGCTCGTGTTGAAGAGAGTTTCAACGTCTTCCTTCAATACTTCAAAGAGTATGAGGTCTTTGTGTTGAAGCATAGGGACTTCAAGTTTGAACAGGAGGTGATTCAATACCACAAAAGAGTTTTAAGGAAGAAGAAAAAAAGCAATGAAAAATGGACGAATTTGAGAAGTTAGAAAAAATTTTAACCATATATGAGCGTGTGCAAGAGTCCAATGTTAAGACAGCAAAGATCATGCACAACATGCACCTGCACCGCTTAGAATTAGCTGAGAGGGCTTTTAAGATGCAAGGTAATACAGATTTTTTTTCAGAGTTCAATGCAAAGCTAAGAGAGGTCAACATCAATCCAACAGACCCACCAGTTGACCCCATGCCTGAGCCTACCCCAGAGCCTACCCCAGAACCGCCAAAGGAAGAAGCTCCTAAGCCTACACGAGAGCAGCAGGTCATAGGCAATATGAAATCATTCCTAGAGGTTGTTCTTCACAGACAGCAGAAGACTGCTGAGATGCACAAGACACTAATGGACGCCACTATGGAGTCCAACAAAAAGATCTATGAATTTTACAAGCAAGTACAGGAAGACCTTAAACCACAAGACCTTAATAAGGTACAGAACAAATTTTAAAAGGAGACATCCCTATGAGAGAGATCACAACATTTATAAATCACCACGGTATTGACGTTGAAGAGATGCTCAAGAAGAAGGACAGCTTTGACAGGATCCAGGAGCAGAGATTCGGAGAGCTTTATCATCTTTGTGCAGAGCTAACCATAGGAGAACTTACCGTTGGGTTTTTTAGCAAACACTATACAGAGAGTCTTAAAGACAAAGAAGAGGAGTATGGGACAAATGATCAATGAGACGCCAGGCCACAACAACACACCACAGATGCAAACCATGTTTGCAAAGGAGCATGAACAGACAGAGCAGAAGTTCACTAAGAGAGAGTTCTTGCAGAGGTTTTTTAAAGACCCAGAAAATAGAGCTATGGCTGCTGAGTTTTTAAAAGACGATGAGTTAAAGAAGCAGCCTGAGAAGACAACAACGGTTTACGACTTAAAGGTTGGAGACAAGTGTTTTGCAATATCCTATGAGGGTAAGGTGTGGGCAAAGAACTTTGAGAGAGGGCACAAGAAACACCGAAGGAAGTTCTTCATGACCAAGCTTGAAGCAGAGCTTGAGACCAAACGCTTAGACTCAGAAGAAGCCATAAGGAAGAGAATTGAAGAGCTTAACCAGGGTTGGGTTCCTGACTGGTTTAACAAAGACGAGAAGAAGTATTGTGTTTCTTATGATCACAACAGACAGGAGTTCACACCGTCCTATACAAGGACAGGTCAGAGAAAAGAGAACTGGCTTTACCTCAGGGATGTGAGTCTTGCTGAGAGAATCATAGGAGAAATGGAGACACACTTTAGAATCTATTTTGCAATAGTTTAGGAGACAGAAGTGGATATCAAAAAAGTGACAGAAGACTATGAGAGAGTTAAAGAAAAGCTGTTAGAGAACAATAGAGCTCACAGAGAGAGGTTAAAAAAAATGGCATTAGACATACTATGTGACCTGCCTAATGGCTCAGACACAGCTATTTATTCTTTGGTTATACAAGACATTGTGGATCTTGATATTGCTTATCAGAAAATAAAAATCTCCTTAGCACCATAAAACCAAGGAGACCTTTTTAAACTAGGAGAGTCCTCTCACGAGGGCTCTTTTTTTATCTGCCTGTCTCAGGTAAAGTGGTCTGAGCGCCCTTCATGATCTGCTGAAGAGATGCGACCAACCCACCGAGTTGAGCAAGAGTTTGAGGAAGAACAGAGTTTAACTGTCCTAATGTGTTTGCAAGGATGTGTCCCTGGCTCTGAGGATCAACACCAGTTAAAGCCTTCACTGAAGAAGAAGCTTCTAGTGGATCGATCTCTGCCAAGCTTTGGACTTGCTTGCAGATCAAGTTGTCAAGAGCACCATTCAAACGAGCAGAACCTCTGACAAGGTTCTCATTCATTTGCTTTGAGATGATTCGTGCGTCTTCCATTGTGCTTTGGAAGTACAATGAAGGGAACTCAGCGTTGTTTTTTACATTGCTGATTGACACGGTATCCACAATGGTATCATTTACTGGCATAACTTACTCCATTGGTTAAATGAACGTTCAAAAATTTATGGTCATGAATTAAGCATATTCTTATAAACACGAGATAGTCAATTTTATTTTTCTTTACGATCGGAAAAAATCAATCACTTATCTTTTTATAAAGTTTCATGAGATCCTGGATGTCACTGTAAAGATTCATTGCAAGCTTGAAGCAAGCCTCAGTAAGTTCCTCTGCCTTGTCAAAAGGAAGGTTAAGCTGTTCTTCAAAAAGAGTAAAAAGCTCTGCCTTCTCCGCTGGACTTAAGTCTTCAAACTCAACCTTTGCGTTCCGAAAATCTATCTCGATAAAAAGGTAAAGTAGTTTAATAAAATCTGAAGCATGTACCATGTCAGTCCAGGTTAGTTTGCCGTCTTCAAAAGTCTTTGCAGAGAGGTTGGTTAAACCAGTTACAAAAGTGATAAGCCTCTTAATCTCTTCTATGCCTAAACCCTTATTCATTCTGATCTCCTAAAGTTGCTGGTTATGACTACATATGAATATAACCATCCAACAGCAGAATGCACCTTCTTTTCTTCTGGGCATGAGCGCCACTTATATTGATCTCTTTGAAATGGGTAGTCTGTACAATACTCAGCAGATGTTGGAAGCCTGTCGTTTGGGAAGTATGTGTCATCAACTAATAGCTCAATCGGACCAGTCATATCACCATCTGAGAAGCGCTTGTATACCGCAAAGTAAAGAGCATTAAGAGGTTCTCTCTCATGGTAGTACTTAAGAATCTCAAGCTCTCTCTCATTGACGTTGTTGGTTATTAGTGCCCTTAAGAATATGTGAAGGATATGAATGTGGGTTCTATACCCCTTCTCCATGACAGCCAAGAAGAATGGTGTAGGCTTCTGCCAAGCTTGAGGGATCCTTCTCTTATAGCTGTTCTCTCCACCGAGTTGGAACCTGAGCTCGTAAAACGTTGCCATAAGACCTGGTCTAACATCAATCCTGGTTGGGTCTCCTTCCCCCATGATCCAGTTATTGTCCTCACCATAAGCAATGAGGTCGTCAATAACATCAAGCCTCTCATTGACCCAGATCCAATGAAGAAGCCCTATAAGCATGTCTCTTGAGATTGAAGAGCCAGACTGACCCAGATCGAAACATTCCCTAGAAGCGTGTCTAAACCATCTGCCTGTCTCATCTCTGGCCTGCATGATGTCAACAGATATGCCAGCAATAGACCACAGAGAGTTAAATAGAAGACCATCACACTTGATATTGGAGATCCAGTTATGGCTGTCTCTGTGGCCTGCTGAGGCTTCCCTGTAGAGATCATACTTTGAATTGAGTTTTTGTAGCAAGGTCGGTGGGTTTGGTTTGTTTGGCTTTTTGTCCTCTCTCTTGTCACCACAGCCTAAGAAGGCCAAAAGAAAAATTAAAAAAAATAGTCTCACCATACTAGTCCCCCTTATCTAGTCGAATTAAGATCCTGTCGAGAATGTAAGTTGTCTTCTCTTGATGTACTGCCATTGTCTGAAGTTTGTCCAAGAGCTCCTTTTGGATGTTGGTTAAAGATCTTGGGATGTACCATCTAGGCACCCCGTCCTCATCCCTCTCGTTGTGGAGCTCATGAAGGTTCTTCAACCACTCATGCTCTTCCGTTGTGAGCGATGGTTTGACTTGTATCTGACTCTTTTTTGCTTGACCAATCATGGGGATCTTTTGAACAAGAAGTTTGAGAACTCCAATAAGAGCCATTAAAACACCAACCATTGCTGCAGTTTCTGCAGACTGTGCAGTTAAACCCATAACGAAAAACCCCTGTAGTAAAATAAAAACTCACTTCTATTATTACACAGAGAGATGAGGGATCATATGTATGTCAATGTGGAGTGTGAAAAGGGGTGTGAAGTCACCCCTTGAGATTAGTTATTTGCAATTCTCCAAGATATATGGACGTCCTCATCAACACCACCATAGGCACCACCTGAGAAGTTACCACCACCAGAGGTAGGAAAAATTGTAACAGCACCAGCAGACGATATCGCCAGATATCCAGCTTCACCAGCAGCGTTATTAATAAGTCTTAATGTCTGTTTCATGTTACGGATCGGTTGTAATTTTGATGGCAATGCAGTGTTGAATCTTATCGTGTCTGTTGCATCAGTTGTCTTTGCTGTAGATGGGAATGTAAAGAATACCCTGTTACCAATAATGGTATACTCATGCACCACACTAGAAACAACCGTTGCTCCTACATAGTTGGTTGTAAAAGTTCCCTCTTCATATCTTTTTAAAGTACCTGCAACAGTATCAGTCGCAGCAGGCAAACCACTAATTGTTCCGTTGAATGTAACATCTCCACCAATGGTAAGATCACCATCGTGAGCCTGTATTAATTTATCGCCTTGTGCTCCAAGAGAAACTGAAGCAATGAAGGCTAGAAGTAAAAGTAGTTTTTTCATTTCTTATCTCCCTATTAAGTTTGCATCTGCCCATGTAGGCTTAGATTCAAGAGCAACATGACATATAACAGAGGCAGCATCATGTGAAGCTGAAAAATCCCAAA
>Ga0180433_10000916_pt1 | contig 50247 bp, 57 predicted proteins | sample SS_ome_8_FD_132980 | JGI IMG/M metagenome (GOLD analysis project Ga0180433, IMG submission 132980) | Hypersaline lake sediment archaeal communities from the Salton Sea, California, USA - SS_1_D_1 metaG | ecosystem: Environmental > Aquatic > Non-marine Saline and Alkaline > Hypersaline >...
AAAATAGAATCACGGATAACTCTTGTTGATTTGCTTTTTGACATCTCTTTTATCCAAACTGGAGGAAAATATTTCATATTCCCGTAATTATGGGTTTTTGCAATAGAAACACCTCCATTCATGAGCTCAAACGCATAAGACCATAGACCATAGTATTGTCTTTTGAAAACCCTGCCAAAAAATATATCTGCTTTTGATAAAGATTCATAACCCCTCGTTAAATCACTATTATCTAAATATTCCCTAGGTAAATTTTCGTTTATCCAAAGTAAGAACGTTTCTGGAGGAATATCTAACTCATTTCTATTATCTTTCGTTGTCTGAATAGTTTTTGATTTAAAAATATCTCTTAGAGCATCAAATATTATCTTTTCTCTATCTCTATAACCCAAAACATCAATAGATTGTATATCAATATTTGTTCTGTTAAGACTAATTGATTGTAAATCATTAAGAGCTGATCTGATATCGCCTTTACATCGATCTGCTATATTTTTTAAGAGTTTGATATCAACAGTAATATTTTCTTCCAGACATATTTTTTTTAATAAATCAACAATTTGACTCGAATTAACATCATAAAACTGAACTATTTCACAAAGTCTTTTTAGTACTTCTCCACTGCCTTTTATTAATTTATAATAATTATTAACGATTAAAATAATTGGTTGATTGGTAATCTTAATTGTATCTATTATTGCTTTTTTTCCACCCCTATCACTTAAATCCCTAGTATTAGGAGATTGATCAATTTTTTCATATAAATTATCAGCTTCATCTAAAATAATAAGCTTTCTTCCACCTTCTCTAGAAGGAATAAATCTTCCAAAATCATCAAATGTCTCATTCAATGCACCAAGAGTAGCAACTTTTTTGATTTTAGATGCATTTCTAGCATCTGATGCATTTAATTCAATTGCTTTCCAGCCAAAATCATTAGCAACTGCAAATGCACTACTAGTTTTGCCTATCCCAGGCTTTCCTATAAAAATTATTGCCCGCCTTTTAGGTATCTTCCCTACTTTCCAGTTATTTGCCCATCTTTTAATTATTCCTATTGCTCGATCGTTTCCATAAATATCATCTAGACTCTTGGGCCTATATTTTTCCGTCCAGTCATCCATTTGAGACTCATAAGAGAGACTCATTATTTTAATTTATGTTTTGACATAACCTTTTTATCAATATGTTTTATTCCACTCAATAATGCGGGGATGGCCCAGCCCGGTACGGCGATGGATTGCTAATCCATTGATCTTTGGATCTCGGGAGTTCAAATCTCCCTCCCCGCGTGTATTAATAACTATTATTTTTAGGAAATAAATTATGTTTAAAATACCAAAAATTTATAGAATTTAGGTTAAATATCAGCTTTTTCTTGTCAATTTTTATAAAAAATAACTGTAGGAAAAATTGAAATAGTAGATATTTAATAATAATTCTAGATAAAAATAATATCAGAAGAGGGGGACTTATGCCTAGATGTATTAATAATTCAAAAAAATTAAAAAATTATTGGATCAATAAATTCCTTATTTTCTTGCTTGTCCTAATACTATTCATATCTTCAATAAATTTTACTGTAATTTCTTATGCCGAGTTACCTGATCTTAAGATAAAATCTTTTAATTCACCTTCCGAAGCAACAGAAGGAGATAATATTACTGTAAATGTCACTGTACAAAACATTGGAGGAAATATCTCTGAAGGCGTTAATATTGACATTGGATTATTCATCGATGAAGACTATTCGTCACCTGTTTCAGTTAATAGCACAGACGAAGGCATTTCCACTGATAATAGTACATATTTTCATCTTTTTTGGACTGCAGAACTAGGCGATCATTCACTTACGGCCTGGGTTGATTATTCTGGTAATATTGGTGAGCCAAATGAAGTAAATAATATGAGAATTAATTTTATTACAGTTAATGAAGGGCCTCCTAAATTAAAGATTGACCAATTTTCCATCCCCGATAATATTGAGGTAAATTCTACTGTAACAATTAAGGTAGGAGTAAAAAATGTAGGAAGTGATACATCAGAAAAAATCACAGCACGTCTAAAAATAAAAGAAGATAATTACAATGAAATTAAAGAGAAAAGTAATGGTTTGAATCGGGGTGAAATATATAATTTTTCATTTGAATGGACACCAGATGTTTTTGGTGATTATACCTTTAATACTACAATAAAACTTGATGATAGTATTCAAGATCAAGATGAGAGAAATAGGGATATTATACCATATAGACTTAATTGGTGGAATCAAAACTGGCATTACAGAAAATTAATTGGAGTTTATGGTAGCGGAAATACTTCTATCTCCTTCAATTTTACCAAATTATTACACGAATTAAATATATTTTCAAAAACCTTCGAAAATGATACAATAAGAATTGTTGAATATTCAAATAAAGGTGAAATAATTAAAGAAATAACATTTTTTGAATTTTTAGAAAATAATGATTATAATGAAAATACAAATGCAAATGGGACATTAATCTGGAGAGTATCCTCTGAACAGGAAAACCCAGTTACAAAATTTTTTTATGTTTATTTTGATGTAAAGGAAAATAAAGGTATAAGAACTTCTATTGATGAAGTTGAAAACATTGTAACCTCTATTTTCGATGTAATTTATAGTCCTAAGTTGGAAGGTTGGTGGGATGTGATTGTTAATCCACAAAATGATGGATATAATAGTGTTCAGGACCCATTGATAATTGAAGTAACAACAATAGCATTAGCTGAAAAAGTTACTGCATACTTAAAATACAAGAGTAATTTGCAGGCAACGATTGAACTATCATCAGATGATGGCTCTTTTTTGAACTGGTCAGGCAGTTATGATATACCAAGTGGTAAAATAGGAAATTGGGAAATTAAAATTAATAGTTCTGATGAAGCAGAATTCTATAATAACAATTCAAAAAGTAATTTTTATGTTGGAAAACCGGATTTAGAAGTTAGTAAAATCTCTTATTCTCCAAATAGGGTTTATGATGATGATTTAATTGTTATATCTGCAGAATTACGCAGTTATAATATAACAATAGAGGATGTAGATATATTATTAAGAATAAAAAACTCTGATGGACAAACGGTTTTATCTGAAGAGAATCTAATAACAATTCCAAAAGATGAAAAGAAAGTTTACAATTTTACTTGGGATCCAATAGAGAGAGGAAAATATCTTATAGAAATTAGTCTAGATGAATTAAAAGTATTTACCGAATCGAATGAAGAAAATAATAAAAAAACCATCAATATAAGAGTTTATGGAATACCTAATCTTGGTGTTGTGGATATAATTGTTCCTTCAGAAGATACTGAAGAAGGGAAAAGTGTAAACATTCGAGCAATTTTAAATAACACAGGCAGAGGAGTTGCTGAAGATTATAATGTACGACTATATCTTTCACAAGGCAATATGAATTGGCTCGATAATCAGATTAAAGACTCAACAAATATTACAATTGGTATTAATAAAACAAAAGAGATAAATCTAACTTGGAATCCAGCTATATATGGGGCCCCAGGATTTCTTGGTAAGTGGTATGTTGGAGTTTTTATTTATTATAATAGTACCTATAAAGATTTAAATATTCTTAACAACTCCAAATTTAGTAGCTTAAAAATTGTACCTGGCGAGAAAAATCCTCCCTACATTAAAATTATTGAGAAATCGGAAGGACTACAAGTTGGAAGCACAGTTAATATAGTTGCTCAAGTTACTGATACCTCTGGGATTAAATTTGTCAACATTTCTATAACTAATCCCCAAAAAACTACGATAACTGAAGAAATGGTTCCCGAAGATGATAACCTATACTCTTTTGATTATAAAAATACCTCAATAATAGGTAAATATGAGTTTAAAATTACTGCAATCGATAACTCCTTTTACGAATCAAAAAGAAGCTTAACCGACTATTTCACAATTACTGCAGATACTACACCACCAACGATTGAATATTTTGGTGCACATCCAAGCGTACAATTAGAAGGCAATAATGTAGAAATTAGTTGTATTACAAAAGACTTTAACGGAGTTAAGTCAGTTAAGACAACAATAACCTTCCCAGACAATCATACTGAAACTAAGTTTTTAAATCATGTGAACAACGGAAAATATATTTTTAATTCAAATTATGGAATTTTAGGAAAATATTCTTTTCGCGTTTCATCTGAGGATAATTCTAAAAATATTGGTTTTTCTGGTGAAAAAGAATTTTGGATAACTAATGATTTGAATGATATTGATGGAGATGGAATGCCAAATTCTTGGGAAGAACGATATGGATTTAATCCAAAAGATCCTAATGATGCAAAAACAGACAATGATGATGATGGATACACTAATCTTGAGGAATATGAAAATGGAGATAATCCAATTAAGGCACAATCTTCTATAAAGGAAATTATATCTAAAATTGAAGATAACTGGACATATCTAGTTGTATCTGTTGTTTTATTTTCTTTTATTATTTTAATATCAATATATGGAATTAGGAGATTGAAATATGAAAATATTCAAAAATAAATTTTTTTATTTATTAACATGCATTTTTGCTTTAATTATTTTAATTGTTTCTATTTGGAGTATTATTTATGAAGACCAATGGATTCAGGGAATTATTGCTTTATATGGCATATTAGCAATTATTATGGTAGTTATTGTTTTATATTTTTTAGATAAAAAGCAATTAGGAACTAGAAGTTCTGTTAAAGTATTTGAAAAAACTCTTGAGGGAAAATTACACCATTTTAAATGTCCTAACTGTAATGGAATATTTGCAGTTAAAAAATCAAAACGCGAAAATAGAAAACCATTTACTCTAACCTGTCCAGATTGTGGAAATGTTGGTATAATACCAAATACACCCAAGATTGTAGAAGATGAAATTCCTGATGAAAAATCTAAAAAAATAAAATTTACTTGTACGAATTGTGGAGAATTTATATCTGTTTGGGCGGAAGGTACAGATTTAAAAAATAACGTTCAGGTTTTTACCTGTCCATATTGCGGCACTGAAAAATCTATGACATTTTCTTAAATTCTATGTCTAATTTTTATAGCTTCACCATAATTTGATTCTTTCATTTCTTCGCCATTCATTTGAGCAATACCTACAGCTATTAATTTCTTGTTTCTAAAAATAATAATTTCATCACCAATTCTTATTGATTCATCGGAATCTTTTACGCCCGGCGCAAATACGGACCCTTTCAGTGTAAAATCATTATAAACTTCGACCCAATATTCTCCAAATTCTGAGATTTTTTTCGCTCCCTCAAAGGTTAATGAAATCAAACCACGATTCATTGTTATCATACCTAGTTGAGTATTATTTTCAATAATTTTCTGAAAAGGATATTTTCCTTTAATTTTACAGTTGTAAAGTAATTTTTTTGAGATTTCAATTCCAAACTGATAAGCAGCTAAAGCCCCTACATTCTCAAATTGTCTAGTAGAAGATTTTACAATATCATATCTCTTAGAAATATTTGAAACAACAGTGGATAATTCGTCTAATGATTCATTAGAAATTGGTTTTCCAACGCATGTAACAATTGGATCTTCAAAAATATCATTCACAATATCTTTTAAATCTGAAGGGAGGTGTATAATTGATTTTTCATAATAATTATTTTTTAAATAATTCTTCAAAAGATTTCTGATTATTAGCTTTTCATCTTCGTCCCAATGGCCCGTTACTGAAATATCATAATTAGAAGCAGGATATATTAATTCTAACTCTCTTGGGACGATGCCTATTGGAGAAGTGACAATAACCTCATGAATCACATGCGGATTTTTTATTTTGTATAGCACATTCCTTAATATCTTATGTGATTTCGAAAATGAATATGGTTTTTTTGCTGAACAGGGTAAAAGCAATAAAACTTTTGCACTTTTAGGTTTTAAATATCTTTCTAATAAACGTTTTTGAAATCTTTTAATTTCAGGTCTAAATAATGATTCTTTTGATGTCGCAAGTAATGTATTTTTTTTAATAATTGGGATTCTATTCTCATAAAATTCATAATTTTTCATATCAAGAATTCTGAGTAAAGATACTAAATGCGGATCACTTCTAATTCTTGTATCAATTAATTCTCTCAAACATCCATGATTAATTGCATTCCTAACCGATTTAATTTCATTTATAATACAATAATAATTATGATTCAGGGTTTGATTAAAGTCCAAATCTGATGTAGCAACCTCCAATTCATTACAAATTGGACAACTACAAGCTATTTCATTATCTATAGATTTTACATAATTGCCAGTTGGGGTAAAAATTATTTCATTTCTTGCCGCATTTAAGCATGAAATAGAATCGAATAAATCAATTCCCATATATGATAATAATCCAACATTATTTGGGCAACCTATACTGGGAGTATAAATCAATTTTTGGTAACCAATTCTATCTCGTAATTTAACAATAAATTCAACGAATTTTGATTGTTGAGTGTATAGTTGATAAGCATTTTCAACTATATATATCAAAGATTCATTATCTTTCAAAAAATTATCAATTAATTCAATATTTGCAGGTGTAATATAACAAAATAATTTTTTGCAATTATTCTTTATGGATCTTAGATGTAATTCTCTATTAACGTCCTTAGGATAAATTAAAAAATTATCTATACAAAACTTTTCTTTTTCTATATTATTCTTTGAAATAAATGTGCTGTTCCCAATGTATATAGATTTTTTTTTAACATTAGTTTTTTTGTTTGTAATAATAATATTTGCAAACTTTGGTGATTGCACTCTTGAAGTATTTAAAAATAAAATATTGGGAGTAATTATTTTTTGATTTTCTAAGAATAATTCACCAGTTCTTCCCGGACCATCTCTATTATTAATAATAAATTTCATTTCAATAAGTTATTAAATTCTATTTAATGTAATTTTATATAATTAATGTTTAAAGTATCGTTGCCTAGAAAATACCATAGGAACATCATTTTCATTTGCTGCTTGAATAACTTCTTTATCTCTTATAGAACCCCCTGGTTGAATAATAGCTTTTACCCCTGCTTTTACTGCTAAATCAACTGCGTCTCTAAATGGGAAAAATGCATCACTTGCCATAATTGACCCTTTTATGTTATCTTTTCCTTTATGAGTTGCAATCCATGTCGCATCAACACGAGAAGTTTGTCCTCCCCCAATGGCTACTGTTTTATTATTTTTTACAAACAATACTGCGTTAGATTTTATATGCTTTATACATTTTACAGCGAATTCCATAGATCTAATATCTTCTGAAGATGGTTTTTTCTTAGTTGGATAGACCCAATTCTTCTTTTCAGAAAACCAAATATCTCTATCCTGAACAAGAAAACCACCAGTTACACTCCTTATCTCAATGCCCTTTCTACTAATTTTTTCCCCTAAATTTTTTAATTTAATAATTCTAAGATTTTTTTTACGACCAAAGATTTCTAGTGCCTTTTTGCTATAATCTGGAGCAATTATAACCTCTAGAAAATAGTTTGATAGTTCTTTTGCAACATCTATATCTACAGCGTCATTGAACGCAACGATTCCTCCAAATGGAGAATATATATCTGTTGAATAAGCATCCTTCCATGCTTGCAATAAGTTATTTGCACTTGCTATACCACATGGATTTGCATGTTTTACAATTACACAAGTATTATCAAAAAATTCTTTTACACATTCGATTGCACAATCCGAATCAAGAATATTATTATAAGATAATTCTTTTCCTTGAATTTTCTCAACATTTGAAATGCAAGGTTCAGAAACCCTGGGAAGAATTTTATAGAAGGCAGCTTTTTGATGAGGATTCTCCCCATATCTTAAATTTTGTTTTTTCCTCATAGTAAATGTAGGGTTTTCAACTAGTTCCTCATCAGTATATCTTGTTCTAAAATATTGAGATATTATTGAATCATATTGAGCAGTATGAGAAAAAGCCTCAATAGCAAGCTTAAATCTTTGTTTTTTATCTATCTTATTTTTTCTAAACAGTCTAATTATATCAGAATATTGACCTGGATTTGTTATAACAATTACATCATTATAATTTTTTGCTGCAGATCTTATTAACGTTGGTCCACCAATATCAATATTTTCAATGATATCTTCCAAAGATACATTGGATTTTGCTATGGTTTGTTCAAAAGGATATAGATTGCATACAACAATATCAATAGTCTCAATTCTATGTTTTTTTAGAATTTCTGTATGTTTCTTTTCATTTCTTTTAGCAAGTATTCCTGCATGAATAATTGGATGTAAAGTTTTAACTCTTCCGTCAAGCATTTCAGGAAATCCAGTCAAATTTGATACTTCGTTTACTATTATATCAGAATTTTTCAAAACTTTAGCGGTACCACCAGAAGATATAATATTTATACCATTTTTTGATAATTCTTTTGCAAAAGAAATAATACCTTCCTTATCAAAAACGCTAATAAGAGCATTTTTGTATTTCATCACTTTTACCTAGTGGGAATTAGAAACAAACTCATAAACGTTTGGGTTATTATTCTTTTAATTTTTCGTTTTCAATAGCCTCGATTAAACTCTTTTTTCCTTTTAAAACTTGAATTGCAGTTTCTTTTGAAATTGTATATTTTCCTTCTGTTAGTTGCCTACTTTGCTTTTGAATATTCTTTATTGCACCCCTAGTAGGAATTAAAGGAAGGTTCTTGTGTACTTTCCCTCCAGATAATTGTGCAATTGATGCTGCTGCTTCCCTGTCTCTATCAAGACGACCTATTTGTTGAGAAGAAGTTGTGCTTGTTTCGTCAACGATTTCAATTGGAATATGTAGTGGTATTAACGAATTTATTATTCTATTTCTAATTATAATTGAACCATGACCTATTCTGATACAGACTTCTTTTGAAGGATAGACGTTTAATAATCTTTTAATCCAATGAAATACTTCCTCGGGAGCATTAGTATGAATTTTTTGCAGTAAAACTTCATCTCCAATAATTGCAATACCAGGTCGTTCTCCAGGGTCAATTCCAATATACACCTTTGAGTATACTTCTTTACCTGTTAGTTTTTGTAATGCTACATCTATTGCATGATCAATTGAATCATATGAATCAACTATTACTGTCCTATGAGATTTTAAGTCAGATATATCTTTTTTAGATGTCAATATCACTCCAATTTTCTTAGGAATATTTTTAGGTGATGATAACAACACATATGTTAGCTTTCTATTTTTTAATTCTTTAACTACATCATGATATAAAGAAAAGTCTTTGGTATAAACCCCCAATGTTTTCATATAATGTAAATATCATGCATTTTAGATTTATATCTTTCCACATTATGATGTGGTTAATAAAATAACTAAATCTTTGGGAGACCACGTTGGATTAATAAAAACAATAAAACAATAGACAATACAAACAAAATTGACCAAACAATTCCATTCCAACGTATTACTTTTGAACCATCAAGAGGATTAAAAGGCAATAAATTAAATGTTGCAAGTAAAACATTTACCAAACATATAAATGCAAACATTTTTCCAATATCTGTCTCAAAAAAGACATTTTGGCTTAAGTAAAAAGCAACACCAGCAACTAATATGTTTGCAGAAGATCCTGCAGCCGCAATTCTACCTGTTTCAAAAGTTCTAGATTCTCCTCTAAACATTACTGCTCCAGGTGCTGCAAATACAAAACCTGTAGAAATTGCCAGCAATAACGACAATAATAATCCAAGAGGATACATTCTAAATTCAGACCATAGACCTAATTTCTGTGCAGTAAATTTATGAGAAATTTCATGAACAAAAAAAGCAGTAACAATACCTAAAAACGAGAAAAATATTGCTTTAGGAAAATCTTCCAAATAGTTAAATCCCAACATAATTATATTATTTCTGGAAATTGTAAAAGAAAAAGCAATAGTTAAAATTCCCATTGCGGTAAGAATGTGAAAAATTTCTTTTCTACTAAATTTTCCAGGTTTACCTACCTCTAATGTTGCTTTAGGAAAATACATGTATTCCCTAGGCGATAATTCATGAAATGAAGAATAGATTTTCTTCTTCTCCTTCATACTCTCCTCATTATTAGTATTCTTTATACAATTAAGATTAACCAAATCCTAAGCTAAGCAGATAAGGTAAAGCAACAAAAGTTCCAATCATGCTTCCAAGATTTGCCAAAGCAACAACCATAAGTAGTCTAATAACTCTATTGTTAAAAAAACCTTTCAGGTCTTCAATCTTTCCTAGATTCTGAAAATCCTTTACTACAGGTTTTCTTATTTTAAATTCCACATAACCTGCTACCCATCCAGCAGCGATTGCTGGGTTCAAAGATGTTAAGGGTGCAGCTACAAACGCTGTTAAAATAGATAAAGGATGTCCTCTAGCAATTGCAGTTCCAATCGCTGATAAGCTTCCATTTATTAAAAACCACCATAATAAAGCATCAGCTGCTCGTCCCCAACCACCAGTCAAAAAAAGATAAATTATCAAAGATGCAAAAATAATTGGTACCGCGTAACCTAAAGTTTTCAATATACTGAATCTTTTTTTTGGAACATGTTCAAGTTCTTTTAGATCAACATTCAATTTTTTCATTTCTAAATATTTTTTAATTCCTTGAACATGGCCTGCGCCTACTACAGCTACAATCTTTCCCCTTTTACTCTCATCCAATATCTTTTTTGCAATATATTTGTCTCTTTCATGTACTAAAACCGTTGCAACACTAGGTGCAATTTCCTTAAATTCTTCCATCATAGTCGAGATAACGTCTTGTTTCATCAACTCTTTTAGATCCAATTCCTCTAATTCTTCTTCTTCATAACCTAAAATTGCTTTCATAAATTCCCAGACTAATCTGAACTTTTCCCTAATACCCATTTTTTTCCATGCCCGTTTCAATGTAATAGAAATGTCTCTGTCAACTAGTGCAACTTCTAAATTCTGTTTTTTTGCTTCCTCCATTGCAGCAATCATTTCAGAACCAGGCTCAACACCATATTCTTTTCCTAATTTTCTTTGGATTGATGATAAAAAAATTTGGGCAAGCATTAAGTATGCATTGTTTGATTTTAAAAGAGAAGAAACAGGAGTGTTTTCCCATTTGTCTTTCTTTGTTATAGCCTCATATCTTCTTTGGCAAAGTTCCACTGCAACAATATCCGGCTTAAACTCCTTAATTGCGGTTTTAACTTCATCTACACTTTCCTTAGAAATATGTGCAGTTCCAACCAGGAAAATATTATCATTTATCTTAACTTTCAAATTATCTCCTTTGGTTTATGGATAACTATTGTAATAGAAAAAAATATATTAAATTTCAGCTTCAAAGTCTTCCATTGTTGCAGTAAATTCTTCATCAGATTTAATTTTCTTTCTAGCTTTTAATATCTCTTTTGCAAGCAACCAATAGATAAGTGCAAGAGCTCGCCTTCCCTTATTGTTTGTGGGGATGACATAATCAATATATCTTGTTTCATTGTTTGTATCGCAAAGGGCAATAACAGGAATCCCAATGTTTTCAGCTTCATGCAATGCCTGTATATCAGCAAGAGGATCAGTCAATAAAATTACTTCTGGTTCAAAAAAATCTTTTGAATTTGGATTTGTCAAAATACCTGGTCTGAAACGCCCCTCAACAGTTTGAAAACCTGTATATTCACCCAATTTTTTAATTGGTTTTTGTCCATATAGCCTAACTGAAACGACTAATACCTTAGAAGGATCATAATTCGCTAAGAATTTTGCAGCATTTCTAATTCTTTCATCGGTTTTTTTGACATCGATAATGTACAATCCATCGTTTCTTACTTTATAGATGAATTCTTTTATATCGGAAGTTTTTTGTCTAGTACCTATATGAACACCTGACGTCATATAAGTTTCCTCTGGTACCAACATCTTTTCTTCTTCGTCTTCTTGTTTTTCCTTTGGCATGTACTCACTCTTTTTATTGTTCTCTTCTAACAGTTATTGGAATTGCACCTTCCTCAAATTCAAGCATAGCAATTTCTACGGGATCTATAACTTCTTTTGGTATCTTAGCAAGTGTTGAAGGCGCTCCCATAGATATTTGCAGCGCTCTTGCGCCAATTATACGTGCTTTTTCAAACCTGGTATATTCCAAGTTATTCCTCCAAATTATTTAAATACTAAGGATAATAGGACCACACAATATTAGAATCATTTAAAAATATTTTCATAGGAATTGTCATTTATGTTAATTTCACACCGTTTTAATTATATATATTTATTTTTATTTTATTTCTTCAATACCTTCAGCAAATTCTGCAGTTCTATTTGAAAATTCATCAAGAGCAAGCTGCATATCAAAGATCATATCTCTAAGTAAAGCATCAATTTTTTTGTTATTAAACTCTTTAATACCATCTACATCAGAATAAATCTTACCTAAGAAATTATCTGCTTTTTTATGTATTTCGATATTATACAAAACTTCCTCCAAATTCAATCCCTCGCATCAGCGTTTTAATACAATAAAAATCATTCTATATAATAAACTTTTTGATTATTTAGCTATTTATCATCCTCTTAATCAATTTATTTATTTCTTTTCCTCTATATCCTAGGGCACCACCATTTTTAAATGATCTTTTAATCCCTTCATAGCCCTTTTTGGGGGGATTTAATCTAAATAGTGGTTTTATCTCAGGAATTTCTTTGTAAGAAAACTTATTCTCTATTATTGCTTGTGAAAGTTTTTCATTATTAGAATAGGATGTTGCTGACTTTACATATTCTTCTGATAATTTTTTATTACCAACTAACATACCTCTGGATTTAATAAGATTTAATAGAGTTTCTTTGTCAATTTCACCCCAAGTTGCGTAATCTTTTACTATTTGTAACATTCCTTTATTTACTTTATTTTCTTCAATTAACACACAATGATTTACTTTTCTTAATCTTAATAATTCCAATGTTTTTTTAATATCAGAACTAACATTAACTGTCCCTCTAACTCTTATAATAGCAAATACCATTTACTTTGTTTCCCCCTCTAATGGCAATGGCGGTTCTTCAGGCTTTATTTCTATACTTCCTGAAACTATACCAATTTTTTTGACTTCATCTGATGTGATTCTCATTTCTGCGTTTCTTTTCAAGGCATCAAATACTGCTTTTGCATAATTTACTATGGTTTTTGTTTGACCTTTTGTAAATGCCCAACAATCCTTCACTCCAGCAAGCTCCAATATCTTTTTAGCTACATCTCCTGTTGCTAGACCTATTCCGTGAGGTGCAGGTTTAAATGTTACTTCTACACTTCCACTTTTTCCGTTTACTGCAAAAGGTACTGTATGAGGCTTTCCGCATCCGCATTCCCAAGATCCACATCCTCTTTTAATTTCAATAATATTTAATTTAGCATTATCAATGGCTTTTCTAATACTGGAACCAACTTCTTTCCCTCTTGCACGTCCTAAGCCAATATAACCATCCTTGTTTCCAACAGCTACCGTAATGACAAATTTTATCCTTCTCCCAGAGTCGGTCATTCGTTGAACCATTTTGACATCAATAACCTCATCTTCAATTTCAGGGATTAAAATGTCAATTATTTCTGGTTCTCTTATTGGCAAACCAGTTTTCAGGGCATCACTTATGTTTGTAATTTCTCCACTTTTTATAAATGCACCTAGTCTTGTCTTGGGCATCCAATCAATCCCTGGTGTTTTATCTACCCTTTTTGAACGTTTTTGATTTGCCATTATTTGCCCCCAATTATATTACTTTTAATATCTGTTATTTTGGGTGATATTTCTTTTCCAAGATGCTTGCCTAAGATTCTATCTTCAGCAGGTATTTTACTTGAATCATGTGGGCAGTCAATACCAGCGTCTACAACCCCCTTAATTGCTGCAAAGATTTTGTTACCTGTAGTTGGAGGATTACGACCCAAATCAAGAATCCCCTCTTTAACCCCTTTTTTAATTGCCTTTTTTCCAGCTATAAGACCTGTTAGATATGAAGCAGAAGTAGTTGCTGTTGAATATTTCCAGCCGTATTTTTTGATAAGTTCACTTGAGATGGCTGAAACGATTATTTTATCTCCACTGGGATGATATTCAACAAATTGTACTTTTATGTTTTTCAGTGATTTTCTTATAACAATCCTAATTTTTCTTGATTTAAGAAGGCTTAATCTTTTTCGATAATCTGTTCTTCCATTTCGATGTCTTCTTAATTTTATATGATGACGAGGTCCATGCTTCATTTTTTTGCCTCCTTTAAAACGTTGTCAGACTTTAAATGGGTTTGAAGATGATGTTTATTTCTAAATTCACCGCCTTTTGCTTTTCTGTAGTATTTTCGATAATCTCTTGGATTGATTGATTTATCAGCTCTTAACTCCTTTAAATACTTCCTTATCGGTCTAATTGTATTTATCCATCGTTCTTTTCTTGGCAATCTTGCGTATTTTGCTCCTTTTCTAGAACCATGTCCCCTTCTTCTGCCCTTTTCTTTTTGTTTTGATTGGAATTTTTTCCTTCCACTGGATATTCCAGCCGCTTTTTTACTTTTAATAACATTACCTTTGATTAAAATTTTAACATCATTTCTAGTCACAGCTTTTGCAACTTCATCTACCTTATCAGGATCAATCCAAACCCTGTTTATACCGCATTTTAATATTGTTGAAGCAACTCTTCGTTGATTACGTAAATCTGTCATATACTTACACCTGAATATTTAAAACCCTAATTTTTAATTCTTCAGCTTTTTTTGAAATCTCAACACGCTTTTTTGTACCAACAGTACCACCAATTCTTACAGCCTGCTTCTTAGGATCTATGTGTTCAAGATCTTTTATATTATACACAAGTACTTCTTTAAATCCTGATGGGTGATATCCGCGCACCTCTTTTGGACCTCTATAACCTACTCTCACTAAACTAGGTCTATATTTCAAATTTTTACGCATTTTTGAGGTTATTCCATCTGGTTTTCTCCAATTTTTTGATATCTTTTTATATCTAAACCATTCTTCTCTGAGAAACTGAGGTGTCCTATCTTTAATTTGTTTTCTAGTTGCCAATTGTCTTTTTTCAACTCGACTAAGTTCTGGTTTCTGTTTTGTTTTGTATTTCCCTTCCTCTTCTTCAACGATTTCAACCTTTTTTTCAGTTTTTTTCTCTTCAATTGTTTTACTTATCTGTTCTTTTTTTTCTTTTTGTGTTTTAACCTTTGTTTCATCCTTCTTTTCTTCAACCTTTACTTTTGGTTTATCTTTAGTTTTAACTTTTAATTGGTTTAAAATGTCATTTGCATTTTTTTCGTTAATGCCATTTATTTTCACTAACTCTTTAGAAGTTGCATTTGCTAATTTTTCAATTGAATCAAATCCATTATTATATAGAAGTTCTGCTTTTACTTTACCTATGCCATTGAGTTCTGAAAACTTCTTTATTACATCTGCCTTAGCCATTGTAAAACCTCATTTATTTATCAAATAAACTCCATCTTGAAAAACACGGATATCTCTATTGGTAATTTTTGTAGCTCGTTCGATGTTTGCAACCGTCTGTCCAACTTTCTCTTTGTCTATACCTGTAACAGTAATATCATCCCCTTTTACTTCAACTTGGACTTGATCTAAAATTTTCGCCTTTCTAGGAGATCTTTCGCCTAGGAAATTGTGTATTAAAAAATAATCACCTTCAACATTGGTTTTTATTGGAAAATGAGAATATACTGTCTTCATTTTATATTCAAATCCTTCAGTTACTCCTTTAATCATATTTTTAATATGAGCTACAAATGTCCCCATCAAAGCTTTCTCTTTCCTATGGGAAGAGTTAGAAAATGAAATTTTTACTGAATTATCTTTTATTTTCATTTTAATTCTTGGATGGGATAATACTCTTGATAAAATCCCTTTTTCACCTTTAACATGAATAATATCATTTTCAATGGTAATTTCTATTCCATCTGGGATTTTAATTTCTTCTGCTATCTCCATTTTTTCTGACATTTTATCACTTTAATTCAGTAAACATAAGCTAATAACTTTCCACCAATTCCTTTTTTTCTTGCATCTGAGTGAGAGATTATCCCATCTGTTGTTGTTAGTATAAGTAATCCAAAGTCTCTAGCAGGTAAATACCTAGACTCCCATCGATCTAATTCATTTCTTTTGATAGGATATCTTGGCTTTATAACTCCACAATTATTGATACTACCGATTAAATCAACTTGAAAAATACCTGCTTTGCCATCATCAACAAACTCATAACTACCTACATAACCTCTATCTTTTAATAAACTCAAAACTCCTCCTATCATTTTGGAGGAAGGTTGTATAATACATCTACCCTTTCCTTTTCTTTCTGCATTTTTTATTGTGGATAGTGCATTTGCTAATGGGTCATTTAACATAAAATCAACAACTCCTAATAATATTTTTTAAATCCAATTTCCTCTGCTTTTTCTCTAAAACATTGTCTACAAAGATGCAAGCCATATTTTCTTATTATTCCACGCTTTCTACCACATTGCTCGCATCCTACTTTTCTTCCGTAGACCTTCTTCTTTTCTTTAATCCTCATTCTACAACCTCGACTTTAAAAACATCTTTTACAAAATCAATCGTCTCCTCTTTAGTTACCTGATGTCTTTTTGGAATTTTTCTTCTGTCAATACGTCTTTTTTTGATTCTGTAACCTGGTTTTTCCATGGTTATAGATATATCCATACCAAATATACCAATATTTGGATCATACTTTTGACCTTCAAATAAAGTATAATCAGGTATTCCAAATGAAAAATTTCCTTGATCATCAAAAGAATAATCAGCGATTTTATTCTCTTTAGTTTTAAAAGCTTCGATTAGAAATTTATTCGCATTTTTTTTCCTTAAAGTTACTTTACATCCAATAGCCATTCTTTTTCTAATTGCCCAGTCTTTATTAGTTGTTTGAGAAAGAGTTTGAACAGGTTTTTGTCCTGTTAAACTTTGTAGTACGGTTTCCGCTTTCTTAAGTTTTTCACCTGCTTCACCGACACCGATATTTACAGTAATTTTTGAAATAGTTGGTCCAATTGGATTTTTTCCTTTTTTTTCTGAGGCAGTAGATTTTTTCTTTTTTACTTTCTTTGCACTCATTACATTTTCACCTCAGGTAGTGTTATTGTAGACTTGGTTTTACCAATTGGAAAAATATAATGTGTAATTGTTGAAAATTCATCTTTACCTTTCATTGTAGCAAGATTAGGTTTAGAAGATGAAACTGTTTGGATATCTTGGATATTTGCTAATTCACCAACATGACTTCCACCAATAATCATTGATATTGTTCCTTTATCAAATTTATAAACATCAGATATTTTATTCTCTTTTTGAGAAATTTTTAGTACATCCCCAGTTTTATATTCGTCCTTTTTAATAATAATATTTCTTCCATCATGAAGATTTAATTGTATTTTTTTACCCTTAATGATAGTCTTATTTTCTATTCTGCATAATTTCCATTCGGCTTCTTTGTCGGTGATAGGGACAAGTGTTAATTTTCCCTTTTGATTAAATAAAATTCTATAACTTTTGTTTAATTTTGGAATTGTAATAACATCCATAAATCCACATGGAAAATTATGTCTTTTTCGTGCTATACCATCTATTAAAACATCTCCATTGGATAAAGCTCTTTTTGCTTCTTTATAAGTATCACATAATCCTAAATAATCCCTTATGATCAATCCTAAAGGAATTGATTTTTCAAGAGGGTGTGGACCTGGTGAAGATTTAATAGTCCAAGTTTTTTCCTTTCTATGAAGCATTATTGCTCTTGGGGCTTTAAGTCTCTTTAAATGCTTACTCATTTTTTATCCTCTTTTTTTGGTGTATTTTTTTCTGCAGATTTTTTTACATTTTTCTCTGTTTTTGATATTTTTTTAACATCTTGTGACTTTGGCTTTTGTTTTTCTTTTTTTATTTCTTCACTGATTTTTGGTTTTTTTGTGGGTTTTGCAGATGTTTTCTTTTCATCAGTTATAGGCTCTTTTTTAATTGGTTCTTTTTTCTTTTCAGTTTCTTCTTCAGCTTCCTCTTTGATTTCCTCTTCCTCTTTTTCTGCTATTGCTTTTTCTTCAGATTCTATTCTTTCTTGCTCCTTGATTTGCTCTTCTGCTTCCTTTTCGATTTCCTTTTTAGTAACTTCTGACAATCCCTTTTCTAGCTTATTTCTTCTCCATTTATCTGTTAAATTTAATTTTGTAATTAATAAATTGCTAGGGTGGATAGGTTTAGCGACTTTTGTTCCATCTGCTTTAACAGTTGTTATTCCTTCAACTTCAACGATTTGTTTTTTTAAATTAACACTAGCTACCTTGTCTTCATGTCCTCTAAAACTCCCCCTCATCACTTTTACAGTATCTCCTTTAACAACAGTTGTATTTCTTCGATCATATTTTAAAAGTAAATTTTCTGCTAGATGTGAGGCTAACATTTTTCTTTTTTTATGAAGTGGTGCATTGAAATGCATTTTTCGTTGTTTTCTAGGTTGTTTTGAATTCATAAATAATCACTTATACAATTATAGAAGCCAAAGATGCAATTTTTGGCCATCTTTCTGCAGCTTCGATTGCAACAGGTCCTTTAATTATAGTTCCTTTTGTCTCACCTGTCTCTGTTACTAAAACTGCTGCATTATCTTCAAATTGAACCATTGTACCGTCAGGCCTTCTAAAAGGTCTTCTTTGACGTACAATAACCGCCCTAAGTATCTGTCTCTTCATATCAGATGCGCCCTTTTTTACACTAACAACTACCATGTCTCCAACACCGGCTCTAGGATATCTTCGATGAACTCCCTTAATTTTTAGAGTCATTAGTATTTGTACAATTTTCGCTCCAGTATTGTCTATACAGTCTAAACGGGCACCAACGGGTAAACCCCGCGTCATCCTACCAGCTATTCCTTTCATTTTTGTTCCACCGTTAAATTTTTTCTATAGCAACAAAAGATATTGTTTTACTCAAAGGTCTGCACTCTGCAATTCTTACTTTATCACCCTCTTTTAATTCTAAACATGGAGGGCAGTGAGCAAGATATGATGAGGTTCTCTTTTCGTATCTTTCGTATTTTTTAACATAATGCATAAATTCTTTTTTAACAGATATTGAACCATCCATCTTATAAGATCTTACAATACCTGTAATTATTTGTCCTCGTACTGGTAATTTTCCATGAAACGGACAGTGAATATCTTTACAACTTTTAGTAGGAGTTGTAACATTAATTCCAATATTTCTTTGGTCCTTATTTTCCACCAATTTATTCACCTTGCTTTTTTTACACGGTCTTCAGGTCTATACAATAGTCTTTTTCCATCAACTACTGTTTTCCTATTTTCATATTCAAATTCAAATATCGCAATATTCTTTGCAATTTTTTTATTCTGATTTCCAATCTCAAGGAGAAATGTATTTTTTGTTTCATTTAGGATTTTCCCTGATACATTAATCCATTTTTTATCTGCACATTTTTTTATTGTAACATCTCTACCTATTAGTTCCTCTTTGACAATTCTGTCATTATCCATGATATCGCCTCTCTAGAGCTTTTGTAATTAATTATTCTACAATGCTGTTATTGTTTAAGCGACTTCAACTACGAAACCCATTTTTTCCAATGCTTCTCTTACCTTTGATCTGTGATCGCCCTGTAGTTCTATTTTACCATCTTTTATTGTACCACCACAGGCGCATCTTGATTTGAGATTGCTTATAAGCGAATCCATATCCAAATCATGTGGATTCAACCCTTCTATAACCGTCATCATTTTTCCATATCTTCTTCGGTCAAGGATTATTGTTATGTTTTGCTGTTCTCTTGCAATCTCTTCACAAACACAAATTTCCTTTGGTAGACCACATTTTGGGCATATATTGCTCATTTATTTTCTCCTTCCTCCCGCATGATAGTTAGTATTCGTGCAATAGATGTTCTAATTTGCCTAATTTTACCAGGCGATGGTGGTGATCCACCCATTGCAGATACTCCTCTTTCATGCATAAGTTCTTCTTTTAGTTCCTTGAGCTTTTCAATTCTATCTTCGGGAGACAAATCTCTTATTTCTTTAGCTTTCAGAACCATCTATTTACCCTCTTCAATTAATTTTCCTAATTTTTTAATTATTATTTCTGCTGTTTTTTTACCGATACCTTCTATTGATACTATTCCATCAACATCCATTTCGTATAATTCTTCTAGAGAGTTAATTTTTGCTTTTTCTAATTTTTTGATAACAGATGGTCCTATACCTTTAACCTTAGATAATTTTTTGATATCAGTTTTTGTCTCAGGTTTTACTTCTCTTTTTTCTTTTTTCTCAACAACTTTAACTTCTTTTTCTTTTGGTTCTGAAATTTTTAATTTAATTTCATCAGGTAATTTTGCATCAGGTTTCATTATTCTTACTTTAACACCTAATACTCCTGCTTTTAGTTTTGCAGTTGCAAAACCCTCGTCCATAACAATTTTTGCAATATCTCCACAGTATTTTACATGCCCTTCAGTAAATTTTTCAGTTCTATGTCTTGCACCAGTTAATTTACCCGCAATAATAATCTGACATCCTTTTGCACCCGCATTCATAATTCTTCTAACAGTAGAATGGCCAGCTCTTCTAAAATGCCAACCCCGCTCTAATGCTTCTGCAAGCTTTTCAGCCATAATCTGTGCATTTAATGGAGCACTTGCTCCAGCTTCTTGAATTTCGATTTGAGGATTATCGACATTAAATTTTTCCTGAATACTCTCTGTTAGTGCTTTAATCTTAATTCCAGATTTACCAATTACCATACCTGGTCTTTCAACTAAAATATTAACTCGGGTACCTATTGGGGTTCTTTGAATATTCATACTACCAAAACCAGCACCCTCAATCTCTTTAAGCAAGAATTTCTTGATCAACGATCTTTTAGTATTTTCTCTTATAAATTTCCGTTCTGTTGCCATTATTCTACCTCTTCGATAACAACTTCAATATTTGTTGTTATTTCGTTTTTATCTGTAGCTCGACCATGTGCTCTAGGCATAATCCCTCTGATTTTTCTACCTCTATAAGCGGATATATGTGAAATCTTCATATTATCTACATCAAATCCTTTATATTCTGCATTATTTTCCGCGTTTTCAATAATACTTAAAATATTTTTGGCAGCTTTTTTTGGAAAACTACCACTACCAATTCCCTTCTGATGAGATCTTTTTCTATTATGAAAAATCGCGGGAACAGGTTTTTTCATATTAATTATATCTTCAAGATATTCTTTTGCCTTATTTACATCCATTCCTTTCAAAGCATATGCTATGTTCATTGAATCTTTGTGAGAGCAATGGATTTCAAATCCATATGCTTTTGCAGTTTTTTCAGGATCAGCTTTTATTGCATATTTCGGCATTTTCATCACTTTAATGGCATAAATTTAGAGGACCTTGTAGCGCCTACACCTGGGCCGGTATGTTTTACTTTTTTTCTTGTCAAAGCAAATTCTCCCAAATAATGTCCAATCATTTGTGGTTGAATATTAACTCTTTGAAACTCTTTACCATCATGAATTTGAATAGTATGACCAATAAATTCAGGAAGAATAACCATGTCTCTACAATGTGTTTTTATCATGTTTCCCTCTTTGTTGTTCCTAATATCCTGTAATAATTTATTTTGAGCAGGAGTTAATCCTCTTTTTAAAGTTCTTCTAATCCTTGAAGGCAATAGTGGTAATAATTCATCAATGGAAAGTTTTTGTACTTCTTCCAAAGTATATCCATGAAATCTAAATTCCTTTTTGCGAATACCTACTTTTTTCCTTTCTCTTTTTCTTCTACTCCGGCTTGAGGATTTAAAACCTACTTTTTTTGCCATGATTATCACTTCTTACCGCTACGTTTAGCAGCAATATTTCCAACCTTTCTACCTGGAGGTGCTCTTCTAGAAACTGAACTTGGACCACCAACATGTTGGTGACCCCCTCCACCGTGAGGGTGATTTACTGCATTCATTGCTACACCTCTTACAGTTGGATATTGTTTTCCCCTGCCCCTATAAGCATAGAATTTATTTCCAGCTTTAAGAAAGGGTTTATCTTTTCTTCCACTGCCTGCTGGAATTCCAACAGTTGCCCGGCACGATGAATCTAAGGATTTAAATTGTCCCGAAGGAAGTTTTATGGTGGTCTTTTTAGATGTGTGAGATGCAATTGTTGCACTACTTCCACCAGCTCTGACAAGTTTTCCACCATCTCCGGGCTTTATCTCAATATTGTAGATTGGAAAACCCTCAGGTATAGAACCAATTGACATTATATTGCCAATTTCACAATATTCTTTTGAATTTGTAAACCAAACCTCATGCCCAATTTCTATTCCCTCAGTTGCTAAAATAAGCATTTTTTTCTTATTCTCTAATTTAATTCTAGCAACTGGAACTGTTCTTCCAGGATCATGAATTATTTCTTCGACAATTCCTTTTGTATCTTCTTTAGACGAATATTTAATATCTCCTCTAAATCTGTGAGAAGGAGCTGAATAACGTCCTTTTGTTCTTCCTCGCCTTTGTTGAATTAAATTCTTACCCATTTTTTACCTCTAGAACACACCAATTCTCATACCAATATCTTCTGCTTTAAATTCAGGCATAAATGTTACTATTGCATGTTTTCCGTTTTGTGAAATTCTAGTGTTTACTGATTTAACTTTAACATCAAATAGCTGTTCGACCGATCTTTTAATTTGATTTTTATCAGCGTTTCTTTTAACAATAAATTCTAATGCATTATTTTTTTCCATTTGGTTCATTGATTTCTCTGTGACAAAAGGATGTAAAATAATTTTGTAGGGATCCATTATTTTTTACCCCCCAGTTGTGACAATGCAGATTTTGTCATTAATGTAAGTCTTCCTGCATCACCGCCAGGTGCTAGATATTCAATATTCAATTCGTTAGGTTTTTTAATATCTACACCACATAAATTATTAGAACTTTTTTCTAAAATATTTTTTGTTGAAACAATTAATAGTGATTTCGGAGTCCTGTATTTTCTACCCCTATTTTTTCCTTTACCTGCACGAATATGTTTTCCATTGATAGAGCGAAGAACATCATCATATATTCCGATTTTTTCAAGGGTTTTTATTACATCCTTAGTTTTCTTTATCTTTTCAAATTCATCATCTATAATAATTGGAAGAGTAATTTTCCCATTAAACTGATGCCCTCGTTTACTAACAATTTCTTTATCGGCAGTTGCTGCTAATGCTGAATTCCGAGCTAATATTTTTTCTTTTTTGTTTATCTTTTCTGACCAATCTCTCTCAGATTTTGGAGGGTGAGCCCGTCTTCCCCCTACAACACATGGTGCAAGTGCAGCAGTCCTACCTTGTGTTAATCTTGGTACTCTTGACATACCTCGACCCTTTCCAACAGATGCAGTTGAATGTCTAGCACCAGCTAGTGGAGCTGCACCATATGCTTGTCTTTTATTTGAATGAAGCACATTAAATGATTTTCTTATGATATCTGGACGATATGGTGTGTTAAATACCTCTGGTAAATCGATTTTTTCAAGAACCTTACCATTTAAATCATAAATATTTGCTTTTATCATGATTAAACTCCTTGTTTACTAGTGGTTGAAATATAGGTTATTTCTGCTTTTTCTAATTTAACGCCTCGTTGATATCTGATCGCATCTCTCAATCCAATTAGTCTTTTTGTAGGTCCAGGTATTGAACCATGTATAATAATATATGAATTTCTAATCACACCATATTGAGGAAAGCCCCCTGCAGGTGTAATTTCTTCCCCATCCTCTCCAATTTTTAAAACACGTTTATTATACTCTGTTCTCTGATGGTATCCCATTTGTCCTGCTTGCGGTACTGTTGCCTGAACCCAATTAGGATGCCAGGACCCTGCCGTACCAATCATTCTTCGATGTTTAGAATTTTTATGAGTTAATAATTTCACACCCCATCTCTTAACGGCACCTTGAAATCCTTTACCAGTAGTAATTGCAACAATATCTAACATATCACCATCTTTTAAAACATCACTAATTTTCAACTCTTTCCCAAGGATTCCTTTGGCATATTTTATTTGATCTTCCATGGTCCCGCCACCAATTTTCAACTCACTAAGTTCAGGAACCTTTTTCGGTATTCCAGTGACTAATTTAGGTTGGGTGTAAACTATTATTCTAATCTCATCTGCATCTTTTGTGAAATCCCACTTATTATCAGATTTTTTTTTCACTGCATGTATTCGCTTTAATAATTCAGAGTCAAGTTTTTCTGCCCACTTTTCACCAATAGTATGTAATCCATAGACATCCTTTTGATATGCTCTTACTGCAGCAACTTTTATTGGTGGAGTTTCAACTATTGTTACAGGCATTAATACTTCTCTTCCAGAAGTTGTGGATGTTGGTCTATAGTCAACAATAAAAGCGTGGGTCATACCTGCCTTATAACCAAAAAAACCTTGAACTTTTGGTTTTTCACCATTGTTTTCTGGCCATTTTTTAATATGTGGAGTTTCAGATTTAGCTCTTTTTCTTGGCGAAAAGCCATGAGACCCTCTTTTTGGATGATGTCTTTCAGGCATAATATAGCCCCAATTATTGATTAATTTGGATTACCGTTCCCGTTTTTCTAAACCGTGACACATTTCAAACAGTCCAAAATTTTTTCAACTGTTTGATACCGGGATTTCAGGTGAATTGCCCGACCATGTCTGGTTTAGACAGGGAAATATGGCATTACGGAAATGGTATATAAATGTTATCGCAAAATTAATCTGTTAAATATCCCAATAAGGAACAAGATCACAACAACCACATTTATGACACATAGTTTTAAATGTTTTAGTTGTTAATTTGTATTTTTCTAGAATTTCTTTATGCATTAACGCAACTTCTAAAATCCTGTCCGCTCCAATATTTGGTATTCTTTTTGATATAGCTTTAATTATTTTATTTTCATTTAAATTGTTAATTCTAATTTTACGGAGAGTAGGTACCACTCCTATTTTTGTAAGTCTATTAATTGATGAGATCAAAGATTCATCTGATTCTCCAATTCCAAAAATAATATTTGAAGAGACTTTTCCCTTTCCAAAAATTTTAACAGCTTCTTCTAAATATAATAAAATATCATCATAATCTAAATTAGGACATATTTTTTTAAATAACTCTCTATCTGGAATTTGTAGATTGATTTTCAATTCATCAGCACCTGCGTCTTTAATCATCGATATTTCATTTTGATTTGAGATACAGGTTTCTACCCCAATGCATGTGTCTGGCATTTTTTGTTTTAGTTTAATAATAATATTAGACAATCTCTTTGCGATTTCATACGTATTTGGGTAAATTCCACTTGTTAAGGCAATTGAATGGAAATCTTTTCGATGAGAGGCTTGCTGTATTAAATGTATATATGTATCATCATTATAATTAATGCAATTTTTTTGTTTGGATAAATGACAAAAAGCACAATTATTAATACATCTATTTTCGATATTTAAAAAAGCCTGTCTTGGGGCATGGAATAAAATTGGTAATATTTCTACATTTTCAAGAAAAATTTCACCATTTTTAACAATCTGAAAATTTCCGTTATTTAAATTTAAATGAAATTCTTCTTTTTCACATGAGCTAACATCCATTTTTACATTTTTTCCCCCAAATGTAAAAGCAATTGAAACTGATCCGGAGCTTGGTCCAGCAGTTGACTTACTTAAAGAAGTATTTAATTTAATATTTTTAGGGATATAAATATTATTTGCATAGATTAACTCAGCCTTTTTAAAAGCAAAATCATAATTATTCATTAACTATAATCCAATACTGTATGGGCTAAAAAATTTTTGGAATAATTCTCCAAGGAACTCTTGTCATATATTCTCTATAGTCTTGACCGTATTGTTTTATCAGTAGCTTTTCTTCGTCAATAATACTCCAAATCATAATAGGTATTGCAATTGTTGCGATAAATAAAGCTAGTATTGAAAAAAAGAAAAAAGCTAATCCAAATCCAATAATTATTAATGATGCATAATGTGGGTGTCTTATATGCTCGAAAATGCCTGTTGTTACCAGCTGGCCTTTGTATGTTCTTTCCCAAAATATCTCCCATTTAAAATATACAAATGTTCCAATAAGAAATACAATAATACCAATTATAATTGTCATGATTTTGTCTAATGGAATTTCCCATACTCCATAAATTGCTGTTAATGGTCCAGTTAAAATTATAAGTAATATCGGGGAATAATGTATAATAAAAAGAGCTCTAAGTTCTTTCGGCGGTCTGTATTTTATCATGTTTCATTTAAAGGATTGTAATTCCACCAGGTCCAATTTCGAAATCATGTCCCTTTAGTGTATGCTTTGTGCTTCTCATTTTAACAACAGACAATTTCCTTCTATCCATAGTAGGATCAACACTCATGATGATTACTGCATCAGCAAGAAATTCAGATAAGCCATCTCTTGAGAGATTATTTGAACCTGTCGGTAACTCTGACGTAACAAGTGATGTGCATTTTGCTGTTTGTAATGCATTCATGATATAATGTAGATGTAACCTCCGAACAGGATATCCTCCACCAGACGAAAGTTCATCTGGATCAATTGTATTTATGCTACTTGCTAATTCGGAGTTGTTAATATATATGGGCATTTCCGAAAGTGGAGTAATAGAGTCTAGAACGACTCTATCATATTCATCTGATAAAATTTCATTTGCCATCGTTTCATAAACTAATTTCTTGTGGATATCTAGATATAGAAATTTCGCACGTCCCTCATCAATTGCAGGTTGAAAATCAAGTCCAAGCTGAGAAGTTTGATCTAGCAACCCTTCTACCTTTTTATCAATGGTAAAAAAAAGACATTTTTCTCCATTTTTTATCCCTTCATATAAAAATTGGCAACACAATATTGTTTTACCACTGCCAGGTGGACCTGAAACTAAAGTGATTGTACCTCTAGGTATACCACCAGATATAATGTTGTCTAAAGCGCTAATTCCAGTTTTTGCTCTTTCAATTTTACTTTCCAAATTTTTAATTTCAGAATTCATTAGAGGCATATTCATCCATATCAATAAGCGTGTATAATTAATTTATCTTTTGTTACTTTTTTATAAACAATTTCAAATTTTTTCGACTGATTTTTTTTGGTATATTAATTTTTATGCAAATATTTATATATTAATAGATACAGATATAATAGTGAAGAAAAAAATAAAAAAATCAAGTGTCAAAATGATAAAAAAAACATCTAAAATATGGATCTGGATTCAAAATAATAGACTTCTTAAAGCAGTCTCAAATCAAAACACAGGTACCCTCACAATATATGATGAATATGATAAAATTTTACTAAGAAGAACAGGCTTATCTATACAACAAATTAAAAATTTAGAACTTATTTTTTCTAATAATTGTATCAAAAGAATAGGTGATCATAAAGGTCCTTTTTCTTATCTATAATTCTTTTGAAAAATAAACAATTTAATAATATATTATTGAGTTTCAAATATTGTTATTTGTCTGTCCAGGTAAATTTTTATTCCCTCTCTTGAAATTTCTAAAGCGAAGATCTTTTTTTTGTGATTTGAGTATCTCATTTTTAAAACTTCAATTGCATTCTGTCTACAATCTCCTTTTTGAACGTTATATAATATGATTATACCATCTGCTAAAAATTCTTCAATTCCAGTTTCGCTAAATTGCTTTGGTACTTGTTCTGTCTCAGTAACTAAAAATGAAGTAGCACCGGTGTCTTCAAAGAAACTAAATAATTGTTGTAAATACACTCTGTAATTTTTTTCTTTGCTTAGGGAGGCAGAAATTACTGCTGTTAATGAATCTACTACAATAACTTCAGGATTAAAACCTTTAGGTATAATTAATGGTTTTATTTTATAAGAAATTTCAGTTGCGGAACCTGAACCGCTTATCGAACCAAATTTCATTCTTAAAATGTCAAGAGGATTTATTTTTTGAATTATCAGATGATTTTCATCCATATATTTTTGAACATCCCAACCGAAATTATTCATACTTTTTTTTATTCTATCAATACTTTCTTCAAAACTAACATACATACAATTTTTACCATTTGATACTAAGTTGTAGCATATTTGCCTGCATAACGTACTTTTACCAGTTCCTGTACCTCCAGCAACTAAAACTGAGTTACCCCTTGGTATTCCACCTTCTTCATATAAATCATCAAATCCTGGAATATTTGTTTTAAGGAATTTCTCAACATTTAATTCTTCAACACAGTTTTCATCCATACAATGGTCACTCATATATAATTAATAATATATTTAAGGGAATCTGAAAAACCTGTAAATATTTATTTAATCCAGCCATGTCCTATTTGTACATATATGTAATAATATTTTAGATTCAAATTGATATCTTTACTTGCTTTTGTTATTTTTACGTAGGTTTTTCCCTTTTCATAATTCACATTATCTCCAAGTAAATTATGAAGGGATTCATTCCATGCGTTTGGGAATTGAGTAGATATATTGATACTGTTTATATTTGGCATATACTCATTATTACCTTTTGACCAATTTGTGCGAACAAAACATTTTTCAAAACCATATGTAAGATTTTTGCCGGGCACATCAACAATTATAGGTAAATCAAATTCAATATTCAAATCAGGCTCGTCATTTATGTATATTGATGGATCAACTCTCATTACTGATTCTCCGTTAGGTTGTTTTACAATTATTCCTCCACCTTCAAGTGAATATATTTGGTCAACAAAATATGAGTTATATGCTTCATATTTTATCGAAGTTAAGGGAATGCCATTTGGAAAATTAGGTGATGCAGGTAATGTTTTAATTTTATAATTACTATTATCAATTGTTGAAATTTCTCCAAAACTTTTTGCTGTAATAAAATATGGGATTTCTCTACTTCCTAATGTTATCATTGTTGAAATTGGAGCCGATGAGTTTGTAATAGCTTGTAATTCTATCATTGATTTTAAGGTTGAAAATTGATTAGATATTTGATCCATATGTTCCGCCTCTTTTTGTTCCATCATTTCTGGTATATAAACAAGTTGTATTGTTGATATAATAATTGAAACTAGGGCAACAAGTAACAACGCTTCGATAACCCCAGCAAGTCCATTTTTATTATTGATAAATTTATGCAATCTCATCTCTCCACTCATATTCTATATTACAAGACAGTATCTTATATCTTTTCTTTTTGGTTTATTTATACACAAATGTATAGTCTCTTTTAATTATATCATTTTTTTCTAATCCATGAAAAAAATGCTGCAATAACAACTATTACACATAAAAATTCTATAGCAACTATTACTGGAAATGGAATATCTAAATTAATGTCTAATAAACCTTCACTACCACTTTCTTCATTTATTTGATTAAAAACTGATATGTAGGTAATATCTGTAGATGTATTACCATCATTATCCGTAACGGTCAGAATAATGCTATAATTACCATCTTTTTCATAAATGTGAGATTGTAATTCACCACTACCATAATAACCGTCCCCAAAATCCCAAAAATAATCTACAATAAAACCATCATCATAACTGTCTGATGCATTAAAAACAACCTCCTTATTTATGTTACACGTATAAGGCCCTCCTGCGTTAGCAACAGGTAAAGTCGAATAAGGAACTACTGAACCGCTATAAACCATTACCATTTCACTATCTTGTTTAGACCATTGGTTGGAATCATCCATAACTTGGAAATATATCGTATGTATTCCCTCAGACAAATCATAATAATCAAAAGACTTACTACTACTTATTAGTCCATCAAGACTTGATATCCACTTCCAATCGGTAATGATTCCATCATCACTTCCATGTCCTATAAATGATATCTTCTCACCTAGTAAAGTTGGATTTGGAATTACAGAATCAATAATAGCTGTTGGTTCTTGATCTACTGTAGATTTAACATCTAATGTTTGTGATTTTTCTGAAGACCAGGTCCCCTCATTATCTTGAACCTTGAAATATATTGAATGGGTTCCAATCGACAAACTCGATTTACTAAAACTACTTTGGCTGCTCAAATGACCATCTATATTTGATCTCCAACTATATCCTTCAATAAAACCATCACTATCAGATCCACTGCCCGTAAACTCTATAGTGTCTCCAAAATTTGCAGGGTTAGGAGATATTGAAGGTAAATATGCTGTAGGCTGCTGATTCCCAGCAGGTTCCTCCAGTTCTTGAAAGTATCCCAAAGGATAGTTATCCTGATTAACATCACCTGGTATATCATAAGGTGTATCTCCAATATCATCGTTATTATAGTCATAACCAGTGTAATCATCCCAATAATTTCCTTTTGAGTTATAACTCCAATAGTTAGTTAAGGAATCTTGTGCATTTTGATCATTATCAGTAAAATCATTGTAATAGATTCGATTACCTGTTGATTGTATAATATAAACACCATATTGGGTATGACTTTTTATTGTATTATTAGAGATAATATTATAATTAGAATTAGAACTTAGGTGAATGCCCTTTTGGTTATTTTGGATGAGATTATTGTCTATGATACTTTCCGTAGTTACACTTAAACTAATTCCTGATCCTTGGCAAGAAGTAATTATATTATCTTGGATAGTTATTTCACTACAATGATCTAGTTGAATACCCTCTCCAACATCACCATTAAGAATTTTATTATCCATAATAGTACTATTTTCTGCATAAGAAATTGATACACAATCAAAACCATTTCCACCAGCATTTTTTATGGTAAAACCTGAAATATGAATCTCAATTTTATTTCCAGAAACTTGAGTCTCAAAAGCACGAATTACATGACCGCTATTCCCACCATCTATTATTGTTGTATCTCTATTTTCTCCAATAAGAGTTATCTTATCTAGGACTGAACCCTCAATTAAAATATTTTCATATGTCCCACTATAAACATATATTATATCGTCCTCAGAGGCTGCATTCACTGCATCTTGAATTTCTGTATAATCTGCCCCGCCGCTATCATCGACATAGATAGTATTTCCATCTGCATGACAATTATTGTTCAATAAAAGAGAATAATTTAATAAAATGAGAATCATGAAAGTAATTAATAATATTTCAACTTTTTTCGAAACTAATCGCACGTTCCATCTCTCTTGTTTAATTCACTTCAGAATTTGAAAAATCTTTTATTTAAATATAATGTGGTAGTTTGTCAAAATGGTAATATTTTTGCCATAATTTTTTTATTTTATAATAATTAATTCGGAACTTTTATATAGTTTTAAATCAACTTTTTTATATAAAAATATCATAAGATATGGCGCATCATTATGGCTAGTGAAAAAATCTGGACTTGGCGACAAGCGAAAGGAAAAATCTTTAAGGTTATATCCAACGCAAATAAGGGGACGATTGAGGTACTAAATGAAAATGGTGAAACAGTTATTAGAAGAACAAATTTAAGTAGAAAACAAGTTGAAATGGTTGAAAAGAATTTTAAAAGCTATGTTTCGAATAAATTAAATGGAAATGCAAAAATGAATTCAAAAGATAATTTCGATCCAATGATAACATAGAATTGTCAAAATGAATAAGTTTTAATTTTTTTAAAATATTATGGGCCCGGCAGGATTTGAACCTGCGACCATCTGGTTATGAGCCAGACGCTCCGCCAGACTAAGCTACGAGCCCTTAGAACTTTTGAAGCATAATGTACAATCTAATACTAAAATTTTAAGTTTATGGGAAAATTCATTAACAAGAAGAGGTTTAAATAATAATGGAATGAATGATCTTACAAATCTTGCAAAATATCCATTTCTAGAAGAAGCAAAACAATATGTTAAAAATAATGGGCCATCTGTAAATGATTTATTAAAAAATGTTTTATATGAAAGGGCAAGAACCATTGGCATTGAAAGAGTTGATAATGCACTTGAAAATGGCGATGTGGGAAAAAGGAGTTTAGCTACAAATTCAGACAAATTAATGGAAATATTCTCCTATCCTTTAGCCCGAATGATTACTGTTGGCGTAAAAGATAATTACATCAAACGAAGATATGCATTAGGTGAGGCATATCGAGCTTACAAGAATTTTTTAGATGAACCAATTTCATTTCTTACAGATTTGTCAGATGAATTAAATATTAAAGCAAAACAATCTGAAAAAACAAAGAACATCAAAGTATTTTTCAAGAATTATCTACAAAATGCTCCAACGAGATATAAAAAATGGAAAATGGTCAATAGAGATTTGGATGCAGGATATGTAATTATTTCAAAAAAGGATCTTGCACGATTAATGCTCGAATCTTTAAAAAGAAAAATTGAGGAAGAAATCAGCTCTTTAAAAAGCAATAATCTAATTGAGCAGGTTTTTTCATCAGATATTAAAAGATATCAACAAATAATCAATAAGTATAAAAAAAATCAAAAAGCCATGCCTGTAGGAAAACTAAACATTCAAAAATTACCACCATGCATGAAGGATATTTTATCAGCAATTCAAGAGGGGGAAAACGTTTCTCACATGGGGCGTTTTGCTTTAGTTTCTTTTTTAAATTCTTTACAACTTAATATTAATGAAATTTTAAAATTATTTAGTCATGCACCCGATTATCAAGAAGAAAGAACTAGATACCAAGTGGAACACATCACTGGTGCATCTTCATCAACTTCATATAAATCACCAAGTTGCGATAAAATGCGAACATATGGTATTTGTCCAGTTGAAAAAATGGATGACTTATGTAAAGAAATTTATCATCCTATCAGCTACTACTATGAAAAATGGAAAAGGGAGAAAAATAAAAAATGAAACGATTTTTTACTTTTGAGGGAATAGACGGATCAGGTAAATCCACGATTTCAAAAGGAGTTTTTGAAAAACTTCTATCCAAAGGATACGACACTGTACTGACTTATGAACCAACTGATACAAAAATAGGTAAATATGTTCAGCAATGTATTAAAAATCAAAGTGACCCTTTTGTGACTGCTTTTGTTTTTATTTCAGACAGAATTCAACACTGTAAAAAGATAAATGATTGGTTGGAAAAAGATAAGATTGTTTTATGTGATAGATATGCAGAATCAACTTATTCTTACCAGGGAGTTCAACTTGGAGATAAAATTGAAAATCCGATTAAATGGTTGCAGGATCTGTCAAGAAACTTGATTATTGTACCAGATAAAACATTCTTATTTGTTATTGAACCTAAGAAAGCTATGGAGAGAATAAAAAATAGGAAAAATCTTATTGAATTTGAAAAAACTATTTTCTTAGAAAAGGTACATATAAATTATTTAAAAATTTGTAAAGGAGAAAGATTTTTAAAACTTGATGGAACTAATAAAATTAACGAACTAATTGATATTTGCATCAATGAAATAATCTCTTAGTTTTTTTATGAATAATTTATTTAATAATGTAATAATTACTTTTCAAAAATTCAAAATCCGTGGAGAGATTATTATTAGAGATTGTAAATTAATTCTGTTTGATATGGATGGTACTTTAATAAGAGATAGAACAATTTTTGTAATTTCTAAGATAAAAGGGTTTAATGATAAGTTGTTAAATGTTTTAAAGAAAAACATTCAACCCTATCAAAAAAGTTTAGAAATTGCAGAATTTTTAAAAGGATTTGACAGCAAGGAATTTTTAGAAATTTTTAGAAAAATCCCCTTACAAGATAGTGTAATTGAAATAATTGAAAGATTAAAAGAAAACCGTATTAAAATAGCTTTGGCAACAGATAGTTATCAACTTTTTTCAGATGATTTACAAAAGCGTCTGAAATTAGACTATGCATTTGGTAATAATCTCATAACAAAAAATGATATTATAACTGGAGAATTAATTCTTAATAATAACAAAAAAGCAGTTTGTAATGATGGAAGGATATATTCTATTTGTAAAGAGTTAGTTTTAAAAAATCTATGTAAGAGGTTAAATATTAAAAACAATCAGACTATTGCAGTTGGAGATGGTATTGTAGATATTGGTATGATTAAAAAAGCAGGCATTGGTATAGCCTTTAACTCATCTGAATATGTTCAAAAGAATGCTGATATCATTACAAATGATTTGAGAGTCATATTGGATTATATTTAAGGTGTTATTATGGACATGAAACAAGAAGTTATCACAACACTTCATGATTTGCATTTAGACAAAAATAAGCTAATGAGAGATATTAGTGATATTGCAGTTGAAAGACCTGTTTCAGTAGTAATGCCTATGCTTTATAATGAGATAAAAAGTGATGCTCTTGAAAATATTGTAAAACAATTAAATAAATGTAGCTACTTGAAAGAGGTAATAATCCCTCTCGCTGCAAAGAATAGGGATGAATTTGGACATGTTAAGAGATTTTTTTCTAAACTTAAAATTCCTAAACTAATTATTTGGTGCAATGGTCCTAGAATCGAGAATTTATTGTCCCAATTACAATCACAAGGGCTAAATATTAATGAATTTAGAGGAAAAGGTAGAGATGTTTGGCTTGCATTGGGAATTGCTAGTTTGCGCTCATATGGTATTGCCCTGCATGATGCAGATATTCAAGCTTATGATTCCATCATTCCAACTAAATTACTTTACCCTATTCTTGAACCAGAACTTGATTTTAAATTTAACAAGGGTTATTACGCTAGAGTGAATATTAAAAGAACAATAATGTATGGTCGCGTTTTTCGTCTATTTCTTCAACCCCTTCTACATTCGTTTGTAAATGTTTTAGAGACAGAACCCGATTTTATAAGATATTTTAGATCATTTCGTTATCCTATTTCAGGTGAGTTTGCAATGACCAGCGATCTTGCTCGTGATCTTGATATTCCAGGAGGCTGGGGAATTGAAGTTGGTGTTATGGCTGAAATATACAGAAATGTCGCGATCAAAAGAATATGTCAAACAGATCTTGGATTCTATGAACATAAACACCAGAAAGTTGGTGATTCTGAAACTGGGCTTGTAAAAATGTCTAGAGAGATTTTTAGAACTTTATTAAGAGTTTTAATAGAAGAAACAAATATTAAAATTTCAAGACCTTTCTTAGTATCATTACTTGTTCAATATAAAAGAAACGCACAAGATTCAATTAGAAAATATCATGCAGACGCTCACATCAACGGTATTGATTATGATAGACATTTAGAAGAATCAATGGTAGAAAAATTTAGTCAAGAGCTAATGAGAGCAGGTAATAATTATATGTTAAAACCTGTAGGTACCCGCATGCCAGATTGGTTGAGAACAATGTCAGCTATGAAAAAAATACGCGAAGAACTTTTAGAAATCGTTTTTGAACAAAATAAAACGTGATAACAATGAATCCTAATTGGAAAAAAAATGTATATATAAAAAAAGAAATAGCTGATAAATGTAAAAAGATTAAGCCTATTGACATTTTAGTTGGAGTTCTTTGTAAAGATGTCGAAACAACCATATTGAATGTTTTAAATGTTGTTAATGAGGGATTATATCGATATTTTCCTGAGCACAAAAAAGCAATTGTTGTTTCCGTAGGAGAATCCAATGATAAAACCTCAGAGGTCATAGATTTATTTAGACCCTATAATAGTATTCAGCAAATTGTTACCAAGGACATAGCTTCGGGCGGTAAAGGAGCGGGGGTAAGAACTATTCTTGAAATAGCGCATGAATCAGAAGCAAAATCAGTTGTTTTAGTAGATGGAGATTTACTTAGTATAAAACCTGGCTGGATAGAAACAATGGCCAATCCAATCATTTATGGTAGAGCTGACTTAACGGTCCCTTATTATATTAGGGACAAGAATGATGGAGTTATAACCAATAATTTAGTATATCCATTTACACGTGCTCTATATGGTATCGATATAAGACAACCAATAGCTGGTGAATATGCATTGTCAAAAAATCTATACGAAATATTAAGGAAACATCCATTATTTCCTCCTGACTTTGGTATAGATATTTTCATTTTAACTGTTGCTGCAGCTGAGGGAGGATATGTTAAAGAAGGTTTATTCTCTCTTAAGATTCATGAATCTACCACTAGATATCTTGAACCTGAGAAATTTTTAGTTCCTATGTTTCGAAAAGTTACAGACAGTATGTTTGAGCTTGCAAAATATTATGAAGATTATTGGAAAAGCAGACCCCAGCTGCATAAGAGAGGTTTTGTAAGAGAAAGTTTTAGTTCCAAACCAATCCCTGTAAAAATCAATCTTGAAAATTTAAAGAAAACATTTAAGAATGAATTTAAAAGTTCAAAGGAAATAATGGGTCATTTTTTACCAAATGACATTATAGGATGTTTAGAAGAGATATCTAATAATAAAAAACCATTTGATCCTGAACTTTGGGCTGAAATTGTTTATAATTTTGCTGCAGTCTATAAGAACTTAAAAAGAGAACCTGAGAAATATCTCTTACTGGATTCACTAAAAACCTTATGGATTGGTCGTTTTATAAGTTATGCTGTAGAAACAAAAGACATGGATATAAATGAAGCAGAAACGGTGTTACAGAAACAAGCAGAGGTTTTTGAAGGAAAATTTAATTATTTACGCTCAATCTATTAGGATTAAAAAAATAAATAATGAGGTATAATACCTCATTTTATAACTGGGCAACTAATGTCCGCTAGGATTTACATATACATAAAACAGATATATCATTCCATCCTGGGTTCTAGAATCTGAGTTTTCGGGTATCGTTGCATCAACTGTTACAATTGTTTTTCCCAGTCCAAGAATAAAGCCCGATGATACTGTCACTTCATCACCTGCAGGAATAGTGTCAACTACACCTGTTGACTCTTTTCCCATAAAAGCACCACCTTCAAGGCTTATTGTCCATCCAACATCAGTTGCATCGATAGAGCCAATATTTTTTATAACTGCGTTTATTTTGAATAAACCACCAGAAATCAAGCCAATATCCATCCAAGGTGCCTGAAGAACATGAACATTCAATGGGTCAGACCACGGACCTTCGCCACCATTTTCATCTTTAGCTTTAACTTTCACATCGTAGTATCCTTCTTCTTCCCAACTATGTGATGCTTTACCTTCTTGTCCAGAGTTATAAGGACCAATCCACCCACTATCAGTACCATCACCCCAATCGAATAAGTAATATATTTTTTCTTCTTCGGGTTCTATTGCTGTTGATGTATATTCATACTCTACCTCTGTGACACCTTCAGTTGGTCCATCAGGTTGTTCGGGTTTTTCAGGTGGAGCATTAGTGGGTTTAATGAGTTGTGCTGGATCACCAAATAAAAGACAACCTTGAAAGACCCCTCTCCAACTACCGGGTGCTGATGAATATGTCCAATTTACTGTTGGAGCCATAACATCTTTAGACCAACCCATGGCCTTACCAAGTTGCCAATTGCCTGGATTACCAGAATTGTTTTCAGTATCTAATAAATAATCAAAGAATGCTTTCATCTGAATAGCACTTGATGAATTTGTATCCTGGAATGATCCCCACCCATAGCATGTATTGTATATACATGCAAAAGCCAGCTCAGTATCTGAGTGGAAAAGCATTGAATGAAGTATTCCATCACCATTATTTCCTGCATCCATATCACCACAGTGACATCCCCAGTCATGTATGAAAAATGGTTTTGTATTTGTGTATTGTGATTCCCATTCTGTATATTGTACATCTAAAGACATATCAGCATTAGCATGAGCAACTCCAGCAATTAGTGTAACATCATCATTATTTATCGCATTTTTAAAACCAGTAATTGCAGCAGAAGTACTACCTCCTTGCCAACCTGGGTTTGTTGGTTCACCAGTCCATTTAACAGATAAGTTGTATGGTTGACCAGGATTGTTATTATTCCATGTTTCATAACCATATTGAAAACCAAGCCAACTTGGATAGGGGCCATGGTCACCTGGATTTGGCCCAAAATAATCATCAGCTCCTTTTATTGCACAATAGTCTATCCATGTGTCACCCTCACATGGCCATCCCATATCTCCACCATAAAATCCCATATTTTCTAGATAATCAATATCCCCTGAATCAGTATAATAGAAACTTTTAGTCATCCAATTTGAAACATCCTGGGGTTCATCACAAGTGATACGACCAATAAATAGTTCACAATATCCATCTAATCCAAGATCGCCTTCTTCGCCCCAATAGGAATCTTCATCTGCATTGAATGTCTTATCAAGATTACTCCAATAAACATCTGAATCAACATTGCCCTCGTAGGAATAGTCCATTTCTCTTGCTGGAATCCATTCATCATCTCCTCCAATAAGAACATAGTCAGTTCCCCAGTCTTCATAAGCGTCTTTACAAAATTCTCTAATATGAGCTTGCTGATCATTAAATGGTGGACTACCTTGATAATCATCACAACCCTCAATATCTTCAATTGTAACTAAAGTGCAGTTTAATCCTTCATCCTCATGTCTGTCCATCAAACTTTCCCAATTGTAAGGGATATCTTCACTAGTATCCCAGTAATCAAGCTCATTTAAGGTAGTAGTAATAATAACGTAGTCATAATCGTCACTTGGATCACATAATCCACCTGGATATTCGGTTGTAGGGATATTATTTGAATAATAGTATGCTATCTCGGGATTATATACTAATTTTTTAACCCATTCTTCATCATCAGGATTTTCTCTATAAAACTCATTAACATATCCATTGTCTTCAAGTTGTAAATTTACAGTGATTTTATCATAATAAATTATTTTTCCGTCAATAGGCTTGTATTGTATTGGATTTAAACTCATATCAAGGATAGTATAACCTCGGGAGTATCCAACGTTATAATTACCATAAATATTTTTAGGATATAATTTATCAGATGTATACACATTCTTATTAATTACAAAATCTTCAGGGTTAGCGTTTAATCCAACTGGTACAGGATTCTGATAGGGTATTAAGGGCTTATCAATTAAATCTATATCTTGTGGAGAAACCTCTACTGGGTGTCCACTTACTTCAATAGTTTTAATTGATTTCATAGGTGGCAGTAATAGTTTAATAAATTTAACTGGTAGTTTTGGATTTCCAGCATCTTTTCCAAGAGCAATGCAACCTGACATGTGTATTTGTGAGTATTCATTGTTGGAAATTGTAAGTGTGTCAAATTCAGGTTCAATAAATAAAAAATCATAACTTAAATGGTTTAATTGAACCAAATTCTTGTCTTTCTCTTCAACTAAAGAGGTGGTTGACGCTGAGAAAGCCGTAGATATTAGTAAAAAGCAAGTCATTGCTATAATGAATTCTCTGCCTAAAATATTAATATTTATATACTTCTTATTCATAATTTTCCCCTGATTTTTATAAAGAATAAAAGGCTATTTATATTTTATGGTTCCAATTGAAGAAATTATTGTTTATATCACCATTAAAAAATATAGAATATATACTTATTACAAATTGAATAGTTTAGGAATATTAACGACTTTTTCTTCTGATAAATAACCAAATAATTGTAATAATTGCACATGTTTAGTATAATTTATATATTATTAGCTATTATATATTTGAAAATAGAATGAACCTAAGGGGAGGATAAGTTATGAAAAAAAACTCCAAAGTTATGAAAGAACTAACGTTATTTTTAATTTTAGTTCTTATTGGAATTAATATTTTGCCCATTTGTAATGGAAATTCCTATGATAATAAATCAGATAAAAATAATGAAAAAATAGTATGGTCACAAGATAATCCATCAGGCCAATGGACACAGATTATCGGTGATTTTCCCAATGGAGAGATGAACAACGGTTTTAATAATTCATATAATGTGGCTGTTAGGGGTAAAGCAATTTTTAAAATTGATAATGAAGAATATCTTTTCTTAGGTACAGGGAACGTTATCTCATCTCCGCACACACCTGAAATTACAAATTTATTGCAATATAAACTTGTTAAATCGGGTTTTCTTTTTTTAAAACAATTGATTTTAAATATCGTTGTAAGAGCAATGGAAAATTATTTTTCAAATGTAAATACTCAGGGTTGTGATCTATGGTACTATGATGGAGTAAATTGGGAGCAGTCCGTTGGTAATGATTCTGAAAATGCAACAATAGATACAGGGTTTGGAAATAGTAATAATATGGAATTAACAATGTTGATTCCATATAAACCAATTTCAGAAAATAAAACATACCTTTATGCGGGTACGTTTAATCCACGGGAAGGTCTAGAAATTTGGAGGAATGATAATCCAATAAAGGGTCCATGGGAACCTTTGATACATCAAGATGGTCAAGGAGATTTATCAAGTGGTTTTGGAAATCCAAATAATCATGCAGCTTATTCGGCGGCAATACTGAATGATTGGCTTTACATTGGAACCATGAACTGGAGAGAGGGTTGCGAAATCTGGAGAACAGATGGGGATATTTGGCAGAAAATTATTGGAGAAGGATGTTCTATAAGTAATGGCTTTGGAGATGATAATATTGGTTTTGAGCGTGATATTTATGCATGGGAGATGTTAGTTTATGAAGATACATTCTCAAAACAAAGCCACCTTTATGTAGGTACTTTTAATATTGCCGGTTGTGAGTTTTGGAGAACATCTGATGGAGAAAATTGGACTTGCTTAATTGGTGATGAAGGTATCTTAAGAAGAGGGTTCAATATGTTTGGTACCCCCATAAGAACACATAACTATGGAATTAGAAGGATTGAGGTATTCAAAGGAGCTTTGTATTTGGGAACAGCCTCAGTTCCACCTTTTGGAGTAAAGACAAATGGTAAAAATAGAATATTATCTAATGTTTTTCTTGAGTCGATTGGCTCAGGATGTAGTATTTGGAGATTTGATGGTTCAAGTTTTGAAAAAATTATTGGAAGAAAATTATCAAGAGATATAAATAAGCACTCGGGTTTTGGTGATTGGACAAATGCCTATATATGGTCATTCAGGGAATTTGATGGGCGTCTTTTTGCAGGCACTTGGAATCCCGGAAGATTTCTAACCGATATCAATTTTCAACTAAGTTACCCAATATTAAATATATCACTAATAACAGATGAAAGTCAACATACCAATTCAGCTGGATGTGAGATTTGGTATACTGATGATGGCATCAATTGGCACCAAATGGTTGGTGATGAAGTCCATAATACAGATTCAGAATGGCCTGAAAATGGATTTGGAGACAACAATAACATAGGAGCAAGAGCCCTAATTTCCTATAAAGGTAATCTTTATTTAGGAATAACCAACACAGTCGATGGTTGTGAATTATGGAGATTTGATGGATCAAGTTATCCTAATCATAAAATTTGATTCCATTTCCCTTTTTAAAAATTACAAATAAAAAACTATATAAATGATAATATTATTCACGAATAATGATAACACGAAACAATATTATAGGGATGGGAATGAATAATAAGGATAATAAGAAAAAAAGTATACCAGATGAAATCCCTATTATTTGGGTAAATATTGTTTAATCATTTTGTCTAGCTAAATGCCTTGCACGTTGACCAACTACAAATAGTTTAGCAATAAAAGTGATCTCTTTTGCCTCTTCTTTACTCGATACTTGCCCAACTATCAACATAATTATCAATAACAATTTTGATTTATTGATTTTAAAGCCTTATTGTACAATTGTTACCTAATATCTATAACAAATGTTACCAAAAAATTCCATACTAAATTTTACATCCATTCATCAAGACCAGTTTGTTCGGTTACTTCAATTTTAGAAAGACCAAAAGCACCCTGAATGTAGTTTTCAATCATTTTTTTATACCATTCTAAATCTATATCACTTATATTTTTCAAGTGATCAACCGGATACATATAATCTATAGGTTTCACACCACTTTTTGATGGATTATGAATACCTGGTAAAGATTTTTTAGTAACAACAAATTTGATTTTAATTCGATTTTTTATTGGATAACCTAACACTTTTTCAAGTGCCATTGCACGTTTGCCAAAAGTTGACATTGAACCGTCTTGATTAGGTTTATATCTTTTTGACGGTTGAACAGATTGAACCAAAGTAAGATCATCCATTTCTACTTTTGAAAGATCTAATTTTAATAGTATTTCTTTAGTTTCATTGATTATGTCATTTTTAATTTTTTTTCTAGCTTCTTCTTCATCTTTCCAATTTGGATTATCTTTTAAAACATTTACCATAATTTTTTTCAATATTTTTCTTGCAATATTGGCTTTGTCTGATCCTTTGAAATTATTACCTTTAGTATTCATTTCAATTTTTCTATTCAATAAATCAAAAATTAGATAGTTTTTGTGTTTAACAAATATCATTGCATCATGATTTTCCGCTTCTAACTCAAAATCTGGATATTTAAGTTGTCTTTGCCATTTATCATTACATTTATTTATTGAAGATATTACTTTATCTGGATTAGTAATCCAATCATTTGTTTCATTAGTTATTGAAACTCCTAAAGCTCTTGAAAAATCAGGTATACTATTTACTGATCTTGAACATCCAAGATAAATCCCATCTGTATCACCATAGACAACTCGAACGCCTTCATTTTTAAGATAATTTAAAGTGTCTGCAAGAATAATTTGACCCTTTGTGGTGATTGCAGCTGCTCCCCACAAATTAAACTGTCTTCCGGATACAAAAGGTGCTGATATAATACCATGAGTTCCAGCATTTCTGGCCCCTTTAAGACTTTGATACATCATTTTCAAACGGTTTAACTCATCCTTATTTCCACTTTTTTTTACGTCTTTTAATTCTTTTTTAACCTTTGCAATCATGTTCATTATACCCGTCATTGCACAATTTACAACACCAGGTTTTTCGTCGATTTTTATTCCCAACATATAACCTTTATCCGCGAAAGATTCTTCATCAGATATATTTCTCCATAAAATATTTCGATTATTCAAAAAACTATTAGGCAATTTTTTCAACCATACCCAATCATCTGCTTTCTCAGATTTTGATGCCAATTTTATTGTATCGGCACCTACATTCATTGCTTTTAAAATAGTAGGATACATTGCACCAACATCAGCAACTATTACATACCACCATGGAATAAAATGTGATGAAGCATCTTTATCTGGTTTTATTGTCATACCACCGGGCATATGATAATTAATTCGCTCATCTGCATCTTTAGCATTTTCATTGAAGATAACCTCTGGGTCTTCCATCCATTTGGGCATTTCATTTCCATATTTTACAACCCTGATAAATTCCTTTGAGAGTTGTTCCTTTTTCTTTTTTGATAGTTTGACAATATCTTCTCTTGATTTACAACCCTTAAAATCTCTTACTAAAACTTGAGAGATAGACATGACCCTACATATTGGTGGCATTATCTTTTTTTGTACACATCCTCTCAACATGGACATATGATCCCACATATTAACAGCACCTGAAGAAAGTAACATATCAAAAGGCATACATGTGGTAAAAGCAAGGGGTAAGGACTGCTGGATTAGATTAAGAGTAACACCTAATTGTTCTTGAACATCATGTTCGTTGTATTTCAAAGTTCTATCATCTAGTTTCATTTGAGAGGGTGTTAGGATAATTCTACCAGGTATCTTAATACCCAAAAAAGGAGCAACGGCTTTTAAACTGAATTCGTCTAAAAATGAGTAAAATTTTCTAGTACCTAAGTAAGTATCAAAAGTACTCGGATATATTTGAACAACCTCAGATCTTATTCCAAAATGAAACGATTTATCTGGTCTGCTATATTTTCGAACAAAATTTTTAATTATTTCTTTTTTTTCTTTTGATAGATTATCCTGGTAAGTTTTTAAAATCCAATTTATTCTCTCATAAATAATGAGGTTGTCAAAACCAAGAACATTATGGCCCGAAATGATATCATAATTCATGATTTTTTTACAAAAATTTACTAAATTTTCAATTTCTTCATCTGAATTTTTTGAAATTAGTTGCAAGACTTCAATATCCTGCCAATCTGAAGGACAATCAACTATATCAAAACTAAATTCCTCATTTTCTAAGTCTTTTTTTGAATTAAAACAAATTTTAAAATCAGAATAACCTATAATATCAACTGGACAATTGTTATTTCCTTCTTCATATTCTGTTAATTCTATATCATAAACTAATATTTTCAAATGTTTTTTTACACCTTTTGTATCAAACATCCATGCTTTATTTGTAGCTGCTAAATCGATTAAAGCTCTTTGTTGGTAGGGAATATCATGTTCAGCGGTGTAAAATCCTTGATTAAAAAATAGATGGTCACTAATCTCAGGAACAAAATATGATTTTGTTGAATAAACCTTGAATATCCTTCTATTTATATTGAAATCGGAAAAGCTTCTGTAGTTTTCAATTTCACCGATTTTATCTATTTTTGACAATTGGTTGTCAACAGAAGAGTTTTTATTAATTTTGTCTAATAGTTCTTTTCTATTAGAATTCAAATTTTTGTCATCTTGACAAAAAACCAGAAAATATGGGGAGTGAATTTCTGTCAATTTTATAGGTTTTTCTCCTAATAAATATAAATATTCAGGAGAAATTCCAATCAAAGTATTATTCATAATTTTCAAATCTTAATGTGTTTTCAATACTTAAATCTTAAAACACATCTAATTCTAAATTGGGAAAAATGAATGAGGAAAAAATTCACTACAAAAAATTTGTGATGATTTTACCTGTTACTTTCTCTTATATTCCAAAAACTTTATATTTCATTATGATATATTTGATTTTAATAAATATTATGGGGGAAATAAAAATGAAAAAAATTATGGCTATATTTTTAGTAGGAACTCTATTAATAGGAATCTCTTCGGCTTCTGCAATAGTCCTTCAAAATGAAAAAAATGCAGTGTCTAAACCAATTCAGAAAATATCTAAAAATCTCTTTTCAAATAAAAATATTGGCCAAACTTCAACTGAGGGTAATTTCTCTGGTCAGTTTGCAAAGAAAAACGAAACGGGTTATATAATTCTAGGATCAATCAATGGTTCATATCAAAAAAACAGTAATTATACAGGTACATTTGATGGTATTTGGAATACAACGGAAGAAAACTCATCAGGAACAATATCAGGTTGGTTCTGGGGTCATTTTTACTTAGGAGAAATTGAGTTAGAAAATGATTCATACTGGTTCGTTGGTCTTTATAGAGTAAATGAGACCTCAAATGAATTCTACACTGCAGCAATAATATTTACATCACCATATCTAATAAGATATGCTGCTGGTACATACGAATAATAAAAATTTTTTCTTTTTTCTTTCTATATTTATATAAATAATTGCAAATACTTATATATTAATATAATAAATAATAAATCAGATCTTAAATGTACCTGAAAAATAAAATAATAAAATTTACCATTATTATTACTCTTTATGCGTTACTTACTCAATCATGTTTCTCTACTTTAATTAGTAATAATGAAGTCGATTTTCAAATAAAAAGTGGAGATATATTATATGTTGGTGGTAATGGTTCAGGAAATTATAGTAATATTCAAGATGCAATAAACGATGCTTATGATGGATACACAATTTTTGTATTTAATGGAACCTATGATGAAAATATTATTGTAAATAAAAGCATAAGTCTTATAGGAGAAGATTGTGCCACTACAATAATTGATGGGGGCAATAATGGAAACACTGTTAAAATTATCTCAAATAATGTTACATTTTCAGATTTTTCCGTCAAAAAGGGAGGTATTGGATTATATATTGTACAATCATCAAATCAAACTATTAAACATAATAGAATTATTGACAACTGGGAGGGTATAGGTTTATACAAAGCTTCAGATTGTATAATACAATCGAATATCATAAATAGTAATTTTTTTGAGGGTATAAACCCAATTGAATCTGATTTAAATTATATCATAGGTAACTCGATATCAGATAATTTACAGGGAATATTTCTTTCGAAATCAGAGGAGAATGACATATATGCAAATAATATAAAAGGTAATACTCGAGGTATTGAAATACGATCTTCATCAAACAATAATCATATATATCATAATAATTTCAAAAATAATTATGAGGATAATGCATTTGATGAATGTAGTAACTCATGGGACAGTGGTTATCCTTCCGGTGGGAATTATTGGGATGATTATAATGGTGAGGATAATGATGGCGACGGTATAGGAGATACACCTTATTCTATAGATGGAGGTTCAAACAAAGATTATTATCCATTTATTAATCAATCTGGATGGAATCAGCCACCATTTGCACCTAGTGATCCCAGCCCTGAAAATGGTTCTAATGAAGTAGATATTAATGCAGATTTATATTGGACAGGAGGTGACCCAGATCCTATTGATAATGTTGCATACGATGTGTATTTTGGAACAAATAGCACTCCACCAAAAATAGTAGATAATCAAACCGATACAAACTTTGAACCAGGGGAATTGAATTATAATACAACTTACTTCTGGCAAATTGTAGCTTGGGATAATCTTGGGGCATCAAATAAAAGCTCAATTTGGCAATTTACAACAACAAATTCAGTAAATACACCGCCCAATACACCTAGTAAACCTATTGGACCAATATTTGGAATAATAAAAATTGCATATAATTATAGTTCATTAACAACTGATGAGGATAATGATAATATTAGCTACGGTTGGGACTGGAATGGAGATTTGATTGTAGATTCATGGAGCAATTGGTTTTTATCTGGAAATGAATGCAATATATCTTATTCTTGGAATGAACCAGGAATATATCAACTAAGAGTGAAGGCAAAAGATATTCATTATTCTGAAAGTAATTGGTCTGAACCATTAACAGTTACAATCAATACAGAGAACCATAATCCAGACATCCCAAAAATTGACGGACCAAAAACAGGTAGGACAGGTAAGAGTTACAAATATACTTTTTACGCTACTGATCAAGATATGGACAACCTTTATTATTATATTGAATGGGACGATGGAACTAACACTGGTTGGATTGGACCATATGAACATAATATCAATGTATCAGTTAATCATTTTTGGAGCAATATAGGAACATATACCATTCGTTGTAAGGTAAAAGACACTTATGAAGAAGAGTCTGAATGGGGAACTCTAGAAATATCCATGCCAAAGAATAGAATCACTTTTGGCCTTGGCTTTTTTCAATGGACATTTAATCACATTTTTAAATTCAACTTTAAGTTCTAATAGAGATTATTTTACATTAAGTCAAAAGGATACTCCTCTGGACAGCATGTATGGTAAATATCTATTGCCCAGCAGTTTGAAAGTGAAGATTCAATGTTACAATTATTTTTAATGTACGAAGTTAAATCTTTTATTTCACCTATATCTATTACTTTTATCTCTTTATCATTAAAATTGAATCTATAATTTTTATTTTCAAACTTTAAACAAAAACTAGGCATAATTTTTCTACCTTTCAAATAGACCTTATGTTTGTCTCTCCCCTTATAATCATAAATATTCCAATAATGTTCTTTTTTATCTATTGACAAATGTAAAGAGGAAGGATGTGATTTTTGAGTAATTGGAATTACTGTAATCCAATATTTTTCATCCTTTCTCATCATTTTAACATCTATGTCTTCAACAATTTTTCTATACCTTTTAAAACCATTAACTATAGAAACACCTTTTTTATTTATTGTTATAATATATCAAATGTATTCAATATTATTATGCAATATTCAATGTAATATATTTAGAAGGATTATTATTATTTAAAATTTTTACTAACAAAATTTAATTCTATTATCTAACAATGTACATATCCCTCTCTAATTAACTTAATTAGTTAAATTCTTATAAGAATTTTTAATGTTTTTAATTAATGGACATTTTCAGTTTTGTAATAACTGTAGTATTTGTTACAGCTTCTGGTGCATTAGCTCCGGGTCCCTTGTTTTTCGAGACGATAACGCAAGGTGCAAAATCAGGGGCTAAAACCGGTCTGATATTTTCAATAGCTCATACTATTGTTGAATTTTCATTAATAATGTTGTTTGCATTAGGATTAATTACAATCGCAAAAACTCCTGAAGTAAAATTAATTGTTGGAATTTTGGGAGGTTTTGTGTTAATTCTTTTTGGAACATTTCAGATTTACAAATCCATTTTATCAAAATCTGAAAAAGAATCAGAAAAAAAACCATCACATCATCGACTTTTTTTAATTGGAATTATCTTTACAGGGTTAAATCCATATTTTATTATTTGGTGGTTAACAGTTGGAGCGCAATTAATAATTATTGCTTTTGAATTTGCAGCGCTAATTGGAGTGATTTTTATGTATATTTGTCATGTATGGATGGATTATGTGTGGCTAACGTCTGTTGCATATTTTTCAAAAAAAGGTACAAACATACTTGGCACAAAATGGTACCGACCTCTTATGGGAATTTTTGGCTTCATTCTAATCTACTTTGGATTAACTTTTTTAATTGATGCGATAAATTAATCTTATATTTAACTTGTTTATTTCTTTTAAAGGATATTATGACTACTCAGATAGGTTATTCAAAAAAATTCAACAGACATAATAACCCTTCTCACCCTGAAAATGCTGAGAGATTAAATGTTATGATTGATGAAATCAATAACTCACCAATTCTTAAAAAACTTGATTTTATTGAACCAGAATTATTGGATGAAAAATCACTTCATTCAGTTCATTCCAATGAGCTCATTCAAAATGTTAGGGAATTAAGCAAAGGACAGGAGTCATGGATAGATTTTGATACATATGTAAGTAACTTAGATTATGAAACAGCTAGACTTGCTGCTGGTGCTGTCGTTCAACTAAGTAAAAATGTACTAAATGGTGATGCGAACAATGCTTTTGCATTAGTTCGGCCGCCAGGTCATCATGCAACAAAAACTAGATCCATGGGATTTTGTCTCTTTAATAACATCGCAATAGCTGCTAACGAAATTACAAAATTAGGTAAAAGAGTGCTTATTTTTGACCCTGATGTTCATCATGGAAATGGAACTCAAGAAATTTTTTACGATAGAAATGATGTTCTATACCAATCAATCCATTTATCTCCTCATTATCCTGGTACTGGTAGTGTGGAAGAAATTGGAACTACTGAAGGAGTGGGTTATACCATAAATGCTCCCATGGCACATGGTAATGGAAATAAAGCAGTTTTAAAAATATTAAATGAGATTTTCTTGCCAGTTGCAAATCAGTTTAAGCCTGATATTATTCTTGTTTCTGTTGGATATGATTCTCATCATGCTGATATGCTTGGTGGTTTAAAATTAACTGCCAATTTTTATGGAAAAATAATTGCTGAACTACAGAAAATTCAGACAAAAATTGTTTGCACTCTGGAAGGAGGATATAACCTCAGTTGGATTGGAAAATGCTTACTCTCTCAACTTGGACAAATGGTCAATAAACCAATTGAAATTAATGACAATACTTATGAAAATGAAAATGTAGACCATCTTATTAAATCAATAAAAAGTGAAATTAGAGGATATTGGAATTTAGATGATTAATCAAAAATCATTCCCATACCAGTTGCCGCAGAATCTTCTTGCTCTTCGATTTTCCCATTTATTTCTTCAGCTTTTTTTTGACTGAGTTTTTTAAAACCAAGTTCTTTTGCCAACTTATTTGCCCGGTCTAATCCCTCTTTACTACCGTCTATTTTTAAATAAGAAAAATCACCTTTTACATCTAATGAACTTGAATCCCTTGTTAAAATACTTTGTCTACTTACAACATCATCTTTTATTATCGTATTTATCTTTCCAGTATCTTCAGATTTAATTTCAAAGATTACATATGCCAAGTACTATCACCTAATTCTGCGATGTAATATGATATAATATATAAATCTAATTCTAATATGAAATAAAAAAATATGTTTGGCAAAAATCTATTTTTTTACAATAAAATGGTTATGTTTTATGAATTAATTACGGAAAACTATAAATTCTAATATTAATTTTGTATTTTGGAAATTCGCTAGAGGATGGGAAACATGAGAAAGTTCGCAATAGGTGTAATCATATTTATTTTTTTAACATCAAGTTTTTTTTCAATTATTTTAACCCCTCAATCTGCAGCAGAAGGAAAGGCAATTTATGTCGATAAACGTTATCACACCTTTAGAGATGGAAGTGCCGAAAATCCTTATGAAAGTATACAGTATGCAATAGACAT
>Ga0180433_10000919_pt1 | contig 50237 bp, 61 predicted proteins | sample SS_ome_8_FD_132980 | JGI IMG/M metagenome (GOLD analysis project Ga0180433, IMG submission 132980) | Hypersaline lake sediment archaeal communities from the Salton Sea, California, USA - SS_1_D_1 metaG | ecosystem: Environmental > Aquatic > Non-marine Saline and Alkaline > Hypersaline >...
CAAGCCGCCGAAGAAGAAGTAGTCCGTTTACACGCACAGGAGAGAGCTAATGTCCTTTGATCGTGAGTCGTTTGAGAAAGAAGTGGACGCGGCCATTGAGGAAGTAGCCGCCGAGACACAAGAGACGCAAGGGGCAGAAGGGGCAGAAGGGGCCAAGGAGACGGAGGAGACGAAGGGGGCCGAAAACACTGCCGAGACACAAGAGACCAGTGGAGTTTCTGAGACTGATACCAGCGAGACCAGCGATACCAGCGAGACCAGCGATACCAGCGAGACCAGCGATACCAGCGAGACCAGCGAGATCGAGACGGTCACGATCAGCGATGACGCGCTGACTGAGGCTGTCCGCGCTGGTATCCCGCTTGAGCAGGCTCGTCAGTTTTCCTCGGAGGCGGCCCTTCGTGGCGTGACGCAAGCAATCAATGAGGCGCTGGACTTCGGGCGCCAAGAGGACGGCGGGGAAGAGGAATCCAAAGAGGACGACCCATTCGCCACCTTCCCGGCGCTTGATCCTGATAGCGTTGATCCCGAAGTCGCCAAGATACTTGACGCAATAAAGGCGGTTGCGCAAAAGCAGCACGAGGAAATCAAGCAACTCCGTGGCGCACAGGAGGCTGCCACGAAGGCCAGCGGGGATGCCGCGGCGAAAGAGGTAGAAGCGCAGTTCGACAAGCAAGTTGAATCGCTTGGGGATGATTTCTCCGAAGTCCTTGGAGTTGGGTCGTATGCCAGCCTGGCTCCTGGAAGTTCGCAGTTGGCGAATCGTGATAAGATCGCGCAGCAAATGGCTGTAATGTTGGCTGGCTATCAGGCAATGGGCCAAGAGCCGCCTGCTTTCGAGCAGGTCTTTGATACCGCGGCGAAGGTTGTGTTGCACGACCAGTTTGCTTCGTTGCGTGAGCGGCAGTTGTCCAAGAAGCTCGCCGATCGTGCCGGTACGCACGTCAGTCGTGCCAGTGGAAAGAACCAGAAGAGTACCAAAGACCCGTTCGATGAAGCGGCTGCTGCCTTGGATTCCAAGTATTTCGGGAAGTAGTAGCGGTCATTCGGTCAGGACGGGCGCAACAAGAGGATACGCAACATGGCAGGAATCCCGTTTTCTGACATTGACGATGCTGTTCTACTGACGCAGGAAAACCTCGTCAAGAAGGGCGCATTTCTCGATCTCCAAACCGACCTGACCGATCATGTCGCTGTGCGCGAGATGTGGAAGGACCGCAAGAAGGTTTTTTCCGGTGGTCATCCGTGGGAGTTTGAGGCGCAGATCGACCACAATCATTCCGCGCGTACCGTGGGGATGTTCGAGACGGACGGTTCGGCGCTCACGGATACGATGATCCAGATGACCGTTCAGCCGCGCCACGTCAACGCGCACTACATCTACGATCAGCGCGAGCCTTCGTTCCAGCGTGGTGGCGCTGCAATCGTTGACCTGGTGAAGACCCGGTACGTGGGCATGATGGTTTCGCTGTACGAGCTTCTTGAGGGCATCTTGTGGAACAAGCCCGACGATGACTCGGATGAGAAGACGCCTTATGGCCTGAAATACTGGGTGACGCGCAATGCCGCCGAGGGTTTCAATGGTGGCGATCCCGATGGCTTTGCTAGTGGTCGCGCCGGCAAGAAGACCGCCGACTATCCGCGATGGGCTAACTGGACTGCCCAGTATGCCGAGATCACCAAGGAGGATTTGGTACGCAAGATGCGGCGCGCGCATCGCAAGACCAAGTTTCGCTCTCCGGTTTCCCACGCCCAGCCCGAGCTTGGCAAGATGCGTAATGGCATCTACACCAATGATTCGGTCCTTGGGATCATGGAGGAGATTCTTGAAGCGCAGAACATGAATCTCGGGAATGATCTTGCCAGCAAGGATGGCAAGACCCTGTTCAAGTCCACGCCGGTTCTGTATGCGCCTTACCTCGATGACGACGCGCAGAATCCGATCTACATGCTGGATTGGAAGTGGCTCGCCATCGGCGTCCTGGCTGGCTGGGAGAACAACCTGACCAAGCCGTACATGGTGCCCAACAAGCACCTGGTTCGGCGGGTCGATCTTGACGCCACGCTACAGATGGTCTGCACGAATCTTCGGAGGCAGGCCGTTATCGCCACTGCGTAAGCGCGGCGCTGACATACGAATCGGTCACTTTCACAAACGAGGATAGACATGAACTTTTCGATTGACGGTCACTTGAAGCAGGCCCCGGTGCGTGTCGCGTGGGTCTGGTTTGAGGGCGCAACGGCCCTAAGCGAGGGCCAGGGCGTGTGCTACAATTACGACTACGGCACGGACTCTGTTGCGGATGGTCGTCGTGGCACTCGTGTCGAGCTTCCGTCCACGACCAATGCGCGGTACTTTGCCGGCGTGGCTGCGCGCGATTACTCGGCGGTGTCCACTGGGCAGATGATTGAGATTTATCTACCCGGCTCGATCTGTAACGTGCTGGCGAAGGCGAACTGCGACTTCGACGCCGGCCTCATTACCTGCGAGGCGGGCGGCACCTACGCCGGCTACTTCCGCTACGCGGGCTTCGAGGGCGAAGGCTCGGCCGTTCCGCTGCAAGACGTGGACCGCTCTGGGACGGCCGGCAAGGTGCTCGCCAAGCTCCAAGAGGGCTTGCCGAGCGGCCTGGTCGAGAACGTCACGGTTGTGGACGATGACGCCATTACGCCGATGGTCGGCGGCGTGACGTACCTCACCGGCGCTGACATTACCACCGGCCATTGCACGGCAGCGCTTGCTGACGCGGTGTACGAGGGACTTCGCAAGAAGTTCTATGTTCTCACTGAGATCGGGACGAACGATTTGGTTGTCACGCCAGACACGGCCGGCATCCAGTTGGATGGCTCATCCGCATTGGCGTCGTTTTCTCTCGATTCCGCGGACGAGGAAATCACCCTAGAGTCGTGTAGCGGCATTTGGGTGACTCGCGGATTGACTGGCGCGACCGAGGCGTAATTAACGCCCGGCCCGGGTCTAGCCGCCGGTAGGGTGCCTCGCGCTCTCTCCCCTACCGGCGGCACACTCTTTCCTGAAAGCTCAGCGCTATGGCCGAGTCGAGCCTATCCATTGGGGTTGCTGATCTCCGGGAGGAGGTCGGTTTTTTCCTCGGATACGGCAGTGCGTCCGGAAGCTGGTCGGCCGCGCAGCTTGCGGAGATCAACAAAGTCGTCAAGAGTGGGGTGCGTCGCGTCTACTATCCGCCGGCCGTGTCGCCGGAGACGACTGGCTATGAGTGGTCGTTCCTCCGTCCGTGGACGACCCTTGCGCTCGTGGCCGACGATTACGACTATGATCTCCCCGACGACTTCGGGCGGCTACTGGGGCAATTCCACTATGATAAGGAAATCTACCTTCACTCCATAGCGGAAATCTCCACTGCGCAACTCTTGGAATTGCGCGCTAACTCTTACGTAAGTGGCGATCCTGAGTTTTGTTCAGTGCGCTACAAAAGCTCCGATGGCTCCGAGGGGCAGCGCCACGAGGTACTGTTCTTCCCGGTCCCGAGCACTGACCGCACGCTGCACTATCAATACGAGGCATATCAGGGTGAATTGACGGATGATTACCCTTATCCCCTCGGCGGGATGCAGCTTGCGGAATTGTATATCGAAAGTTGCCTGGCCGTCGCCGAACAGCGGCCAGATGATGCGCCTGGATTGCATAGCCAGATGTTCGAGCGCCTGCTGATTGATGCCGTGATGCGCGATCGGAAACGTGGTGGTGCCTATTTCGGCCAGATGGGCGATGCCTACGTGACCGAGGATGCAACGTGGCGCCGGGGGCAGAAACTCCGTGACGGCACGTATGAGATTACTTACGGCGGGGGCTATTTGTAATGCCGAAGCAAGCAGAGGCCGAGCGCCTAGCTGAGCGGCGGCGCGTCGATGAGTACATGCGGCGGAAACAGGCTGGTCGTGCGACCTACGCCAAGAAGACGGCGCCGCCGCCCAAGAAGCCTACGCATAGTGACGTTGCGAGAAAACGCCGTGAAGCGATTGTTAAGAAAACCGCGCCCTCGGGTTTCCGGGCTTTGCTCGCGGCCTTGGGGATGGACATAGAGGAGTAACCATGTCTGCTAGTGCTTTTACGCATACCGGGGATTCCTCGTCGGAGCAAGTGCTTGCTGCTGACGAGCACCGTGATTTCGTCACGTTGCAACTCCAGAACGCCAATGCTGCTTTTCTGGCGTTCGGCGAAGCGGCAGCAAATAACACGGGAATCAAGCTCTTCAATGCGCAGGATTCTGTTCGTGTCAAGGGTGCCAAGGCTCGCGGCGTGATTAACGCCTTCTCGGCTGGCGCAGCGGTAATCGGGATCGAGACAACCGAGGATGTTGAGTATCGCCCCGGCCCGGATACTTACGGCAAGCAGTAGCGCTACTACACACTTTCGATTTCTACTTCCACCGGAGACAAGAAATGCTGTCAAGAATTGCCTCGTTGCTGCGTATGTCGCCTGCTGCCCCGGAGAATCCGGGCTTGCTGTTTGCCCACGGGGACACGGTGCCCACGAATGGCACGTCCGGCTATTTGCCCGGCTGCATCTTTCAGCATATCGACGGCGGCGCCGGTGCTGTGCTGTACGTCAACGAGGGTACGTACTCTTCGTGCGACTTCAACCTACTGGAAAGCACGTCAGGTAACATGTCAGTGGATGGCAATCTAACTGTCAGTGGCGCTTCTGGGGTTGAGGTTGATAACGCCACGCCCACCAAGGTCTTGAAAGGCGGTAGCTACTCTTCGATGCTTACGCATCAGGGGAGCACGCTGGTGGATATTGCTGCTGAAGGCGCCAGCGATGGTTGGTACATCGCATACGCGGCCTACATTCGAGCCACGGCCGAAGACGCCAAGCCGTTTGGCTACACCGTGACGATGGAGACCACTGACACGACTGGCATCGATCGGATGCAGGCGGGCCAGTTTATCTCCCTCCTCGGCACTTCTGGAGGTTCGGAGTCCGCGAATCTAAAGACTCGCGGCGGCGACCCGACCGCTGGTATGTTCGCAACGTGGCATAAGGTTGGTGGTAACGCCAATGCGAGCGCTGCTGCGGGCTCGCTGATTGCCGCTGCGTGGATTGACAACCAGTGCTCATTCACTCCGGGTGGTGAGGAGTACGGCATTTTCGCCACGACTGGCGGTAGCGTGCCCGATGCCTTTATTGGCTTCGAGACTAGTTCATCTGGTTACGCTCAGCTTTTCTATTTCGACGAGACGTTCGATAGCGGCGCTGGTACGTGCGTCGAGACTTCCGCCGTGCCTGCTACCCAGGATGCGCGGATCAAGGTTTGGTACGACGGCAAGCAGTATTACCTGCCGCTTTACTCCGAATAGGAAGACGCCGTGGCGAAGAAGCGCCAAATAGCCATTCAATTCCCGCTCGCGGGATTGAATCGGCAGGCGGCGTACAGGCAGCAACGGCCATTCTCAAGCCAGGATTTGCTCAATGTGCGCCCCGAGTCCACTGCGGAGGGCCGCGAGCGTGGAGGGTCTAGGCCCGGCTTGGTGGAGTCTCACCGCGATGATCTTGGCGATGAAGTACGTCTCCTTGCGCCAATGACTTTGGCGCTCGGGGATAACTTCACAGCTTGGTCCGACACTTTCTCCGGCTCCTCTATGGCCGAAGCGTGGACTCAGGCTTCTTGGTCTGACGATGTACCGTCCATTCTTCCGTCAGCACTAGCTAGCATCGACGATAGTGTCAGCGATGCCGCGGTGGTACTCGACGCGCTAAACATTGACACGACCGAGAACTACGTCGTGGAAATGTTCTTGGTGCCGTGGGATGGTGCCTGGCATGGCACATACCGGCTCTATCTGCGCCTCGATGACACCACGCCAGATATTACCACAGATGGCGTGCTGATCGAGTTGACTATGACGGGCACGGATGGCGCGTATAGCGCATCGTTGCTGTCATACGATGGCGCAGTCGAGACAGAAGTTGACACAGCGGATGACACGCTCGGTTCGGCTAAGCCAGGCTGGCTTAGCGTAACTGTTAGCGGTGATGACGTTACGGTGTACTGGGGCGGCAGTGCAATCCTGTCAGGCACGGTGGATGCGCATACGGGCACCCGTGTAGGATTCGGGTTGGAGTGCTCCGTAGATGGTGGCTTGTGCCTTGCCAATGTCTTTCGGGTCCAATACTATTCGGCCAGCGAAATCTCCGGTTCCCGGTCAATGTTGGTTGCATCCGCGGACGGCAACTTGTACCGGGAGACGTACTATGGCCGCATGGAGGCCGTCACTACGGACCTGTCGCTCAGTAGTGACCATGCGCTCTCGGCGGCTCAGAGCGGGCAGCAACTCTACATCGCAGACTACGGCGCCGCCAAGGCCACTGGCACGGATGGTGTTGTCTCTGGGGCGGAGTTAGACTCCGCAACGTATGACGATTGGACTGCATTAGGGATCAGCGCTCACGATGATGTAGTAGTCATCTCGAATGTAACTGGCGACACCGTAGCTGGTACTTACGCAATTGACTCTATTGCTGCCGGGGCCATTACCTTGACGGCCGCGCCCGGCGACGGAACATGCTCATTCCGCATCGAGCGCGGGCCAAAGGTGTACGACCCTTCGGCAGGTACGCTCTCGCCCTGGACGGCCACTGCTGGGCAAGTCCCCACTGGATGTCCGCTGATTGCGAGGCACCTTGATAGGCTCTTCGTAGGTGGTGCGGACATTGCTCCGCATGTTTGGTATGCCTCGCGGCAAGGCACGGAGACGGATTTTGATTACGCGCAGACGGATTCGCAGCGCGCCGTTGCCGGGACCGCCAGTGAGGCTGGGGTGCCCGGCGAGCCGTTGACGGCTCTGGTGCCGCATAGCGATGATTATCTTATCATGGCTTGCCACAACTCCCTGTGGATATTGCGCGGCGATCCGGCTTACGGCGGGTCGCTAGATGCCGTCAGCCGCACGGTCGGAATGATTGGAAAAGACGCCTGGTGCTTGGGGCCATCGGGCGAGTTGATCTTCTTGTCGCTAGATGGACTCTATATCCTGCCGGCTGGCGGTAGCTCGTTCCCGATCTCGATTTCTCGCGAGATTTTGCCGCGAGAGTTCTTGAATCTCGATCCGAACGCCGTTACGGCATCCCTGGAATATGACACGCAAGGGCGCGGCGTGCATATTTTCCTGACGCCGGATTCGAGCAACGCGAGAATCCATTGGTGGTTAGACTGGGATACAAAGACATTCTGGCCGGTGTCGCTATCCGCCACGCACGAACCAACTGTCACTTGCGCTTATCAGGCCGTGGCAATAGAAGATAGCGCTGTGATTCTTGGGTGCCGCGACGGGATGCTGCGGCGATTCTCTGATCTGGCCGCTAATGATTGCGGTACGGCCTATTCGTCCTATGCTGTCTTGGGGCCAATCGCGCTGGCGCCAGATGCGTATGTTGGTCGTGTGGTGTCGATGGATGCTGTCATGGCTGAGGATTGCGGCCCTGTTACCTGGACGCTGCATCCGGCCTTGACATTCGAGGGGGCGCACGCTGCGGGTGCCTCGGATACCGGCTCCTGGGCCGAAGGACTGAACGCCACGGTTCGGCCGGCATGTCGTGGGCAAGCGTTCACGTTGAAATTAACCGGAGCGGATCATCGCTGGTGGGCGGTCGAACAGATCGTGGCAACGATTGAGGCCGTGGGCGTGAGGAGGATAGCGTAGTGCCTGCACGAATACCCAATACGCATAGTGAGACGGAAATCCGGCAAGCGTTTCAGCGCTTGGCGTTTCGCTCTAGTGCATTGGAGGATGAAGCGGTGGGCGCAGGTCAGGTGCTCGTTACGCAGGTGGACGGATTACCGCCGACATGGACGACGGCATTGACTGCGCTGACGTTGTTGACGGTGGACAACATTACAATCAACGGCGCGACAATCACAAGCGACACAGGCGCAATTTCATTTAGTAACGAGAACCTTTCAACAACCGGCATTATCTCTGGCGTTAATGTCACGAGCGGCGCCGATCCTGGGCATACGCACACGGCCTATATTCCGTATGCTGGCGCCACTGGCAATGTCGATCTAGGCGCGCACGATCTGACGACCACTGGCACTATCTCTGGCGTTAATGTCACGAGCGGTGCCGACCCTGGTCACACGCACGCAGCGGGTAGTATCGCTGAGGCTGACCCGATTGTGGGCGCCATTACTGGCCTCGTGAAAGCAGACGGCGCGGGGAACATTTCGGCTGCGGTGGCAGGGATCGACTATCTGACGCCGGATGGTGACGGGAGCGCGCTTACGGACTTGACGTGGGGCCAGATTGGCGGCACTCCTACTACGCTTGCCGGCTATGGCATTAGTGACACGAAGGCCAATTTCGACGTAGCCTGTTCTGACGGTGCTTTTCAGTTTGTCGGCGATGCGCCCACTGCCCACACGATAGCTTCACACTCTGACACCACTGCCACTGGCGCTGAACTTGACACGCTAACGGATGGTAGTAACGCGGACTTGCTGCATGAGCACGCCTGGTCTGTTCTTACGGGCACTCCTACAACTCTCGCTGGGTATGGAATCACTGACGTGCAACCGCTCGACGCAGACCTAACGGCGATTGCGGCGCTGGCGGCAACTGGCGGCTGGGCCAAGCGCACGGCGGCTGATACCTGGGAGATCAGTACGCCTAGCGCAGCCGACGTGGGTGCTGATCCGGCGGGGACGGCTGCTACTGCTGTCTCCGATCACGAGACAACCTACGACCACGATCATTACGACACAGCCTACGGCTGGGGGGATCATAGCACCGAGGGTTACTTGACGGCCGAGACTGACCCCATTGTTGGCGCGATCAATGGCCTGGTGAAGGCAGATGGTGGTGGCAACATTTCCGCTGCGGCCGCGGATACTGACTATCTCACGCCAGGTACAGCAAGTTCGACTTATGTACCATACACAGGCGCAACGAGTAATGTTGACCTGGGTACAAAAACTTTCACGACGACTGGGCAGTGCGATCTAGGGGAGACGAGACTTGCCGCCGATTCGCGGAAGTTGTATTTCGGTGCTGGAAATGATGCCGCGATCTATTACGACGGATCGCACATGGTCTTCGACTCGCGGGTTGTCGGGGGTGGTGACTTCATGTTCCAAGGCGGTCACATTACGCTGCCGGCGAACTATAAGCAATTGCGCTGCGGGCCAGGCAACGAGTATAGCGTGTATTGGAGCGGCAATGATGCTGTTCATACGGTGACTTCTGGGGATATTGTGTTTCTTGGGGGTAATATCGGGGTTAGGACGGATGTGCCGGCCTGGGATATACACGTCAAGCGCAGCCAGGCATATACCACGGCGATTTATGTCGAGAATCCCAGTGGTGCGAACCTTGCATACGCAGGGTATTACGCAAAGGCGGACCTGGCGCGACTGGAGTTCCAAGTGCGAAGCTCTGGGACGCCCGGTCTTTTTGATGGCGTCCCGAACGCTAATATGGCGCTTTTTCGGTCGGGGCCTCAGACCGATGCGTTCATTATGACTACAGGGAAAGATGCGCCTTTGTACCTGGCGACAAATGATCTCATGCGCCTAAGGATTACGGGTAGCGGGAGCGTTGAAATCTTGACGGATAACCTGAACATTGTCAATGATAATAAGTCTTTGGTGCTGGGTGCCGGTGGGGATGCGAGTCTATCCTATGACGGCACTAACTTAGTCATTGACCCAAAGGTTGTCGGGTCAGGGCACGTCGATGTGCAGGGCGAAGTTCACGCCACGTCGTTCACCGGCGCCAATGTCACCAGCGGCTCCGATCCCGGGCACACGCACACTGGGTACGTCTCTGCTATATCCAGGGGCGAGGTTTACTACTTCAATACTACTGGCCAATTCCTGTCTATCAGCGCTCAGTCAGATGGCTCGACTAACATGGTACATGCCGGGCCGGCATCAACGCTAGCCAATGCCCAGGACTTTGACAATGGCGGCTCGAATGACGGCACTCTGAGATACACCGGGTCAACGACGCGGTACTTCGCGGTGTCGGCCACTGTCTCATACCGCCAGGCCACAGGCGGCTCTCAGTTTGTGTGGGGCCTTGCTAAGAACGGATCGGTAATCACTAATTCCAAGGTTCTGAATTACACTGATGGCACGAACAAAGATGCCATTGCGCTTCAGTGTATTGTCGAATTGGCGCAGTACGATCATGTCAGGGTCTACGCAGGGAATATGTCGGACACCGATAATTTCTACATGACGAGCCTGAACTTACGAGCGGTGGGGATGTAGTGATGGGCGGCGCTTACGTTGCAAAACCCGCTCCTCCACCACCGGACCCGCCGGGCGCGGATGGCCCGCCGGGCTGGGATGAGGATTGGGTGTTTCCTGGGCCGTTGCCGCCTGGGTACACGCCGGCTTATTCACTCGCCATTTCAGCGCCGTCTGGCGTGGCGGTCAACGGCGCCGTGGCTGTGTCTGCTTGGCTTCGGGATCATGGAACGTACACGACAGTTGAGCCAACTGGCAGTACGATAGTCTGGACGGCGACCATCGACGGCACGGCCGTTCAACTTCGATTCGAGGGCGGTGGGTCGTACGTGCCCAGTATTGCATCGAATTACAGCGACATTGGCGATTACTGGGGGGCGGAGCCGTCTATTGAGCTTGAGCTTACGGAGGAACAGCAAGGCGAAACTCTGGTGTTGCGAGCGAGTAGCACGGTGGACGGGCAGAGTGTCGTCAAGACTGCTAATATCACCGTCGGAATTATTGCGACGCTCACGATTACCCATAACCATCCAGAGATATTGGGCGTGCCGTGGCAGTACACGATTGGTGGTTACTTGAACGCAATCAATCCAGCAGAGAGTATCGTAGATTTCGGTCTCGTTGTGTCTAATCTCACTGGGCCGGACTATGACGCCATTACTTGCCACCCCGAAGATGATGGTGAAGTTGGCGATCCGATCTTGTATTCCGTGGAGAGTATATGCAGAACTGGGGTTGCTAGTGAGATTCATTGCCACAATCTCAGTGAAGGGCAATATGTCAGGATTCGCTTGAAGGCGCTCGGCGATCTCCATACGAATCCCTATTACGAAATGACGGCTGCACTTTCGGTGCTGGGCGAAGAGTACACTATTGTTGTCCCAAGGACAACGAGTCTTTTTTCGTGGTTGAAGCTTCATGCTGACGGTAGTATTGAGTATTACTAATAGGAGCTAACGAAATGGCACTTCGAGGATGGCAAAGCGCTACGGCGCAGAACGCGGCCGAGCAAATGCGCTTGGCTAATCAACGTCGATACGAGCTTCTGAATCCGCAGCTACCGCAGCTACCGCAACAAGCAGCGAGTGGTTTATCGTCGCTCGTGAGTTCTTACAATCAAGCCTACGAGCAGGCTAAGGCGGCCAATGAGCAGCGATACCAGCAGCTTCTCGGTATCGCTGACCAGACGACGCAGCAACGTGCCGCGGATGTGCGCAGCGCATACGGTCAGCAATCCGCGGATGTCATGCAGCAACTTGCGCGCACTGGAATGGCGAACACAACTGTTGCGCCTACAATGCAGATGGGTATTCAGCGCGAGCAACAGTCTGCGCTAGATCGGCTTGCGGATCAGATGCAACAGACAAAGATGGGTGTTATTGAGCGCAGAACTGACGCCTATCCCGACCAAGGTGCGCTGATGCAAACCTTGCAATCTCTCGGCCAGGGCTACGACCCCGGCTCGGTCTTTCAGGCCCTTGGGCGGCTCCGATTCTAGGAAGGCGAATCATGGCAATAGAAGTCAGACATGACGTGCCGGCTGGCGCCGCGGCTGCCGGAGCTGCGCTTGCGGGGGCAGGGCTTGGCGCGCTTCGGCAATGGGAGGCACGTCGCCGCGCGGGTGAGATCATCGTCCAGAATGACGCTGCCCAAATGCGCCAACTACAAGCGCTGAATGCGCAGTCGCAGATACAGCAGCAGTCAATCCAAGCTCGTGCGCAACTCCAGCAGCAAGCCGCGCAGCAGGCAATGGAGCAAACTGCGCTGCGTGCTGGGCTTGGCGAGAAGTTGCAGGAGCAGCGCTTCGGCCAAGAATTGCAGCAGATGCACGAAGCGGCTCGCATCCAGGCCAGTCAGGTTGAGTACCAATATACAGCCCAGCAAAAGCGTGAGTTTGCGAAGCTTAACCAGGCTCGCCAAGCTATCATGCAGAGCCGCGAGTTCTCGCCTGTGGAAAAGCGCGAGGCCCTGCGTCAGTTGGATTTACAGCAAGCAGGTATCGAGCCGTCCATGATGCCGCGTGACCCTCAGGCTGCGGCTGAGGAGCAATTCGCGCAGGCTTTCGTGGACGAGAACACCGGTGCGCTAATGGGCTTTGATCGTAGCAACCGCCCACGTATGCTCGTTGCGCCTGACAAGATGCCGGAAGCCGTCGAGGCGCAACGCAAGCATGAGCTTGCGTTAGAGGATGCGAGGGCGCGAGTTAAGATCGAGGAACAGAAGCAATCCCTTCGCACGAAGCTGGCGAGCGAGCCTGTTATCACCACGGACAAGGATGGTAATAAGTCGATTTCGTACCGGAGTGCAGATGAGATAGAGCAGATCATGGAGCGCGCCTTCCCGTCACCGCCACTGCCGGAGCTAGGGGAACCTCAACCGCAACTCTGGTACAAGGAAGCGGAGCGGCAGGGGCTAAACGTGACGCCTAAAGACAAGACGTTGCCGCCGCATGTCGGCTACGCGCAGGCTATGGTGCGAACGGTCAAGCAGAAGTACGGGAGTTACCAGAATATCCCGGAGGCACTACGCCCAGCCTTCGATCAGGCACTGGAGATTCTGGAGCAAGCCCAGGCAGCGAGCCAGGAAGGCCAGAGAGAGTGGCTTGAACAATCGCTGGGGCCGACCACACTGCCGGTACGCGAGGGTTAGATGCAACTAGACCCCGAAGTTCTGGATTTTCTAAAAACCGTCCCGCAAAACGTGCGCGCCGGCATGGTAATGCGGCGCGAGACACTTGATCGCTTTCGTGCGAGGCCGATTAACAGGCCACCGATGCTTGACCCGGCGGTTCTGCGCACGGCCCGCGAGTTTAGGCAGTCCCGTGACGAGCAGGCGGCCAAGCTCCAGAAGGAGCGCATGGCAGCGCAGCGCGAGCGGAATATCACAAAGCAGTACATTCGCGAGCGATCTGTCACTCCGCCGTGGTTGATTGGGATAGGGTCTACTGTTCTCCCGCCCGTTGCCCGGATGGTCGGTGCGGAGGAGTACGCCGATAAGCTCTATCGTTTCGCCGACGCCTACGAGGAGGTTGCGCGCGAGCGCGATGTCAAGGCTACCGGCCCCGCATTTCTACGTCGTAGCGTGCGCGGGGCAGTGCGGACTATACCCTCAATGGTGCTCGCCGGGGCTGCTGCCGGCCCCTATGGTGCAATTGGCGTGGCGGCTATGCAGGAAGCTGACCGTGCAATCACTGAGGGAAAAGACGCCGGCTTGCGCGGAAGGAAACTATCGGAGTATGCAATTAAGCAAGGTGTGATTGAAGGTGGCGTGGCCTCGCTCTTCCAGCGAGTCGGCCTCGGTGGCGTTGAGACGATGGCGGGTGGCAAGCAGGCGGTATCCGCGGGCGTGACCCAAGCACTCAAGCGTCTGGGTATCAGCACCCTACAAGAAGTGCCCGAGGAGATCATCACGGAACTTGGGCATAATGTTGTAGCGGCAACTTCCGGTGTTGAGCCGGAGGCCATGACTACCGAGAATCTCATGCAGACGGCGGCTGATACCACTGCGCAAACCCTGATTACGATGGGCGTCGTGGGTGGGCCGTCTGTTCTCCGGGCCCGCACGCAGGCCCAGGCAAGCAAGCATCGCAAAGAGATCATGGACTATGCTAGCCAGGGCAAGGTGCCATCGCGCCGGCAATGGCGCGCCTGGGGCCTGCCGCTTGAGGAAGGAGAGTCGCGGAAGCAGCGCCGAGAGGCCGTGCAGCAGCTTGCGGACCATTACCAAGCAGTGGAGATTGCGAATGCTGTAGCGTCAAGCAGGGCGCCGACGGAGGCCGCCTGGAAGCAGCTAGGGTTGCCCTTGCGCGAAGGTCAAGCGGCGGCAGTCGAGCCCGCCGCACAGGTCGAGCTTGCAACGTCTCCTGTGCAGCCAGCGGCGACAATGCCGGACGTGCAGGGGCTCGGTGAAAGTGCCGCCCTGCCAACAGTGGCCGAGCCGCAAGGCGATCCAATGCAAGCCCTGGGCATCGAGCAGCCCTCCGAGGCTCGCGGCATGGCGCCAATGCGCCAGGACTTCCCCGTGAAGATGGAGGGCACTGGCGAGCGTGTGAGTGCCCGGGCGGCTGTGAAGAACATCGAGCAGATTTGGGGAGCGCCGATCTTCCGCGGTCGTTTGCGCGCCAAAGGTGTGCGTGGCATCTACAAGCCCAAGCGACATACAAGTCGCCTAGCTGCCGGCGAAGAGGCGTCGGTTGCGGTGGGCGCCCACGAGGTTGTTGGGCACCACTTTGACAACACGACCGACGTTCTGAAATCTGCGCCTGCTGACGTTAAGCGGGAAGTCGGCAAGCTGGACTACGACATAAAGAAGCAGCGGCCGAGTGAAGGTTTTGCCGAGTTCATGCGCGCATATCTCACTGGCGGGACGGAGACTGCGAAGGGCGGCATCGACCTGGTCCGAGAGACTCCGAAGTTCCTGGCGCACTTCGAAAAGTGGCTCGACGCGCACCCAGAGTATCGCCAGAAGGTTGAGGCCACGAAGGCTCCGATTACCGCGCTGAAGGAAGCGGGATCGGTTGGCCGAGTGCTGGGGCAGATTAGCGAGACGGGCATAGACCCGGCGCAAAGTGATCCATTGCATAAGCGAGCCGTAGAATGGGTTAAGTTTTTGTATTGGCGTCTCAAGGAGGAAGGGCGGCCAATTTCGCGCTTCACGAAAGAAGCGATAGGCAAGGAGTATGAGCCGGGCGGTGACACAACACCATTTGAGGATTTCAATGCGCTGCGCCAGATCGGCCCGCACTTTGCGCGGACTGCGATTGAGAATGGTGTATTCCTCATCAATCCCGAAGGGGCTATGAGGAAGATTGGGCCGTCTATGGTGGAGGCGCTTGCGGACATTGAGCCCGGCGAAGACTACACGAACTTCCTGGCCTGGGCCTATGCTCGTCATGCAATCGAGTCATGGCATCGGGGTAAGAACCCTGGCATTACGATGGAGGACGCGCAGGACGCGATGCGTCGATTGCAAGACGCGCGATACGAGCGCGCTGCGAACATGCTGACTGAGTTCAACAACGCGCTGATCGCAGTGCTAATTGACGTGGGTGCGATTGATGCAAAGACGGGGGATAAGATTCTCGGTGAATATGAATACTACATTCCCTTAGAACGCGCCGTAGGTAAGCGCCGGCCCGGCGGCGGGGGGCGTCGGCTAGTTGATCTCGGCAAGGCAATCAAGGGCCGGCGCGGCTCGGGCTTCCAGATCATCGACCCTGTTGAAGCAACGCTCTCGCGGGCAATACGGTTATACGAGCGCGCGGCCAAGCAAGTTGTTATGAATAAGCTGATCGCCGTAGCTAAATCCACGCGCGGAATGGGGGGGTGGATTGACGAGGTATCGCCCAAGATTACGCCTACGCACTTTAAGTTCGATGAGATCAAGCCACAACTCTTAGGGTATATCGTAGAGTCGTCCAATATGAGCCCGGAGGCTGCCGGGGAATTACTGGACGCCATAGATCCGATTGACGCGCTGACGGTCTGGCGGCCGGACCTAATGAAAGTTCACGGCGAGCCAATTGTTCGCGTAATCGTGGATGGCAAACCCCAGCTTTTCCAGGTCCATCCAGAGCTTATTGATGCGCTTGGTGGCCTAGATACCCTAACGGCCCTTGATCCCGTGACGAAAGTTGCGCGCGCTTGTACGGGGTTCCTAAAGATCGGTGCGACTCGTGCAAATGTTGATTTCGTTGTGTCCAATGCGGCCCGCGATCTCCAGACTTTCTTGATGCAGGGCGAAAAGGGACTGGCTGGTGTGTTCGATCCTGCTCGATACGCCATTGCCTACGTGGCTGCTGAATTGAACCACGCTGCCGGCAAGAAGGGCAGTCCGTTGATTGAACTTTTCTTGCGAATGGGAGGCGAACTTTCGACGTATGCCGGATTGGATCGGGCTCGCTTGCGTAAAGGCGTCAGTCGCGCTCTTGCTGGCAGACAGGGGAAACTTGAGACGGCCGCGAGTATTGTGGGCGTCTCTGAAATGGGGCCGCGAATTGCTGAGTTCGCGGCGATCTTGGATAACGAGGGATGGCTTCAGCGCGCGCAGGAGGGCGAGATGCCTCCGATGCCAGTTCTCATTCGCGCGATCAATGCAGCGCATGACGTGACTGTGGACTTTCGGCGCATGGGTAAATGGGGCCGTTACCTGAATTACTACATCCCGTTTTTCAATGCACGTCTTGAAGGTCTTGATAAGTTCGTGCGTACCTTCAAGGACCACCCCGGCCGGTCTACCATGCGCGCCGCTATGAACATCGTGCCGCTGGCGATGATGTACTGGTGGTATCGCCACGACGATGATGATTACAAAGAACGGCCTGAATGGCAGGATGGTTTTTTCGTGCTTAAGGATGAGCAGGGCCGCCCACGGTGGCGAGTGCCTAAGTCGCAAGAGTGGGGGCTGATTGAAACTGGTGTCGAGCGCATAATGGACCTAATGTACGACAAAGACCCCGAGGCTGTATCTCGCTGGTTCGGCCAGGCTTGGGATGTCTCGGACCCAATGAGTTTGCCGGCTGGTGCTACCCCCTTCTTCGAGACGTGGTTCAATTACGACGCTTTTCGTGAGCGACCGATTGTATCCGATCAGCTTCGGAAATTAGAGGGCCCCGATCAGTATTATGACTACACAAGTAGTGTCGCCAAACGGGTCTCTCGTGTTTTGCATAATGTAAGTGGGGGTAAGGTGAGCCTAAGTCCTGCGAAGCTCGATCATTTAGCGAACGGGCTCTCGGGTGGTCTGTATGGCAAGATCAATGCGCCAATGGAGAAAATTGCATCAGGAGAACTGCCGTTCGGTTCTGATTGGCGCGTGAGTGACACGCCGGGCCTAAAGAGCATCACGCTTCGCAAGGAATACTTCAAGAGCGTGGATGATTTCTACCATGTCAAGGAATTACTCGATAAGGCGCACGAATCGGCTAAATTACGAGGCAAGGAAAGCGCGGAGCCGGAGAAGCGTCGCCGTATGAGCTACGCTGAATCGCTCATGGCCGACATCCGCAAGGCTGCGCGCAACTTACCGGCCGAAGAGCAGGAGGCCGCCGGACGGGCTCTGGCCGGGCTGGCACGCGCAGCCCTTGGCCGCGAGCCGCTTGACTCGTATCCGAACCCTATGGCGAATCCAGATGATCTTCCGGCCGCCATAGCGGAGGTGGTTCGCAAGCACGTTGCACAGAAGGCCGTCACTGCATCGGGGCGGCCGGACTCGCCGACAACGCAGCACGCACAGCAGTACCTCAGTGACATGGGTATACATCCCCAGGTAGCGGGGGAACTGGCGTTCATGCGCCTGTTGTCGCAGGGGGTGAGCAGCGCAACTGCCTCTCGGCGCGCTGGTAACTTGCGGTCGCGTTCCTGGTAGGGGGCTTCTGGTAGACTGGAAGGGTAGTGGGATTCTAGCGACAGAGACGAGGCATGGGTAACATTCAGCCGGGGAGTATTATCGGGTTTAGTGGTAGCGCTGCCCACAATGCCCTGATTAACTTGGGGACTTACGGGATTCCTGGGTGGAGTCTGAGTCACGTCGGTATCATCGCTTGCGGTCCATGCCGGAAGCCGCTTCTGTTTGAGTCCTTGTTCTCGTGCGAAGAGCCCTGCGAAATCCTCGGTCGGCAGGTCAGCGGCACTCAAGCTCACACACTGCAAAGCGCGATAGAGCGAAGCTCTGGGCCCGTCTGGCATTACCCGCTGTATCGAGAGCTTTATGACCACGAGGACAAACGACTAAGCGACTTCCTGGTGGACACCATTGGGACGCCCTACGATTACATGGGCGCGTTCCGGTCGGCCGGGATTGGCTTATCGTGGATTGAGTCGCTCTTTCGCCGACAAGACATGACTAAGATTTTCTGTTCTGAGTGGGTCATGGCCGCTTATGCCTTCATTGGCCTTCATGCAAATGGGAACGTTAGCCGATGGAATCCAAACCGACTCACGCGCCGCTTGCGGCGATATGGTGTACTTCTCAAACCGGAGAGGCTGCAATGAAGAGACTCTGCCTGGTCCTTGCGGTGCTTGTGGCGTTCATCGGATGCGAAAGGCAATCGGTAAAGCGTGTCACTCTGCAATCGCAGGTCGTGAACCCAGAGCGGCCAGTAGTGAACTTGCCGGTAAGCTTGCGTCAAGAGAATTGGTTGCGTAGCGGATCGTGCGTACACGCGACATTTGTTTCGCTATTGCGCTGGCAGAATCGACCTAATACAGCGAATTGGTGGCGCAGGACTCATGGCGGGGGCGAGTACCCAGACCACTTTGCTCGCCAGTTGGATGTTGCGAATATCCGCTACGCGCAGATTACGAATGGCGATGTGTCGTTTCTCGAATGGGCCTGTCGCACTAGACGTGGCTGCGGTATCACCGTTAAGGGCGGGCGGCACATGGTAGCGCTCGTTCACCTGGATTCCAAGTGGGCCTGCCTTCTCGATAACAACAGCGTCGAGAAATACATTTGGCTTCCCAGAGCAACCCTGATCGCTGAATGGAAAGCCAGCTACGGATGGGCAGTCACCCCGATCTACACGCCTGCGGCGCCGTTGCCGTTGGTTTCGTAACCCTCTTCACAGGAGAGAGAGTATGGTTCGGTTCCTTCTTTGCGCAGTGGCGATTCTCGCCATTGCGGCCCCGTGCTTGACGCTCGCCGCCGATGGTGTGCTAGTCAAAGAGCGGGTTGTGAACTTGCCTCAGGACGGCAGTAAGTGGTACGTGAGCCTCTACGGTGACAAGGACGACCCCACGCTCGGTGAATTGGAGCGATGGTTTGATTCGCACGTTGGCTTGATTGACCTAGCGAGGCAGACGCATTACCGCACGTATCACAGCGACACAACTCTGTTCAAGGAACGGTACGCCAAGGATACGCCAGTCTTGCCAGCGGTGAAAATCCAGCAGGCGAACGGCGTGGTCGTGTACAAAGCCGCCGGCGATCACATCCCGTATTCGCCTGACGCGCTCTATACCGCTATGGCGAACGCTACACAGAACGTCATTGAAACTGGTGGTGTCTTCCGTCGCCCGAAGCGGCCGGTACTGCCGTGGCGCAGGAAGATCGAAGACGAGCTTCGTAACTGCAATCCACAGCCGATTGACGATGAACCGCCCCAATTGGACCCGCCGCCTGCGCCCATTGACGACGGTGGGCCGCCTAAACTGGAAATCGAGCCTGAGCCTGAGCCTGAATCGGCTGGGCTGCCGGCGTGGGCTATTGTGCTCATGGGCGTTGGCTCTGGCCTTGGGGGCATTGCAGTGGGAGGCGTTCGTATCCTCCGCGAAGTTCTCTCGGGCGACTAGTCGCTAACACTTTCCTGAATCACGTCATTTTCTCACGTAAGAAACACGAATCTTTCACCCAGGAGTTGCAACATGAGTCCTTTGGAAGTCACCCTTGTTTGTGTCCTTTCTGCCCTTGCTGGCTTCGGTTTGATCCGCGCGTACTATAAGCTCGACGAGAAGCGAGAGGACCGCCGGCGCGCCGCTGCGCAACTGGCGAACGCCCTGTCGAAGATGGGCCTGAAGCGCATCCCCGAAATCCTGATCGCCTATTCGGTCGGTGACTACTCGGGCATGGTACAGCAGATCGCCGAGTGTGTCAGGCTGTTCCTGGCCGGCGAGGAAGCCGTACTAGCTGAGTTCAACGAGGTTTTCGAGCGCGTGCTAACTGCGAAGCTCAAGACGGAATCCGGCCGTGTCTTCCTCGCTGCGAAGCTGGCCGACGCCGTGAAGCCCGATGATCCCGAGGTCGTCAAGAACGCGCCGAAGGCCAAGGCCGCCTAGCGAATCACTGGCCGGTCAGTGAGCCAGGTCCGACCACAGATGCGGCGTGCTCGTGGCATTATTGCGGCGGGCTCGTCGCCAGGTCGGGCCCCTTCTTGGAGCCAAGCTATGTTCAAGGACTGGATTGCCATGTTCCTAATGACGATCGCAGCCACAGTGCTCGTGTGGTCGCTGATCGTCATGTTAGTGGCAAGCCTAGGTTGCGAAAAGCAAGCTCCAGCACGGCCCCCGCAGCCCGAGCCACCTACGCCAGCCGTCGAAGTCGTGGCCTTCACGGCGGCGTGGTGTGAGCCGTGTAAACGCGCCAAGCCCATCCTCGATCAGATCGAGAGGGCTGGCGCTCTGGTCTGGCAATTCGACGTGGACGAGTACCCCGAGCGCGCTAAGAACTGGGGTGTCAAGGCCGTGCCGACATTCTTCCTGTTCCGGCCAGACTGTGCGGTGCTCCAGCTGCACAATGCAGCCGAATTACTAAGGCTGGTTCAACAGGCACTCGGCAAGGGGTGAGTTCATGGATTGGGCAGCACTGGGTATCGTCCTTGGCGCGGCTGGTTTGGTGTGCCCGTGGGTATTTAAGGTTCATGGCAAGCTGGCCGTTCTCACCGAGCAGATGGGGGAGGATGGGAAGTTTGCCGTGTTGGCCGCGCAGATCGAGCGCATTGAAACTCTCCTCACGCAGGGTAATGGATACCCTACTAGATGCGCCGTCCATGAAGAGCAGATTATGACACTGCGGCGCGATGTGGACGGTCTGTGGAGTGCCAGGGCAGGGTAGGCCAGGAACCGGCCGAAATCGTGCGAGGCTTGCTGGTATAAGGCCACCGGACTTCCGGTGGCCTTTCTTTATGGCCCGTGGTAAGATGGCCTGCATGGGCCTCCTGGGGCTTCTGGCGATAGGTGTTGTGCGCACAACCGCATGGCGCGAAATTGCAACTAAAACGACACCATTCCCCGCTTGCGGGTGGGGCGGCGGAAGCTCTGTAAGTCATTGCACGGCCAGAGGTTACGCCGTTCAGTATCCGGGGAGCGCCTGGTGAGTAACGTAGACTGGATAAGCACCGCAAGACAAGCCGTGGTAGGTGTAACGTGCATAACCGCAACGACTTATGCGTCTCTGAGAAAAGTTGTGTGGACACGGACACAACCACTTGCACAACTGCCGGGCTTGAAGTATACTGGAAAGGAGCGTAGTGAAATCCATCTGTGCCGTACCCTGCCGAGAGAGACACCATGCAGCCAGCCAAAGTACAGAAATGGCGCGAGTGGAAAGCCAGTCGCCCAGACTTCCCATTGACTGTCCACCCGCGGGGGCAGTGGGCCAAGCGGGTACGCGGGAAGCTCCGGTACTTCGGCCCCCTGGGCGACCCCGAGGGGGCTGTGGCGCTATGGGCTCACGAAAAGGATCACCTACTGGCCGGCATGACTCCTCCGGGGTGCGCCCACGGCCTCTCGGTCAAAGAGCTACTGGCGGCTCACTTGGCAGACGTTGAGGATCGTATCGCCGCCGGCAAGCTCTCCCCGCGTACCCGTGGTGAGTATGCGGTGCTACCGCGATTCTTCCGTAAGGCGTCCCTGATGTCGCTGCCGGCTAATCGGCTCGGCCCCCAGCAGTTTGCGGTCCTACAGCGCGCCATTGAGCAATCGGGACGCCGACTGAGTTCGCAGAAGGCGGTCATTGTGTCCATTCGTACCGTCTTCAATTGGGGTCAGCGCATGGGTCTAGTTAAGGGCGTGGACTTCGGGCCGCGGTTCACCGCGCCGTCGATCAATGCGATTGAAGCCGAGAGAGACGCCAGGGCGCCATCGCGTTTTATAGACCGCGACCTGATTCAAGCCGCCCTTGACGCTGCCTCGCCGCGGCTTACGGTGGTGATTTTGTTAGGCATTAACTGCGGATTCTATCCAAGCGATTCTGCCACGATCCCCCGAACGCGGATTCATCTGGATTGCCCGATTCCATTCCATGACTTTCGGCGCGTGAAGAATGGTAGCCGCCGCATGGCTGCCCTGTGGCCTGAGACCGTGACGGCCATTCGGGATTACAGCGATTGGCACAGGCACGGCAGAAATACACAAGAACACTGCCTCTTATTGACGAAAGACGGTAGAGCCATGACTGCGCAGAACGGCTCCGCGCAGTTATCCGAGGATTTTAAGCAGGTCGTGGCTCTACCAGCGGGCGTAGGCTTAGGCTCGCTGAGGCATACCTACGCCACGGTCATTGACACCGTCCCCGATCAGGCCATGATTGACTTGACGATGGGGCACGCTAGTAAATCGCTCCAAAAGCGCGTCTACCGCCAGTTAAACATGCGCGAACTCCCGCGACTGAAAGTGCTCGCGGACACGGTGAGATCATGGCTTTACGATCTTCCTTGACAGGGACCGGGGCTGTGGGTATCCTGGAGTGTACTGTGGATGCCAGAATACCGATTATTGCCCAGGATGGGGGGGGCACCATGCACAAACAGAAATCCGAGGCGTTTATCCAGTTGAGTGAAGCGATCAGGCGCGAAATCCTTGTTCGCATGAACCACTGCAATCTCGATCAGAAAACCGTTGCTCGACGCGCGGATATTACTGAGACAACGGCAACGCGAATCCTTAGCCTTCACAAGCCGCCTGCTGACCTAAAGCTCTCGACGCTCTTTGCGATCGCGGACGCTGTTGACCTGGAGGTTAAGGTCAATTTCTTCGGCAAGATAGCCGACACCAGCGGTGGCAAGAATCGCAGGAAGCGCACGGCGCGCCCGCACCGCTGCACTCGTGACACTAAGAGGCGACTCTGATGCGAAGTGATTGGAGGGTCATCCTAGACAGGGTATTACTCCTGGCTATGGGGATTCTGATTCTCGTGGCCGCTGGCGCCCTAGCGCTAATTGTCGAAATGCTGCGCTGCGCCAGTGTGCTGCCGTAACTTATCGCGGCTGTAGTCGCCCGTGCCCCCTGGGGCAAGCGTAATAGTCCTTACTGGTGGGTATCATCGGCAGTCCGCACTCTAGGCATTTCATGGCGGCCGTCCAGGTTGGCGCGGAAAAGGACTTCCTACGCTCCATGCCGTGCTCCCCTGCGATTTTCTCGCAATACTCCCTCTCGCGCTCAATCAGGGTACACTGGAAGCCGAGCCGGTGACATACGCGCAGCGTGGTCCCGGTGCCAGCGAACGGGTCTAGTACCGCGCCGCCCTCGGGTGTCGTGAGGCGCAGGCAACGCTCGACTAGGCCCTCATTGAGTTGGGTGGGGTGCCACGAGCGGCGCTGCTTAGAGTTGCCCGTCACCTTCGGGAAGTCGAATACATCGCTCGGAACTCGGCCGCGAGGATCAGCACGCTTGTCGCCATTTTTCTGCCGCCAAGACGGTACGCGAATGGCATCGGGAAAGAGCGGTGCATCCGCGTGTTGCAATCGCAGTAATGGTCTGTGGTTATTCCCCAGGTCGTGGTGATTGTGCTGGCCGAAGGTGAAGGTCTGAACGCAATTACGAGCGCGCAGCCAGCCAAGATCGCGCAGCATGTCATGTACGATCATTCCGACTGCGAAGCTCCACTTGGCGTTATACGAGAGCCAGACTGTCTTTGCGTGGTGTGCAAAGCATCGTAGCCAGATATTAAGCATATTGGTGTACTGACCGTCTGGAATACTGTCATTGCTTGTGGCATACTTCTTGCCAATGTTATCCGGAGGGTCAGCAAAAATGGTATCCCAGGACTGGTTGCTCGTGCGAATCCAGTCCTTGCAATCGGCGTTAATCAGTGTGTGGTGCATTGAAGTTACTGGCCCAGAGAGTGTAGATTGCCGCAAAGTTGACAGACCATTGCGGGCCGTGTGCGTAGGCTTGTGAGATTGCCAGCGCGTGAGCCCATTCATGCAAGAGTGTGTCTACCTGGCCCGTTTTGTCTTGATCGGAGTTGACGTAGATACGAAAGGTCCGCCCGTCAAAAGTGGTGATACCGTGGTTCCGCTTTGCTGGTCGGCGATGCACGCGCACGGGCGCATCGAGCGGAAAGTGCTTACGAAGATTGCGCACGAGTGCGCGCCATTTCTGAGTAGTCATGTTGTACTCGCACGCGGGAAGTTGAAGAAATACCACCGATTGAGGCGGTCGATCACGGGGTCGTGGGCGATATGCCGCAAGTAGCGGTAAACCTCCTCCCAAGTCGAGAAGATCAACTGATGGGGCAGCATGGCGAGAAGCCACAGCGGCGTGCGCTCCTTGCCGCCGATAAGATGCACGATGATAGGCTTCTTTTGCCGGTTGGCATTGGCTATCTCTTCGTGCGTTCCGAAGGTGGGTACATCAGGGTCAAGATTCACGATTAGGAAATCACTAATGTCGGTCATGCGTAGATCAATACAGCGAATCGTTCTCATAATGTTGCGTACCGCGTCGTAGTCACATGCGGATCGCGCCTGGATCAACTCCCGCTTGGTCTCTGGTGTCTCGTGACCTATAATAGTAGGCTTGTTGGTTGGATCGAGCCAGCAGATATGCAGGTCAGCTAGATCGGCTTGGAGCGCTTGACGCCACTCCACGCCGTTGTCGGCGTCTTTTTCCATCGCACCAGCTAGGTAGCAGCGATTGCCTCGTAGTCGGTTCATGCTAGCCCTTTCATTGAGTCACCGCAAATATCCGGGGATAAGCCGAGATCGCACCCAGAATCACGGTACTGACAATGGCTGCACGGGTCTTTGCTTTTCAAGTGCTCGTGCAGTAGACCAGAGGCATTGAACAGTACGCCGCACAGCGCCTCGGTCAGCGTGATTTCATGGCCGTCCTTTGGATCAAACGCCCGCCATCCCCGATGGATAGTCCATACATCGACCCAATGACGCCACCCTGATTTGCGATACTGGTCTTGCGGGATTCCTTTCTGCCAGTTGTCGCTTGCTCGCATCGCGCCGTCAGCCTGCACGCGATGCGCGTGCATGTACTCCGCGTAGCGCTTGAGCACGAGCGGGCTCAGAAAGCCGTCGTAGTCGAGCTTCCCGTCGTCGGAATCGCGTGTGGCTCCGCTATCGAATGTCCGCACGATGCTTTCCTTTGGTGTGTGAATCGGGACTTGTGATACTTTTCGCCGCGACCGCACGGCATGATCTCGTGATAGGGTACGCCGTCCAGTATGACGGCAGCAGAGAGGATGGGCCGCTCCTTGATGTGCTTACCGTAGGCAAACTGGTAGGCATCAACGTCAATCCCACATCCGACATCGACTGAAAAGACGCGCTGCATGGGGTTGGCGCGCCACTTCACGCCGGCGCGCGAATGGCAATGTCCCATGACGACGGGCATAAGCATCTTGCCGGCTGTGTTCCAGGCAGGGTGAACTCCCCCTTGCCCCGTGCCGTGAAAGTAGTACACGCCGTCGATGATATGCTCGTGCCGCCAGTCCCAGCCGGGTGTGCTCCACGTCTCGCGATAGTCTCGAATGAATCGCGAGGGGATGTTGACGGATTCAGCGAGCCTAATCACGCGCTCATCGTGGTTGCCGATGCACACCTTGGCTTTTGGGAACGCACGATACCAGAGCTTGATCTGCTGCCGAGCTAGTATGTACTCATCATCTGCGCCGGGGCAATTCGGATTGTTGGCGTGGAATGAGATTGCTTGAAAGTCAATCACGTCACCCATGAAGATTATCTGATTGCACTTCCACTCCGCGCGCAAGTCCTTGCAGAACTGCAAGTAGCCTGGATGCGTTGCGGGGGCGTGAATGTCTCCAATGGCTAGGACTCGTGACATGATGGCCTCTTGGGGTTCATTTCTCTCAGTAACTTCCGGGCACGATGCGCTAAACTATGAAACAGCGGACCCTCAACGACGCGCAGGTTAGTCATTTCGACGATTTCACGGATCATGCGGTACATAGCCAATGCTTCATCGCGTCCAACGCGCGATGGCACCGCAGGAATGTCGCGGCAGCGGGCCTGATCTTGGTCGATAGACGCGCCAGGGTCAGGCTGCCCCCTCGGCGTTCCGCGGTCATTCCTGTAGAGATACGCAAACCGGCTTATGGCCTTAATATCGCGTTGACTCACGGCCATTCGTACTTCGATGGCCGGGATCGGCAGTTTGCATGTGAGGAGGTACTTGATTTCCGCCACGACCTTTGGATCAAGTGCTTCAACTCGCCGTAACATGCGCTTGATGCGCTGTACCGTGTCTGGCGATACGCCGCACTCCTGAGCGATGGCGCGGTCGGTCTGCCCAGCACGAATAGCCTCTCGCACCTTTTCTTCGATGGCATACGAAATCATTGGACCACTCTCGTAATCGTCAGTACGACCCGCGGATACTCTCGATCAATTCCCGTTGATGGGGGGAGACGTTGAAGGTGATCGTAGTCATCGTCGGGAATTAAACCCGCATCAACAATGCCGTCGTAAGCAGACTTGAGCGATGCGTTATCGTTGTCGGGATCGCGGCGTCGCTTGGTCTTGCGATAGAAGGCAGCTTGGACGGTCGCCCTCTCCCACGGCGCACTCTCAATCTGCTCTGCTAGGATTGCTTCCTTGGCTAACCGTCGGTACTTCTTGGCGGCTGCTGCTTTCTTGAAGCGACCGCCCAGCGATGCGATCATACTGTTGGGCGAAAGCACCCTTGGGGGTGGCGGAAGGACAATCACCAGTATTTCCGATTGCATGGTTCTGTGGAGCATATTGCGGTACCCAGAACTTCGCCGTGTGGCCGGATGGTATGCAAATTAGTTCACCGGCTTCTAGGAGATCGGCTACCATCTGGTCACGGAGGCGCTGATTCAGGAATTGACTTTTCCTGGTAATGTCTCGCTTGACGCAACCAGCCTTACCAAATTGCCGAACGATGGCAACGAGTTTACGCTTAGCCGCTTCCGTGATTGAAGCTGTGATTTCCGGCTCGACTGTCATTACAAAATCAGCTAGGAGGAACTTCATTAACCGGCAGGCATATTGTGCATCCTGCTGCGAAATCACGGGTTGCTCAAAGGCTTGTCCAGCGGCGACAATGAGAGCAACCCGACGCGCATTTTCCTCGGCCTTGAGCCAAATACTCCCACTGTCGCTATTGTGCCTGGCTTGGTGCTCTGCATAGGCATCGAACGCCACAAACTCACGCTCAGCCTCAACCTGCGTGGGAATTACGATCTGCTGCCCAATGGCCGGTGTGTGACTCGGCGTAGCAAGCGTCTTAACATCGCCGCCACTAAAATCCAGCGGCACTTGGCGCGTAGCCCATGCCTGTACGTCCTGGATGAGATCATCTGGTATCCCTCCTAGCTTCAAGCCGCGTGCCTTACTGGGCATGTCGTGGGAATAGAATGTCAGGACGCGACTAATCCACCCATCTTGTAAGTTCTGCGGTGTCAGGCCCTCGGTGAAACGCTCGGGAGTTGAGGCACCGTACAGGCAAAGGCAAGGCTGTATGATGGTTCGCTGCTTATCACTCAGGGCATACTCACGGCCGAGATAGACACTCCCGGCAGCCGAGTAGAGCTTCATTAGCATCGACACCACTTGCGCATGATGTGAACTGCCGCCAGAGCGCATGAATGACAGTAAGTGCCCAATTTCATCCCACAGGAACAGTGTTGCCGGTTGCGCAGCAAGCCTCTCTTCTATGGCGGCGTCAGACGTAACGGTATCGCCACCTAATAGCTCAGCCGCTCCAGCCTCAGTGAACAACCGGCGTATTTGATTCATGGCGTGCGCTTTGCCGGCACTTGATGGTGCAATGCCAACACAGTAGAGATTGGTGTAGTTTCCAAGCTCGTCACGAATCTTCCGGCCGAATAGAGCGCCAAGTGCCGCTAGTGAGCATCCAAGCGCCAGGAGTGGCTGCGGCTTAATGGCAGTGGCATTGATCCAGGAGCAAATACGGCCAAGTAATCCAGTGGGCGAACACAGGAAGGCAAGTTCCTCACGGTAAAGCGCGGATTTCTTGTCCGCGTGCTCTCGTTGCGCCTCGGCAATGAGTGCCGCAATATCTCCTGGGCTCGGCAAGATTACTGGGGTGCTGTATCCCGCGTCTTCCAGTAGCCATCCGTGCGGCTTCCCCCTTGGCGGGTTCTTGCGCGCTTCGGTAATCTTGCGCATGAAGTCTTTGTAGTCGCGCTGATTCGTTAAGTCCCACGGCGGAACGCATCGCGGATTATATTCGCTGGCTAATAGCTCAAAGGCCACCGTGTCAGAAAGCGCAAAGCCACCAACTAGACATTGCGCAGCCCAGAGGAGCTTGTCGTGGCCTGCTTGTCCCTGCACCGCCGCATCACATGCTGCGAGGTAGCCCCTGGCCCGCTCGACAACAGCGGTATCTGGCAATACACTGGTACGCATCGGTACTCGAACTTGCGTCTCCTGCGACCAGGGAGCGCGTGTGGCGGGCCGGAGGAAATCAGGATAGTCCGCAGGCGTTCGTTGCCAGGGAGCGCAGCCAGGAGACCACTTGTATTGACCGCCATTCGGATGAATAGACGGCGCAACCACTACATAGTAACCGTTGCCGCGAATGTCGATGCCAGGCCGAAAGCTGTTGCGGTTAGCGGGCGGATTGCTCGCCTGAAAGAACGCATGGAATCCCCCACGTGGCGTGTCTTGGCGTACTGTCTCTGGTAACGACGGAAACTCTTTGAGCGACTCGTGACCGTCGATACCCCTACCGCTATCTGTATCTACATCGACGACATACACACTGCTAATCTCACCACACGCGACGGCGATGTTGGCACTCGGCCACTTCGACCACCATTCACGAATCTGCGCCTCGTCGGTGGTAGCGTCCTTTACGCCATGCGCAGTAATGGGGCGCTTCTCGCCTGGCGCAAGCGGAAAGACCGCCCAGCCAAGTGAGGCGTAATGTAGCGCGGGTCCGAGGAAGGGGGTAGTTACCAAGGCTTCCCTTCGGCAAGTAAGTGATGGCCCTTGGCAGTTAGCCAACCACTGCGCAAAGACACGCCGTATTCGATCAGCCCTCGCTTAGCTGCGCGTTCCATCGCGCGGTAGCAAACCTTTTCGCACGCGCCTGTATGGTCTGCCAGGATTTCGTAGGGCCAGCGGCAATCGGCGTATGTACGGGCTTGTCTCACCGCCCAGCACACATGGTAATCACTAATAGCCTTCGCTTGCATTACGTATCACCAGTTGCGAGTTCTTGATTCCAGTCCACTACCTCGTAGTACTTTCCGTTGCGGCGCACAGTAATTGTCTTAGTCCACTCCAGGAGCGCTTGTGATAAGAACAGGTCTTCAAGCGCGTGATTCACACTTACCTTCCCCTTGCCGCCAAATCGCCGCTTCCACCATTGCTGTGCCTTGAGTCCGGCTGGGCCGTCGTGGTCAAGGCATACCCACTCTCGAAACATCGACAGTCCACAGCGGTATTGCACTTTGAGCGAGTCTGGCTTCTCGGGCTTGACGTGCCGAGACACGTAGATAGTATCGACCTTATAGGTCTCGGGCTCGCTGGATAGAATCGAGCGATCAGATGCCTTGTCGCGGTGCATCCTGCGCTCGTGCTCGACTTGATCGAGCCGCTTCATTTCTTGCTTAGGAATCTCCCAGCCGCATTGCGGGCACACGCGCACAGCGCGGCTGAACGACTCTCGGCAGCGCTGGCAGGTCGCCATTGCAACGTGATAGCCGCCGAGTAGGTCAATTGGGCCATGCTCCTCGATACAGCCTGCGAAATCGAGCACAAGACAGAAGTGCTTTCCGTCACAAAGCCGCAAGCCGCGACCGACCATCTGAGAGAATAGGCCAGCCGAGAGCGTCGGGCGCAATAGAACGATGCAGTCGATATGCGGCGAATCGAATCCCTCGGTTAGCACATTGACATTGCAAACTGCCCGTACTCTACCGGCCTTGAAGTCACGAATCAGCCGGTCACGTTCGCATTGTCTGGTCTTGCCCGTGAGATACGGGGCGTGAATGCCGTGCCGGGAAAGTTCTTGCGACACGCGCTTGCAGTGCTCAATATCGACTGTGAAAAACACGACAGCGCGGCGATTTTCGGCACAAATGATCCGCACGGCTTCGGCAACAGCCGCCGATACAACCTCATCCCGGTTCGTGGCCTTCGCTAAAGACTTAATAATGTAATCACCGCCCGAGTTGCGCCGAACGCCCTGCAATGTCGGTTGTGTCACGCCCACTTTCGAGCGCAGGTTACACAAGTAGCCTTGCTCAATCAGGTCCGTGACCTTAGCTTCGTAAACTATTTCGTTGAGGATATGGTCACGGTGGCAGATGTCACCGCAGCCCATGCGAAACGGGGTGGCCGTCCAGCCGACTACGCGAAGGTCTTGATTGAACCGCTGACAACCATGAATGAAAGTGCGGTATTTGCCTTCACCAGCGGGCGGAATCCTATGCGCCTCGTCCACGAAAATGAAATCGAAGGGCTGAAACTCCCCAGAACGCTTGAAGATAGAGTCAATCGACGCAAATAGAATCTGCGCATCATAGTCCTTCTGCTTCAAGCCGGCGGAGAAAATGCCAATATGCCCCTCTGGATATGCACGTTGTAGCTTCTCGGCATTTTGTTGCACGAGTTCCTTTCTATGCGCTAGGATACACCCGCGCACCCACGGCGATTGCTCGGCCCATTGACGAATCTGCGCAGCCATAACCACCGACTTCCCGGCGCCCGTCGGCAAGACGACACAGGGATTGGTGCGCTTTTCGCATACATGCGCGTGGAGCGCGTCGATAGTCTCCTGCTGGTATTGGCGAAGTGTGAAAGTCATTCGTTCCACCAATCGGCACGACTACGATTCCCTACGGGCATAGTTCCGCCATTCCTCTTAATACGAATACCGCGACTCGCCATGAGTTCACGGCGAAATCTTGCCTCTGGACCATTGAGAGTCTTTGTTTTTCTACCCATCCCCCGACTAACCTTGGCGGCAGAGGGGTATTCGCTCAGGGCGACCAGGACATTGAACGCAATTAGCATCCTACGCTTCTTATTGACAGTCATTCCTTCCCCTCCCGTATCTCTGCTTTGCCAGTCGGCGGAAACACCAGCGCGACGCGCCCGCCGTCGTACTCGGCGCCGCGGCAGTCGGGTGCTTGCGTTGTGGCAATTGGCGTCAACTCGTCAAGCCTCTCGTGGTATGCGTCTTGCCACGCATCGCAAAGCGCAGTGACGCGACCCTCCCACACGATCCGCGAGTCTTCGCGCGGATAGCGGGCCTGCAAGTCCGTCGATACACTCACGGCTGTTGCGCCAAACAAGTCTTTAGCGCCAGTAATCATCTGGTTACGAAGGTCGGAGCGCGCGAGTTTCATAAGCTCCTCGGTGGAATATGCGCCCTCCTGTTGGCCGTGCTTCCACCGATAGCCATCCTCTTCCTGAAACTCAATGAACTCCCCTCCGCCGCCTGGCCGGCTATAATCCACGGGCTCGGCGAACGTTACGAGCCCCGGTAAGAGAAGGTGGTCGCCACACGCTCGCTCCTGGTCGGTAGGCGCGAGGCTTCTCCTGTGCTTCTCGCACACCCACCGGGCCTGGCCGTCCATCTTCGGCGTTGCGTGACAGCACTGGCGGCAAGAGATCATCGGGAGCGGTACGGCCTGGCCTTCGACGCCCCAACAAGTATCGTGCGCATCGCACCATCGGCACTCATAGTAGTTGGGGCGATTGGCGATTCTTTCAGGTGGCTCCGTCGCGTTAATTATTCGTTCGGCGCGTTGCATTAGCGCCTCGGCGGCTTCTTTGTCATATCGCACGCGCTCTGAATACAGGTCGTCGTTGTCTTTGTTGCGGGCCAAGTACACGCATCTAGTCAAGCCTGTCAGTAACATGTAGACTTGTGCCTGGGCCCAATGCTGCGGCTTCGATCTCTGCATACCTTCCTTGGTTAGCTCCCCAAACGACTTGGAGTTGTGGGTCTTGAACTCAAGGACATGCCAGGTCTTCGGGGCCTCGGGAACACCAATCGCGCAGCCGTCCATGTGGCCCGAGAAATGGCCGCCAAGCGCCGTAACCTCGAATTGCTCGTCGGTGCCGGGGTCTACTTCGTGGACGGTACAGCCTATCGCGCGAAGCTCTTTGACAAAGCGAGCTTCCTCCAAGTCACCCGTCTCAAAGAGACGGTACATGCGACCGGAGAAGTTGCGCTTCACGCATTGCCGAAAGGTGTACCAGAGGTAACGCTCGCACGAGTGGCCTATGATTGAGGCACCTAAGTAGCCCCGGGCAGGCTCGGCGTCGCCGCGCTTCTTGTGGTAATCGAAAATCGCGGCAACGGTCTTGGATTGCGTCGGCAAATGCTGTGCTATGTCGCTCATTGGGCCGACTCTTTGCGGATTTTCATGCCTGGCCTGAGTCTGATACACGACCGACACACAAGGCCAGTGGAGGGATTGGTGTAGAGCGCCGACGCGCAGAGTTTAGATCGCTGTCGGCCGCAGATGTAGCAGCGGCCTTGCTGGCGCTGAAGCATCAGGTTATAGGCGTCTAAGGTAATACCAGCTTGCGCGCGCAACTTCCGGTCACGCTGCTTGCGAAGTGTCTGTGGCGTGGCATTGCTGCGTCGGGATTGCAGGCTCGCCTTACAGATGCACGAGTGACAAGCCAAGCCACCGAGTTGACCCATGAATCGTGAAGCTCGTAGCTTAGCGGGTTCGCCGTAACGCTCGTCGCGCGGCTTGGCCTCCCGCCCGCAACAAGCGCAGCGTCCATGCTGCGCTTGTTGCAAAGCATCGCGTTCCGTCGCGCTTAATCCGTAAGTCGTGCGCAAACGCCAGTCCTCGATGAGTGCCCGCTTCTTGATGCGCCGACGAATGGCCCCCTCGGCTTTCTTGAGAGCCTCAGCGCGGCGCCGTTCAATTTCGCGCTGGTTTGCGAGATGCGCAGCCTTATTGGGGCACGAATAATTCTTGGGCTTGAGTATAATGCGATTCGCTCTCACTTGGGCACTTTCACAGTGATCGCAACTTTTTTCGGTTTGACTTCGACGTGCTGAGCGAGCAACGAGAATACGTCGGGATACCGCTCTCGATACCATTCGTACCCTGCAACGTCTAGCTCATGCGTAGTCTTCGACTTGATTGGCGGTGGGTATTCGCAGCACTTGGCCGCACATGCGCAAATAGCCTCCACGTCGGCCTTGTAAGACAGGTCGCGCTTAACGGTGAGTTTATAGCCACCCGAGAGAGAAACTGTTTGTTGCCCCCGCTCTTCGGTTGGAACGAGATCAGCAATCTGTTCCTCTATTGCAATACGGCGCTTGCGCGCAATATCCTCCTCGGCTTTGGCGTCTAGCAAGTCGCCCGCGAGGCTATCTAGCCGGCGCAGCGCGAGATCGGTCAAAACGAATTGGGACATAACATCCTCTCGTGTAAAGAACCCCAGCGGCGGCGCGGGCACCCCCATTAGAAAGCCCGCGCCGCCGCTTCGGACAACCCCACCCCTACCCTAGCGCGCCCAGGGAGGCTTCGATGCGCCGGCCGGCGGCGCCTGCTGCGCGGGCATGGCTTGTTGCATGGGATACTGTGGCGCGGCTTGCTGCGGCGGTTGCGCGACTGGAGGCTGAACTGACGGCGCTTGCGCAGTGGCATACGGCGGTTGAAATGACTGCTGAACCGACGGCGCATCCTCAAAAGGCGTGTACGTGCGTATCTCGTTCTGGTCGTCCTTGACCTTAACCGAGGCCACGCAAGCCTTGTTGAGAAGCTGACTACTATCGGCAATTGCCGCCAGGCCGACAGCCTGCCCGAGCGCCGCAAGTTGTCGTAGCCCGATTTCCACGCATTGCGTACTCGGATTCTGGATGTTGATTCGATCCCAGAGCTTGCGATTCTTGGCAGGGCCGTCCAGGACCACCATTTGTGTTTCCAGGTAGTGGCCGGTCCCGGCCTTGGTCTGCTTGACTTCGGCTTTCTCGATCAACACAGGGTATTTGCCCGGAGGCAGTACGTCGAAGTCCGATTGCGGCTCAACACTGTGGGTATCAAAGCCTTGACCGAAGAGACTAGCGAGATCATTCATGTTTCGTTCTCCTGGGTGAAGTTGCGAAGTTACGGTCGGCGGTATCCGTTCATAAGGGCCCTGGCGGGGAATCGAACCCCGTTTTTCTATCCAGGCAGCGTGATCTTGCATTGCAGCAAGAAAATTGCCTTCCAGGGCCATGACTAAACAGAGGCCGCCGCGACGGCATCCATTGCGGCTTCCCACGACAACGGAAGCTCGTAGGGCAAGCGGCCATAGACTCCGCGACCCCCGCCGGGATGCGACGCTCGCTTCTGTGTGTAAAGGAATCGCTCGCCAGCCGCCACGTCAACAGCGCGCTTGGATTCCTTGCCAAAGCCGGCGTCCTCTTTGCGTACAACGGCCTTTGATTTTGCAAACCAGATCACGTCAGCCCAGCGGAATAGCAGTGCTGATACCTTGTCGTGAACGTCAAACTGGTAAGTGTCGTAGCTCCCGTCAATCGGGTCGTCGTGGCGCTTGACTTTTACATGTCCGATTAGGATAGAAGCCATTCCGCGATCGTTGCGCAGCGCATCGAGCGCTTGCGTGATTGTGCGCCAGACATTTGCGGATTCCGTATACCCCTTAGCGTACCCGCCGCCGACCTTCTCGATGCTATCGACCTTGGCTGCCTGGCATACATGCTGCCAAATGACCGGCTCCAGGGCCGAGGCGGAATCGAGAACCACCGTGCGGTGCTCGTGCTGCTGCGAATACAAGGCGTAGAGCCAGCCAGTCACGTCCTCTAGTGTGTTGCACACCGGGGCGACGGTGGCTCGGGCCTGGATACCGGGGTCGTCGCAACCCTCTTCGCCCTTGATGGGCAGTATAATCGGCGCATCGGAGCAGGCGGCGAAGGTGGTTTTGCCGATTTTCTCGACACCGAGAAGCACGATACGTGGTGGGCGAAGCTGGTTGCTTGGCTGAATGGCAGATAGATCAAAGGCCATAGCTGATCTCCTGTTGAGGTGTGTAAACGCGCCGGCTACGGCACAAGTCTGATGGTCAGCTTGACTTCGTTGTCGTCATCCTCGTAGTAATTGCCGAACGCGAGTTCCTCAATAATGTCTGCGAGAAAGTTCGCGGCGTCATACCGAGCTTCGTTCATCATGCCGTCTACCCACATCGGCGAAAGTAGCTCGCCGACAGTCCCGATTGCGGCCTCTTCGCCTGCTGCGGTTTCCATAAATACCTTACGATTCATTGCGCTTGCTCCATTTAAGATGTGCCTTTCGGCGCGCCATTCTCTCGCGGCCGGGAAGATGGTGAACAACTGTCTTCGTTCGAGATTCAATGAGTGCAACCAAGTCACTCTCGCGGATGCGCCGCCGAGGTCTAGTGGCCGGTTGGGTCAGCGTCATGTCCACGTATGGCAGTACGCCATACTGAATGAGCCGCTGTATGGCCCGAGGCTTGACTGCCAATCGCTCGGCTGCTTCGGGGATGGTGAGTAACTGCATTGCTTGCCTCGACTGTATACCCCTAGTGTAATTGAGTATGCGGCCCGGAGCGGGCCGAAATTGGCCCATTTAGTCATCCCACTCAAAAGAAACTCGGCTTCTGTGTGACACTAGCTCGCATGGCAGGCCACACTCTAAGAGGCGCATGTTCGCTTTGGAACATGCGCGCCGAATGGCGTCATCGCTAGTACGCTCGCCCCAGACCTGATCCTGCAATGCCTCGTAGCTCACGCGCCCATGCGTGTAAACGTACTGGAGTAGTCGGTACTGAGTGGGCGAGAGGCGTGCGCTGCGATCTTGGCAATGCACCGTGGCGGTATCATCGCAAAACCGCACGCTTGCCTTTCGGCGTTGCCGAGCCTCACACAGACACCCCGCAGGCAAGTCAAGTTCTAGGAGCCCATCTTCGCGGCGTACCGCCTTTTGGATGGCGACGACTAGCTCCTGGTCTGTCAGCGCAAATAGCATCAGCACGCAATGGGAGAAGAGACGGGAAAGAGGGGAGAATGACACTGATTACTTAGCGTCAGCGCAGGCCATTTCGCCACCGCAAGCACAGGTGGGCGGCCCCACGTCCTCTAGCCACTTCCTTGTCATGCGCACGATACACCCGCAGTCCTGGCACTCGACCTTTAACATACGAGTGCCCTGTTTCTTCGGTGCGTTGCTGCCAGTGAGTTCAGCATGAGGGTAGGGGCCGAGGGCGCTGGCTATTTGTTGCAGCCGTTCCGTCAACTCTTCGCCGGCATTAGTTGCCGTCATCTTGCCTTCTGGGCCAATATCCAAAGCCAGTGCCCGAAAGGCTCCGCGGTGCTTGCACTCCAAGCCCACGACACAATGCACAAGCTCATGCACGAGTGTTGCAGCAACTTCGATAGGGTCGCGTAGCGCGGGCGAAATGAAAATCTCGAAAGTATCGTCTGCGCTGCACTTACTTGACCACGCTTCGCCAATGCGCCTCTTCTTGGTTGCTAAGGCTCCTTTAGACGGCCATGAGCACGATACGCGCACCCTTTCTGGTACTGACCTTCCTAGCATTGCGAAATTGTGGCACAGGTGCCGCATACATTCTGTCAACCATGCTTCTCTGTTCACTGGTGCTACTCCTGGGGTTATTCCACAAACATAAGGTCGCCAAACTCTACCGGGCCAAGTTGGCGCACTTGCTTAGCGGACAAGCCGAGCTTGACAGCGCCACGATAGGCAAGTTCTGGATTGACGGCATGGACTGCGCAGAGGGTGTAGATTGTCATGGCAAGCCACGGCTTACCTTTCGCGTTTGCTGCGCCAACCTGGCGCGCACGATCAAGAGCCTGTTGGTACGTCACTGGTGTTACTCCGGGGTGAAAGGCTGACCTTCATTCTCGCACGTCATCCATAGTTTGCCTTTAGCAAGCCGGCGAAAGAAATTAGCCAAGCCGCGCATGTCACCGGCGGCCTCGGCCTTCGTGTCATAGGGTCCGTACTCCATTACGGTGTCTGGCACGCCGGTAATCCACCATGCGCCGTTGCGTTGCTCTAGGTCCACGGCGATTACTCCAGTTCGCGAATCACAAGATAGACAATCCCGAGGTCGCCTGGGTCGCTTGGGTCGCAGGAGTCGCGTTCAACGCGCAGCACTGGCGCTCCGGCGTTGTCACCATCTGTACCGGGGTCATCGAGAATTACCACTACCGGCGCGTTGGCAGGGAGGCAACCCAGTAGTCTCCATAATTCCTTAACGGTCACGCTTACCTCACGTTGCTAGAGTGCTTGCCTTTCGGCGTTACTGGACGATCCGGCGCGACCCCGTGCGCGACGGGGCCGGGCCGGGCCGTCCTTGGCCGGCGGGTGTTACCCTTTCGTCGTCAGATAGCCACGGATTGCGGCACTGGCGTCCCGAATGACCTTGGCGTAGGTCTTGGACTCGCGGCCGGTCAGTTCCGCAAGCCGCTTTTCCGGGTCGCCGGTGGTCATTTCGGCGAGTGCTTGCCCGGCAAGCTCATACACCGGCCGGCGGGTCGCTTGCTTTGCGGCGCGGCGGGCGGCCTTGAGCTTGTCCTTAGCAGCTTGGACGGCCGCCTCCGCGTCCGCGACGGCCCGCTCTTCTACCGTCAACTCGCGTTCCGTCTCTGCGGTCTGGGGTTTCTTCGGTGGCATAGTTGCCTCCTCTGGGGTTGGTGATTGGCCTTTAGGTAGGCCGGCCTCATACGCTTCCCTGATACTGACTAAGCGCTCCCTCCATGCTGCGCGATGACACTCATAGGGTGTGCCGATAAATAACGCATCGGTAGCTTCGGCTTCCCAATTCAGTTCGCGCGCCATTAGCTGTGCAAGCCGTTCGGCCTGATTCAGCGACGGGCAGGACGCAATACCCGGCGGGAGCACGCTTAGGCCGCTGCCAATATGAGTCAGTCCCCATTCGCGTTTGTTCGGTTTGCCGGTGCGCGGGTCCAGCATGTTGTGTATAGCGAGCCCGGGCGTGACCAGATACGCGGGCATGGTGTACTTGCGCCCGCACGTAGTTTTAAGCGAAATAGTTACGCGCTTCACGATTTACTCCCTGTTTAAGTCCCACAACTCGCGGTAATTATCCAAGACAAGTCGCTGGCAACCCGGCGGCAGGTCGCCGAACGGAATCCGCATACCTAAGTGACACTTGCGGCCGTAGGCCGGGGGCCACTTGCCCTTCGGCGAATCAACTTGCTCTCGGCTTGAGCCGTGCTGCCCAAAGCCCTGCGGATGGAACGGCGCAGCGTTCATTGCCAGATACGCAAACTCTCCGCCGGTTTTGTGGCGGTAGTTACCGGTGTAGACCACGGTGTAGCGGTCAATAGTTTCCCCGCCATTGTCGTAACAGCGAATCCAGTGGGGCACGCCGTTCGGCATAAGCCGTTCGCGGCGCTCTTGCTCACGTTTCGTCATGTTGCTAACTCCAAGGTGCTAGGGTGGACAAGCCGCCGGGCGACCGTCTTGCGACAGAAGCCGGGCGGGCCGTCCATTGCCCGGCGCGTTTACACGCGCCAGTTCTGGCTTGCCATGTTCCGGCGCCACTCGTCGCGCCACTGGTCGCGGGTCAAGATTCGCCGATACCACGTTTCGCGCACCCCTTCGCTAGATACCACGGTTCCGAAGTGCTGCGCGGATACACCGGGTTCGGTATCCTCCGGCTTGCCGGTCACTGTGTAGCCGGCGGCTTCAAGTTGTGCCGTCACGTCGCGTGCCATTTCTTCGCGAACGTACTTCTCGGCGTATTCGGAGTCGTCGATTCCCCATACTGAGGCGCTGTATTCTTCGCCACCGATAGCGAAGTTGCACCGCACGCCGTACCATTCCCAGCCGTTCTCATACCAGTTGCATAGGGTTCGCAAAGTGCGGCGGCGTTCTGCCGCGACGGCTTCCATTGCCACTTGCTTTGTGGCACCGCTGTTGCGTAGGTACTGGTAAATGCCGTAATCCTCGTCGGTGGGGAGCGTGATAATGATGCGCTCGCGGTCCCAATCGCACCATACGCAACCTTGCATCTTGCGGGTGTCGGGGCAAGTATCAGGCCGATAGCGGTGCTCTTCGATTGTCTCGTGCTCGAATCCGTCGCACGATTCCCACGGTGGCTCGCCGTGGTCATCGGGCACAACCGTTGTGGCGGCAAGTATGTCGTCGAAATTGACGACGGCGGGGTGTGTTTCGACGACAATCATCGTGTCGTCATGTCTGACTGTACTTTGCATGGTGATTGCTCCGAGGTGGTGGTTCTTAGACAGTACGGGTTACTTACCTTTTGGCGTTACTAGGGGTTGCGGGATAGGCCGTCGGGCGCCACTCGCGACAAGAGGCGCCGGGCGGGCTATCCCTGCCCGGGGCGTTGCTATTCCAAGTACAATTGGCCGTCGTCGCCCACGTACACGTAGCACTCTCCGAAGTGCTTAGCAGCTTCGGTCAATCGGTCGCCCACGTCGCCTAGCTCGCGGTCCCAAAAGCCGGCGCCGTGCCCGTTGCGCGTAAGCCAAAAGCCATGTCCGGCCATTGCCATATCGGTATAATGCGGGTGCGAATAATCCGCTTCGCCAAGCGCTTCCCCATTGTCCTCTTGGAAGCGCCGGCAATCGTCGATTGCCTTTTCCAGCGCTTCCGGGGCGAAGTCTGTCAAGTCGAAATTGCGGTCAAGGGGTTCGCCCCCTTGCGGGGTGGAGTTGTCTGTTTCCGCCCACAACGCACACTCCAAGTACGCGCGGGTAAAGTCGTCTAGCTTACGCGCCACGGCGTTAAGCGCTTTCACTTGCTGGTACGTCATAGGGTGTTACTCCAAGGGGCGTTACTTACCTTTTGGCGTTACTAGGGGTTGCGGGATAAGCCACCCGGCGCCCGTTGCGGAACGGGCGCCGGGTGGGCAATCCATGCCCGGCGCGGGTGCTAGATCGGTTGCGGTTCGCCCCGTAACGCGGGGTGATCGGGGAATCGGCTTGCGATATGATCGGTAAGGCAAGCGCTAAACTCATTAGAGCAGCACTCTTGATCCCAGCGCCCTCCGTCGATGCACAGGTCAATCAAGTCGCCATTGCCGTCGAATTGCGCGAACATGCGCCGGCCCCGTAATTCCGAACACGGCCAAGCGGCGCCGGGCCGGGTGGCCCAAGCGTGGGTGTCTTCGGCAGATAGCCGCACGTTTAGCACGTCGCCGGGGAGTTGCTTGATTTGCATAGGGTGTGCTCCGTGGTATTGCGTTCCAGGTTGTGGGGCACTTGCCTTTCGGCGCTGTTATGCTCGATAGGCTTGCTGGCAATCGTCCGAGCAACACTTTTGCCAGGGTGATTCTGGGGTGAATAACGCGCCACACCATCGGCACTGACGGCCCTCAGTGCGCCACTTGGTAGGGCAACCTAATTCGTGGCACACCACGCCATTGATAACCAGCGCGTCACAAGATTCGCAGAGCATGGACTTACCTTTCAATGTTGCTAGGGGATTGCCTGCCTTTTGGCATTGCTAGTCGCGCACTCCGCAAGCACGAAGAAAGCGCTCGCGGTCAAATCGGGAGTTGAATTGCCGGCACACGTTAGCAACGAGGCTCGCAACTCGCTCACGTTCTGTGCGATCGTCGATGTTTGCGATTGCATCGGCAAAAGCGCGGAAATGTTTTTTCGTCATAGGGTGTTGCTCCAAGGGGTTACAGAGTTAGTGGATAGGCCGCTAGGCGCCACTCGCGAAAGTGAAGCCTAGCGGGCTATCCATGCCCGGGGGGTGTTGCGATGGGCAATGCTCCGTTCTAGGGGGTGGGGGTGGGGATTGGTGGTTATTGCGTTGCGGGTTAGAATCGGTTGCGACTCCAACCGCGAATAATGAGGGGCAAGCGCCGCGCGGTCGCGCTAATCAGCGCTTCGGTTTCGGGAGTAACCCGGTAGCTTTCCAATTGCGCGGCGCAGCGCGCTTGATCGGTTGCCCCTTCTTCGGATTCTGCAATAACGTGATAGGTTTCCGTACCCCACGGGGTTGTTAGCACAACCCCGTAAAGCGCTAGCGCTTGCTGCGCCCCTTCCCAGTCGCGCGACAGCGCGGTTTGGTAATCGTCGTTTTCGACGATATTCAGTGTTGCCAGTGTTCGCATTAGCTTACCTTTCGGCGTTGCGGGCTGGGTAGGGTAAACCACTCTTGACCACTCGCTAGGGAAGTGGGCAAGGGTGGGCAATCGTGCCCGGGGTGGGGTTAATCGACGGTGTTGTATCGAATTGAAACGTGGTAATACAATTCGCGGTCAGAGTCCGATTCCGGTTGCGGGCAGAGCGCGTAGACACTTGGAGTTGTCGGGAAAGCTTCCCAACCCTCATCAGCCAAAATGCGCTTCTCCAAAACTTCAGCATCAACACAATCCATTGCAATCTGATCTAGGCAATCGTCGATTGCTTCCGCGGGATTGTCGCCAATCCCGGTCACGACATGGCGGTATGACGTGTAAGCCGTACCACACCCTTGAAAGTACTGGGGATGCTCGATACCGTGGTCAATCAATTCGTAATCGGTTACGCGCTGCATTGTGTGTGCCTTATGTTAGGGGTGTTGCGGGTTGCTAGGTCACTTGCCGATGTTCGCGAAGAAACGGATAGCGCTTTCCGTATCCTCATAAGTTGCGGGCCGAAGTTGGCAAGCGCGTGGGGCGCAGATAGTCCCATCGACTCGGCGCACCCATGACCACTTCCCTGTTATACGCTCTAGCTGCCCTGCCATTGTGTGGCCGTCCTGCATTGTCCAAGCTACGTTGTCGCCGATCTGCATTGCGTGTCCTCTTGTGTTGCGAGTTGCGGGTCAAAGGTACACGATACGGGCAGTCTGACCGCTTGCGGTAATCATGGCCGGTCGATGACCGGCTTTCGTAAGCGCGTTCCACAATTCGCCGATGGTTGCTGGGCGGGGAAGGCGGTAGGCGCCTTCTTGGTGCTCGCGGTTCTCGATCACTATCCGGGTTACGTGGTTCATTGTTCCTCCTAGGTCAGGGTTGCGGGTTGCCTGTGTTAGCATCTGACAGGTGCCCGGAAGTAAACTTGCGTACCGGACACCCCGATATACTCTGCGCCACGTTGCGCAATTTCGCGCCGCGCTTCGTCAAGTGTTGTGTATCGGCCGCAATGTGTGCCGATACTCGCGACATTGATGAGTACATAGGGATTGGCGCGCTGCCATTCTGTTGTATCTTGCGTGTTCACTATTGTCCCCTTTGTGTTGCGGGTTGCTAGGTCACTTATCAAGGTGTAGGAACGTGATTCTATCTAAGTATGCACTATGATTCAATGATAGTCAAGTATGATCCGATAATTTTTTTTGTAGTCCGATGATACAGTAGTATAATGTCAGGACAGTCACAGGGTATGGTTAGGTTGACGGCAGGGGCGCAGATGAGGTGTGGATGGGGCGTGGGAGCTAGTTCAGGTCGGCATCAGCATGGCTGCGCGACTGTCTCTTGCTGACCACAGCCCCCCCCCTTGTACAACCCCACGGTTGTACAAGGAGGGGGGCTGTGGTCAGCAAGCGTAAGCGCAATAAGGACTTACGTGGGCATCGGTATGCTTATGCTAAATAAGATGGGGTACATCAGGGACAAGCCCGGATAGTCCGTTCGGGGGGCCCCAGCCGTCAAAATCGTTACCATCCCCCCGGGTTGCTTGCTCGGCCCGGTAATACTTACCCCTACCCTCTCCACATACCCACTGTGCAAAGAGCAGCGTGCCCACTGTGCAAAGAGCAGCGTGCCCACCGACCAAGAGCGAGTATCGGCTTTCCCAGTTACATACCCCTCAGGGACCTCAGAGGCCTCGCACACGGCCTTTAGCGCCCAGGGGCCCAATCACACCAGGGGCCCCACAGGAGGCCACAGGGCGCAAAGTTAGGGGCCTCTGAGAGGGCCGGCCACTGGCTAGCCGACCAGTCAGCGGGCCACAGCAGCCAGGCCGAGCGCAATCAGGAGGATGGCCCAGATGGCGCACGACGAAATCAGATTGTCGAGCAAAGGGCGATCCACTAGATCGGCCCCCCATCGCAGGGGCGTCAACTGTCACTAAGTGTCCGATGGACACCGGATTCTGCAAAACGAGATCAGGGGGCCTTATACCCCCCGTTGCTCTAAATATAAGGGAAATAAGAAGTTAATTACTCTCTCTATATATCTCTCTCTATCTCTCTCTATCCCTCCCTTTACTCCGTCCGTCAAGGTGTCAAGTCCCCCTATTTCTTAGATCGTAAATAGGGGAACTTCCACCCTTCCGTTTTCTTTCTTCTAAAGCGCTGACATGACACCGCGCGTCAAACCGTAAAGTGATACATTGAAAGTCCTTGCCGTTCATGGACTTAGGACGATAAAAATGCCATTTGACACCGCCTTGACACCAGCCTAACCGTCACGATCTGTCAAAGTCTCAGAGAGAGATTTTGACAGCCCCACCTGCGACATCGTTATGCCCCCTGTGCGCAGGGTGGGGGGGGTATATTCACACTAATCTGCCTCCGTGACATCCACCACGAGTCTTTGGCCGGCAACCAAAGGCAACGCACGTAAGGAGCCCCATCGGCGCTGTGGGTCACTGTCCCTTTGTGTAATTGCACTGGTGTCGCGTTCCCTACAGACTCGCCAATCATAATAGAGTCTGAAACGATGAATGTTCAGCTATCCTTAGCCACATAAGAACAGGAGATTGCAGCTTCCATGATATGTATGATCGAAGGATGCCAGGGCGAGGCAGTAGGTAGGGGGTTGTGTCCGACGTGCTATCAAGCAGCGCATCGGCGCGTCAAGAGAAAAGTAGTCACTTGGGATCAGCTAGTCAAGGCTGGACTAGCGAGGCAGGCAACGCATAGTGGCCGTGGGGCTCTCTCGCCGTTTGCCCTGGCGCTGGAGAAGAAGCTTGGCGCCAAGGCGCCAGGGTCGCCGCACGAGCAGCCGGTGGCCCGGCAAACGCCCGTGCCCGTCGAATCACTGTCTGCCGAGCCTCTGCCCCTAGTGCCCCCTGAGCCTCCGGCGCCCATCCCCTCCGAGGAGCCCTATCGACGATGGGCTCCGCCGAAGCCCGGTGACGAGGAGGCGTTTTGAGCGAAAGGAAACTAACAAATGAACAGCGGGATGAACTACTCCAGCGGTATCACGCAGGCGATTCGCTGGAGGAGATCGCTGCCGATTATGGGATTACTGCGAAGTATGCCGGCAAGTATGCGCGGAGTTTCGGAGTAAAGCGTGCGAAGCCAATAAAACAAACCGGCAGCGGTATCAATGCGTTCGCAAAGCGGGCGCGCTCCATCCTGTGGCGCCAGGATCACTCCAGGGAAAAGCCGACCTACGATAAGTGGGAGGCGCGTGTCCGGGAACTCCAGGAGCAGTCGGAGTGCTCGAAATCCCAGGCTATCGTGCGCGCCTCCAAGGAGTTTCCGTGCCTGACCCGGCTTTTTAAGGAATACGACGTGCGTGACTTCGACCCTAATCCCGAGAGCCATCCAGAGATCAAGCATTACGGCGATAAGCCAACACTCCAACAGGGCGTGTTCTGCGAAGGGATCGAGCAAAGCTACAAGGACTCGTTACGCTGGGCGATCCAGGCAGCCGGTGCCTATCTGCGTACCGGCAAGTCCCCTAAGACCTGCCCATGTGACGCGGCGTGGTATCTCTACCGCCAGGCCATCGAGGAGCCGCGGGATTTCATGGGGCGCATCAGCCAGATCGAAGCAAAGGGCGATCCAGAAGAGGCAGACCGGCGGAGCATGCGCAAGAAAAGCGCGCGCTCCATTTCCGAAATCGACGCCTATTTAGATGAGATCGACAAGGAGACTGGCTATGGCAATCAGGCGGACGAACTTCTGGAACAAGAGACCAAAGAGCCGTAAGGAGACAGGCAAGAAACCCAGGCTCGTTTCCGTATGCGACTATTGCGGCAAGAAGCTCGTAGTGTCGCACGAACGCACTTACATATCTGCGATTGCTTCAATGATCGATGACAACCCGGCGCGAAAGATCAACAGCGAGTGGCGGTTTTTCTGTAGCAAGAAATGCCTAGAGAGGTATGCGCATGGTGAAGTGGCTCCTGCGAAAGATCAGCGCGATACTTGAAGTATTCGAGGGCTTCGTGTTTGTTGTGTTCTTCCTGGCAATCCTGTGGGCCGTGCTCAACGGTCTGGTTCATTTCTGATTCAACACCCGAGGAAAATTGGAATGAAAGTCAAGCAACGAATCCTACGGCTGGAACGAAGGCTCAACGTGTACCGCAAGGATGCGCGCGAAGATTCCTGCGCGGTCTTTTGGTCGCTCCGGGTACTGATTGGTATTACGCTCGTCATTGCGATTCTGTTTGGTGGTATTGCTTCTGGTGCTGAGATTGATCCGTGGGAGTTACAACAAAACACCGTAGTTCTTACTGACGGCAGCGGCCACGGGTCCGGTGTTCTTTGGACACGAGAAGACGACGGTAAGCGAACCACGTTCATCTGGACGGCCGCTCATGTCGCTGACATGTGGATGCGCCCCGATGGCTCGTTCCGTGAAGTCGATGTCTTGCAAGGCGGGAAGCACGCACGGGCCAGGGTTCTTCGCTGTGGCGATTATGAAGTGGACACGGATTGCGCCGTCTTGGAAATCATCGCAGGGAACATGGAGGGAACGGCGCACTTTTATCGTGCGTTCAAGCATGTAAAGCCAGGTCAGCGCATTGTACATTGCGGAACCCCGCTGAACATTGGATGGAATGAGCGCCTCGTGTCCTACGGCCGCTTCTCGTACATCGACCGACTGTGCGAAGGTCGCCCTCTAACGAAACCGCGAAAGCTCGATCAGGTTGACTTGACGGCATACCCTGGATGCTCCGGCGGCCCTGTGGTCGATCTTGAGGACGGCGGGATCGTGGGTCTGGTGATTCTCGGCTCGCGGCCCGGTATCCATTGCATCGAGCCGACGCGGTATATCTACGAATGGTGCAAGACTCACGATTGCCTCTGGGCCTTCGATCCTGAGGTATCTATACCACGGGATCGTTTTGCGTGGCCCGGTGACGTGATGCGCCGCCCGGATGCGTGGCAGTACCGCGATGCCGACCAGCGATGGGGCGACCCGGCTCCTGAACCTGAACCGGAACCTGCGCCCGAACCAAAACCAAGGTTGGTGCCGCCTACCGACGCTGCTACCGAGCCCGAGTTGCCATGCGTGGTGAGAGGTCAGGCCGCGTGAAGGTCTCTGCGCGATTCAATGAGCGTATCCCCAAAGACCTGCGAGCCAATCTGGCGTGGCGTCGCAAGGTCCATGAGCGCGTGGCCGAAGACCCGGATTACGCTCAAGTCATGGTGGACGCTTGCGCGCAAGACCCACTCTTCTTCTTGAACGGCTTTGGCTACACCTACGACCCGCGGCGAAAGCCATTCTCGAAATTACCGTTCATCCTCTACCCGTTTCAGGAAGAGGCGCTCCTTGAAATCATATCCGCTATCGGGGACCACGATTTATACATAGAGAAGAGCCGCGACACTGGCGCATCCTGGCTGAATATCTCGGCAATGACATGGGCCTGGCAATTCAAGCGAGGCATGTCATTCCTTTGGGGTTCTCGTGTAGAGGACTACGTTGACAAGCCAGGGAACTCTAAGGCGCTATTCTGGAAGTTCGATTTCCTCTTCAATAATCTGCCGACGTGGTTAAGGCCCGTCGGGTGGCAGCCGTCCAAGCACCGCCTGCGGATGCACGTCGAGAATCCCGAGACGGGTTCTCTGATCGACGGCGAGAGCACGACGGAAAACTTCGCTCGCGGCGACCGTCGTACCGCGATCTTGCTCGACGAGTTTGCGGCTGTCGAGATCGGCCACTGCATCCTCTCGGCCACTCGTGACGTAACTGATTGCCGGTTGTTCAACTCCACGCCGCGCGGGACGAACAACGCTTTCTACGATATACGGCAAACCCGGATCAAGAAGCTCCGCCTTCACTGGTCGGACCATCCGATTAAGGCCAGTGGTCTTTATACTACAGGTGAAGACGGCACTCTCAAGGTGCTCGATAAGTACGGCTACCCAGATGGTTACGAGCCTATCTTAGACGGCAAGCTCCGGTCTCCTTGGTACGACCTGCAATGCGAGCGCGCAGCCGGATTACAGGAGATAGCGCAAGAACTTGATATTGATTACCTGGGGTCAGGCTACCAATATTTCAAGCCTGATGCTGTTCAGGAGGCCATTCGCAAGTACGCCCGTCCACCTGTGCTCGTGGGCGATCTCGATTACGACTCAAAGACAGGCGAGCCGACGACCTTCCGCGAGAATCCGAATGGTAAGCTGCGGCTCTGGTTCTTCTTGGACAAGGACGGCAAGCCGCCGCTTGGGCATAAGTATTCCCTGGGCAACGATGTATCCGCCGGCACCGGCGCCTCGAACTCCTGTAGCGCTGGGTGGGACAACACGACGCACGAGAAGGTTCTGGAATACGTCGATCCATACATTCGCCCCGAGGAGTACGCCCGGCAGGCTGTCGCGCTCGGGCGATGGCTTGGCGGTGCGTTCATGCTGTGGGAATCCGGTGGACCGGGGCGGCAGTTCGGTTCCAGGGTTACGGAACTTGGCTACACGAATATCTACTATCGTCGTCTGACGGAAAAGATTTCCAAGAAAGTAACAGACATCCCAGGTTACGCTACAACCCGTGAATCGAAGCTCGCGCTGGTCGGGGCCTACCGCGCCCAGATCGAAAATGGCGTGGCCGTGAATCGTTCGCGGGAGGCATTGGAGGAGTGCTTGGAATACATTTTCCTGCCGGATGGCAGCGTAGCGCACAGTCGCTCGACAAGCAAGACCGATCCTTCGGGTGCGCGATCCAATCACGGCGATAGAGTGATAGCAGACGCATTGGCCTGCCTGGGGATTGCGGAGCGGGCGCGGCGCCCGGTGCGCGACAGGCCAGAGGTTCCATACGGCTCGCTGGCATGGCGTAACCAGGCGCGGGATGCGGCGAAGCGAGACAGTGAACGTGACGGTTGGTAAACACTAATACACCAGGAGTGGCAACGTGGCGCATCCCTTGAATGACACGCAATTCGAGCAACTTATCACCGCAATTAACTGGTCGCAGCGGCAGCTTGAGTATCCGAGGCGCAAGCGCGTCGAGGCCGTGCGTCAGTTTGTCGGTTATCACTATTTTGAGAATGGCGCTGTAAAGCGTGTGCCGGTTCCCTTTCTCGCGCTAGCTGTACAGATTTACGTGCGGCAGCTTGCGGCGCGTGCGCCTCGGGCGCTCATTACTACTGCTCGGCAGGACTTGTGGCACGTTGCTGCGAATCTGGAACTTGCGATCAATCAGGTTCCCCCGGAAATTGGCCTCACGCAGACCCTCCGCAAGCTCGTTACCGAGGCGCTGTTTTCGTTTGGGATTGTGAAGTGCGGCCTTCATACCGTAGGGCAAATACTGGGGCACGAGTACGGTGAGTCCTTCGTTGATCTAGTGACGATTGACGATTATTTCTGCGATATGAGCGCTAAGTCGTTTAGGGAGATCGACTACGAAGGGAATGACTACTGGCTCGATTACGAGGAGGTCATGGACTCGAAGTGGCCCGACAAGAGTGCGAGGCCATTCTTAAAGGCTGACGACTACACGATAGTCGGCCCGTCCGGCGCAGAGCGAGCCGAGGGGGTGTCCGTCAACGAGACTGCCGAGCAGTACAAGAAGAAGATACACCTGCGCGATGTTTGGCTGCCTGCCGACAATATCGTGGTCACGTATGGTGTCACGAGCCAGAAGCGAATCAAGGTAACCGAGCGCGATGCACCGCATGGCCCGTACTACAAGCTGGGCTTTACTGACGTTCCAGGCAATCTCTTGCCTTTGCCCCCGGTGTCGCTATGGCGCGATCTGCACGAACTCTCTAACTCCTTGTATCGCAAGCTTGGCAATGAGGCCGATTCCTTCAAGCGAGTTCTGGGATTCCCCGGGGGTAACAATGACGAGGCTGAGAACTTCAAGAAAGCGCATGACGGGGACGGCATTACGTACACAGGTCAAGAACCAAAGACACTAGAGGCAGGCGGCGTGGATGCCAGGACGCTCGCCTTCTATTTGCAGACCCGTGACCTGCAATCGTACTTCGCGGGCAACGTGGACACCCTCGGCGGGCTTTCGCCACAAACCGAGACAGTGGGCCAAGATCGCTTGTTGAGCGAAGCGGCTGGTGCGCAATTACGCGATATGGCCGATACCACAGTTGGCGTGGTGAAAGAAATCTTCCAGGCTCTTGCGTACTACGAGTGGAGCGATCCAATCAAGCGCCGGATGCTAGAGAAGCCCATTCCTGGCACTGACTTGTCGATCACGTCTGAGTTCGGCCCCGAGCACAAGCAGGGACGCTTCGACGAGTACGACTTGAACATCGACGTTTACTCCATGCAAGATGACTCGCCGAACTTGAAGCTGCAAAAGCTCGGGCTGGTCATGCAGACTTACGTGCTACCGCTCGCGCCTCTGATTCAACAGGAAGGCGGCTCGATTGACGTTCAGAAAATCATGCAACTGGTCGCCAAGTATTCTGATCTTCCTGAACTTAGTCAGATCGTCACCTTCATGGAGCCCGCAGGGTCGCAAGGCCAGGGTGAGGGACCATCGGCGCCAGCGCAAACCGAGCGCCGCTATGTGCGCGAAGGGCGGCCTGGCATGACTCGTGAAGGCGCCTCTCGGGAGTTGCAGAGTCGCCTCCTGTCGGGGGAGTTTGAGAGCTAAGGTCGGCTCTTAACCTGCGGTCGCGTTCCTGGGAAGGGTCCTGGACTAAACTAGAGGGATACTATGCCCACGTACTGCTTTCGGACGGATGATGGGGAAATCGTCGAGCGGCCATTCCGAATGGGGGAGTCGCCGCGGCGTATCCGGCTCGATGATGGCCGCGTTGCCACTCGTGACATTCAGGCCGAGCATCTACCTCGGCGCGCGGGTGGTGGTTGGCCGATTGTGTGTTACGCATCGGGAGTACACCCCGATCAGGCGCAGGATTTAAGGGATCATTTTCGTAAACATGGCCTCAATGTCACCGTGACCGACGGTGGCGATCCTGTCTATGAAAATGCTCAGCAGCGCAAGAGAGCGTTGCGCTGCCGGGGGTTGCACGATAGAGCGGGGTACGACTGATGCCGGCTGGAACTCGTGTTAGCGATTGCGTGAAGAAGCTAACGCCGAAGTACGGCAAAGTTCGCGCAATTAAAATCTGCCAGAAGTCCACCGGCCAGTCGTACCAGACTGGCAAGCCGCCGAAGAAGAAGTAGTCCGTTTACACGCACAGGAGAGAGCTAATGTCCTTTGATCGTGAGTCGTTTGAGAAAGAAGTGGACGCGGCCATTGAGGAAGTAGCCGCCGAGACA
>Ga0180433_10000920_pt1 | contig 50235 bp, 45 predicted proteins | sample SS_ome_8_FD_132980 | JGI IMG/M metagenome (GOLD analysis project Ga0180433, IMG submission 132980) | Hypersaline lake sediment archaeal communities from the Salton Sea, California, USA - SS_1_D_1 metaG | ecosystem: Environmental > Aquatic > Non-marine Saline and Alkaline > Hypersaline >...
CCTGAAATCACCTCTATCACCAATCAGTGGGTGAATTCATACAAGCGGCTGGTCCCCGGCTACGAGGCACCGGTGTACCTTTCGTGGGCGCGCCGCAACAGGTCAGACCTGGTGAGAGTCCCGGAGTACCAGCCCGGCAGAGAAACGGCAACGCGGGTAGAGTTGAGGTCGCCAGACCCTGCCTGCAACCCGTACCTTGCCTTCGGCGTGATGCTGGCTGCGGGGCTGGAAGGTGTTGAGAACGAGTATGAGACTCCGCAACCGGTGGAAGAGAACGTCTACGAGATGAGCGAAGCGGAGCGAGAGAGGCGGGGAATAGGCATGCTGCCGGGCAGCCTTTGGGAGGCCATCCAACTCACTGAGAGCAGTGACATGGTACGAAAAGCCCTCGGCGATCATGTCTTCGACGCCTTCATCAAGAACAAGAAGATCGAGTGGGAATTGTACCGCGCCCAGGTAACTGACTACGAACTCAAGAGGTACTTGCCAGTCCTATGAGTTCTGGGCCAATGGGTTCTACCGTCACACCATACGTGCCTGTGCGGACAGCACCTCTCAAGAAGGGGTCAGCAATACAAAACCAAACAAGGAGTGCTAGAAAATGAATCTGCGTCGACCAAACTCAAACGAGGCAACCAGGACGGCCAATCGTTCCAGAAGCGTGGTGCCGATGAGCGGCATCTGCACCCGCTGTATAGACGGCTGCACCGGGAACTGCGAGGTCTTCAAGGCCTCATTCCGCAGCCGGGAACTGATCTACCCCGGGCCCTTCGGTGAGATCACCGCCGGGGGCGACAAGGACTACCCGGTTGACTACTCACATCTCAATATTCAGGGATATGCCCTGGGAGCCGAGGGGCTGCCTCCTGGCATCGTCGGTGGGCCCGACACCGCGCTCTTCCCCCTGGTCAACACAGAGACAGAGTATGGCTGGGACCTCAAAGTCAAGATGCAGGTCCCCGTTTTCACCGGCGCTCTGGGCTCCACGGAGATAGCCCGCAAGAACTGGGATCATTTCGCCGTGGGTGCCGCCCTCAGCGGCATCACACTGGTATGTGGTGAGAACGTGTGCGGCATCGACCCACGGCTTGAGCTTGATTCCAACGGCAAAGTGACTGCGGCACCGGACATGGACCGTCGAATGGAGGTCTACCGCCGCTACCACCGTGGGTTCGGTGAGATCCTGGTCCAGATGAACGTGGAGGACACCAGACTGGGCGTTGCCGAGTACGTCAGCAAGAAGCACGGCCTTGACACCATCGAACTCAAGTGGGGACAGGGTGCGAAGTCCATCGGCGGAGAAATCAAGGTGAATACCCTGGAGCGGGCGCTGGAGCTTCAGAAGCGGGGGTACATTATCACTCCGGACCCACGGGACCCGGTAGTCCAGCAGGGTTTTCAGGAAGGAGCCTTCAAGGAGTTCGAGCGCCACAGCCGTCTTGGGTTCATCGACGAGCAAGGCTTCTATGCTGAGGTGCAGCGCCTGAGGGATCTGGGATTCAAGCGCGTTACGCTGAAGACCGGCGCCTACGGCCTGCGTGAGCTGGCCATGGCCATGAAGTGGGGGTCAAAGGCCAAGATCGACCTGCTCACCATCGACGGTGCCCCGGGCGGGACCGGTATGAGCCCGTGGCCGATGATGGAGGAATGGGGTATGCCAAGCCTCTACCTCCATTCCGCAGCCTACGAGTTCGCCAAGAAACTGGCCGACAAAGGGGAGCGACCGCCCGACCTAGCCTTCGCCGGTGGCTTCAGCAGTGAGGACGGCGTCTTCAAGGCACTTGCGCTGGGCGCGCCCTTTGTCAAGGCAGTGTGCATGGGACGTGCGTTGATGATCCCCGGCATGGTGGGCAAGAACATCGCTCAGTGGCTGCAGGATGGCAAGGTGCCGAACACAGTGGGGCAGTTCGGGTCAACTCCGGAGGAGATCTTCGTCTGCTATGAAGACGTCAAGGAACTGGTGGGCAGCGACGAAATGAAGAACATCCCCCTGGGCGCCGTGGGGGTCTACAGCTACGCGGAGAAGCTCAGAGTAGGTCTACAGCAGTTGATGGCCGGCTCAAGGAGCTTCAATGTGCCGGCAATAAGCCGGCGTCACCTGATGTCCCTGACCGAGGAGTGTGCCAGGGTCACCGGAATACCCTACTTGATGGAAGCCTACAGGGAAGAGGCGATGGCGATTCTCGAGAGTTAAGCGTCTGGTTTGGTCGACAAACGAACGGGCTCCGATGCATCGGAGCCCGTTTGCTTTGAGAGTCTCTCCTCACAAGGCCCTGTCACACAACGCCCAACCTTGGGAGTCCACGCCCTCCTCACCTTTCTATAGCACGGACGCAGGAGGCACGAGAGTGCGCTATGTCATGCTCTTCTGACCCACTCCACGGCATTGCGAAAGACCGCGAAGCCATCGCCGTGTTCCCTCGGCTGTTCCCGCGTCCACCTGGGATGCTGGGTCCAGCGGACGAAGCGTTCCGGGTGTGGCATCAGGGCGAAGATGCGGCCCGAATCATCACAGATGCCGGCTATGTTGTTCGTCGAGCCATTCGGGTTGTGGGGGTACCCCGCCCTAATATCTCCCGCCTCATCAGCGTAGTATGTCACGACGTTGAGTCGTTCCAGGACCTCCGGTTCGGCCACCAACTTGCCCTCTCCGTGTGCCACAGGCAGGTACATCATGGAGATCCCCCGCGTGAACACGCATGGGCTTTGCTCATTGACTTTCAAGTGCACCCAGCGGCACTCGAACTTCCCCGAATCGTTGCCCGCCAGGCTCAACGGCGGGGGGCCCTCCCCCGGCGATTCGAGCAGAATGCCCGCTTTGACCATGACCTGGAAACCATTGCATAGCCCGAGAATGAGCCCTCCGCCGGCGACAAACCTGCGCACATCCTCTCCGAGCTTGAGGCCCATTTCATTCGCCAGAATCTTGCCCGCCGAGATGTCGTCCCCATAGGTGAAACCGCCCGGTATCACCATTATCTGGTAGCTGGACAGCAGTCTCTCACGACGCAGGAGTTCGTTTATGTGCACCGATTCCACCTGCGCCCCCGCCTGCTCAAGGGCGAACGCGGTCTCGGCGTCGCAGTTCGTCCCCGGGGCTCTCAACATAAGTGTCTTCACGTTCGCCATAGAATCCTACCAGCGCAGAGGTCTCTGCCAGGCCTCCTTCAGTTCGTCAATGGGAGCCGAAAGCACCCTCCCGCCGTCGATGCCGTAGACCTCGAACTGCTCGCTCTCCTGGACCTCGCCGATTGCAGCGAAATCAACCCCACCCATCACCTCCTCGAACTGCTGCCTGTCCTCTGGCGCGATCTCCACCAAGAATCTGCTGTTCGATTCGGAGAAGAGCACGAAATCGCTGCGGTCTATCGGCTCGCCCAGCGGAACCTGCCCCAGACGGAGGACCATGCCAAGTCCTCCTCCGAATGCCATCTCGGCGGCGGCAACGCCAATGCCACCTTCGCTGCAATCGTGGCAAGCCTTGACCACGCCCTTCCCTGTGGCGGCGCTCAGCGCATCCATCAGCCGCTTGCCCTTCCTGGGGTCCACCTTCGGCGCGTCGTTGCCTACAAAGCCATGCACCTCATAGTAGTGCGAACCGCCCAGCTCCTTCTGCGTAGTCCCCACGATGTACATGAGGTCGCCCGCCTGCTTGCAGTCCATGGACACGACCCGGTTCACATCACTCATCACGCCTATCGCCGAGATGAGCAGCGTATGTGGAATGCAGATGGTCTCTCCTTCCGCCTCATACTCGTTGTACAGGCTGTCCTTGCCGGAGATGAAGGGGGTGCCAAAGGATACAGCCATGTCGTAGCACGCCTGTGCCGCCCGAACCAGAGCTCCCAGCCTATCCGGCTTCTCCGGATTGCCCCAACTGAAATTGTCCAGCAGTGCCACCTTCTCCAGACTGCCTCCCACGGCGATGACCTGCCTTAGAGCCTCGTCTATGGCCGACGCAGCCATCCAGTAGGGGTCAACATCGCCATACTTCGGATTGATCCCGTTGGAGACGATCAGACCCATGTCCGAATCAAGGACCGGCCTGATGACGGCGGCATCGCCCGGGCCGTCGTTGCTCTTTCCCACCAGGGGCTTGAGTACACTGCCGCCCTGCACTTCATGGTCGTATTGCCGAATCACCCATTCCTTGCTGCATACATTCAGCGAGCCGAGAATTCGCTGCAGGTCCTCCTGCAAATCAGGCGGCTCGGGGAAGTCAGGTTCCTCATGCCGCGGCTTCTCCCAGAACGCCTCTCTCTCAAGTTGGGGCAGACCGTGATGGAGGAACTCCATATCGAGATCACAAACGAGGGTATCCTGATAGAAGAGTTGAAGCCTCTGATTGTCGGCAAACTCGCCGATGACGGCAGCCTCCACGTCCTCGCTGGCGAAGAGGGCGATCAACTCTTCGGCGCAATCGGGAGGAACAGCCAGCAGCATGCGCTCCTGTGACTCCGATATCCAGATTTCCGTGTAGGAGAGTCCGGAGTACTTCAGTGGCACCCGTTCCAGATACACACGTACTCCAGTCTCCTCAGCCATTTCCCCAACCGCCGACGACAGCCCGCCTCCCCCGCAGTCGGTGATGCGCCGGTACAGTCCACGGTCCCGTGCCTTCAACAGAACGTCGATCATCTTCTTCTCGACCATGGGATTGCCGATCTGAACGGACGAAGAGGAGACGGCCTCCGACTCGCTGGTGAGCTCTCCTGAGGCGAAGGTGACGCCATGTATGCCGTCACGGCCGGTCCTGCCACCAACCACAACGACCAGGTCGCCAGGTTGTTGCCGGCCCTTCTGGCTCATGCCCTTGGGGAGCAGTCCCACCGTGCCACAGTACACCAGCGGATTGCCCACGTAGCGCTCGTCGAAAAGCACCGCACCGTTGAGGGTCGGGATTCCAAGGCGGTTGCCATAATCGGCCACACCGGCGCGCACGCCCTTGAAGATGCGGCGCGGGTGCAACACACCGGGCGGCAGCCTGTCGTGGGGCAGGTCCGGAGGGCCGAAGCAGAATATGTCGGTGTTGAGAATCGGTTTTGCCCCCAGCCCCGTGCCCAACGGATCGCGAATAACGCCCCCTATCCCGGTGGCAGCGCCGCCGTAGGGCTCAACTGCCGAGGGATGATTGTGGGTCTCCACCTTAAAGCACACAGCATAGCGGCCGTCGAAGTCTATGACGCCGGCGTTGTCAACGAAAACCGAAAGGCACCACGGCTTGTTCAGTTCTTCCGTGGCCTTCATCACGGTGCTCTTGAGCAAATCGTCGACGACGACATCGCCCAGCTTCGTCTTGCCCTTGAACGTTTTGTGCTTGCAGTGCTCAGACCATGTTTGCGCCAGAGTCTCCAGCTCAACATCCGTCGGGCTGCGCCCCAGCTTCAAGAAGTGACCCTGTATCTGCCTCATTTCACGCAGGTCCAGCCAGAACCTGTCTTTGCTCAACTCCATGAGCGCCTGGTCATCCATGCTCAACAGGTCGATGATCGACACAGAGAACCTGTATGTGGCTGAGGGAAGCGAGGCGCTCTCCTGCGCGGTAACAACATGCTGGACGACACTATTGACGAGCAGCTTGTCACAGATGAACCTGAGCGTGTCCTCGGTGAGCTCGCCCCACAGGTAGTATCTCTTGGCCGTCTTCACCGACTCTACTGTTGCTACACCGAGGTCCAGAATGCCCTTTTTGACACTCTCTTCCACCGGGTCCATCACCCCAGGATTGTAGGCGACCTCGACGACGCGGGCACCGCTTTCAGCCAGACGGGTGGGGGAGAGCTCACCATAGGAGTAGTCTTCGGCAACAGGATCAGCGAGGAGCGACCGGCACACCGTCCGCACCTCTTCTTCATCAAGTTTGCCCTCGATGAAATACACGTCGCTGACCCTGGCTTTGCTCACACTCGTGATGCCGAGGTCGAGTATGTCCTTCTCCAGCCCCTGTCCCCGGGGGTCGGGGAAATCAGCCTTTACCGAAACCTCAACTCGAACCAAGTGCCTCTACCTCTCATCAGGAAGCTGGAGTCGACGAAACCATCAATGGTGTCTCTCTGAGCGTCAAGAACGTTCGCGGATGGGGCGTAGCGTCGTCTCCAAATCTGACATCCATACACGGTGCGGTCACTGTATGGTCCTTCTTCCAGCCACCAAATGGCTACCCTCGAAGAGACGCTGCATGCTTCGTGCTCACCGGAGGTAAGCGCCTGGGAAGCGGACGTCACTATCATACATCGCCCCACGGAACTTGTCGACATGCCCTGTGCACCCTGATGGGGACCCATCGTGCGGGACTCAAGGGTGCGGGTCGGCGCATGATGGACTGCGTGAAGGAAGAGGACAGTGAACGCCGGCCATAGCAGCGCCTGGGGTGACGGTACGTCTAGTGGCTCGGTCCGCGCCGAGCTCGAACCGAGCGGAGTGCTCCGCCGCCTCTATGCGAAGCGACGTTTGCAGATCCCACAGGGAGTGGTGCTAGCGGTCAATGACCGTAGCGAGGAACTGCTCTATCCTGGTTCTGGACTCCTCGGCGGATGTTACTCTCGGGTCCACCAGGTCAACGTCATACACCAGCAAGGGCACACCATGCTCACGGCAGGCGTCCCTTATGAGGCCACAGGCACCCATTATCCACTTGCAGCCGGGATGAGCGGCAAGGACGACACAATCCCCCTTCCACTCATCTATGGAGTAGTGCAGGTCCTCGATATACTCATCGAAGGCGCCTCGGCCCAGCTTCCCCATCGGCGCCTGCAAGGCCCTCAAGGCCAACCCCCTGACCATCCTCTCCGTCGTGGAGGTATCTATCGGCTCAACGCGGTAATCGTCAAACTCGACATAGGGAACCACTGCTCCCAGCTCTTTCATCCATTCCATCAGCGGTCTATCCCACCCAATGCCGAAATGGAACCAGATGACCCGCGCCTTCTCGTCGGGCACCGCCGTTTCGCCCCTGGCCACCCGGTCCCTGGTGTCGTCAAGAAGGGCCTTCATCGCAGCGGTGGACGAAGGGGTCCCGCACAGGACGATGGATCCAGAAGTGCCGGCTCCCAACGTGCCGCTGCGGGGTGCCGGTCTCAGCTTCTGCAGCTCCATCGCCTCGAGCCAGTACTCGACACAGCGATTGCTCTCCTCCACCACCTCCTTGAGCCGATCGTAGTCCATCTTCTTCCCGCTATGGGTCTCAAGGAAGGATATGAGGCCTTTGTACTGTCCCACCCAGTAGTCCATCGCCCCCTCCTCGCCCATATCATAGGGGGAATCGGTGGTCCACATAGGAGCCCCGGTGAGTTCAGCCACCGCCTGGTAGGTTATGGTGGAGCTGTTACATGGCATAGCCGACAGCACAATCATCGCCGGTGGCGGCATCTTCTCCAGCAGCAGACTCCCGATTATGGCTTTGTCGAAGGAACACAGGTCATCGGGAATGCCGGCCTCATGGGCAGCATCGATGTTCTTGGTGACATGCTCAGGATCGACTTCTCTGCCCAACACACCCCAACTCTCACAACAGATGGATTGTATATCCAGAGCAACGAACAGCTCGGAGAACAGCGTGAAGGGATGGTAGACAATCGGCTTCCCTTCATCCACAGCCTGCAACACCTGCCCCAACCACTTCGCTGACATCCCCACCACCGGATCCTCGGTCCCCTTGATGAACTCATACAAGTTCCGCTGTAACTGATAATCGCCCGTCATTACACCGCCTTTCTGTGATACAAGAGGGCGGATGGAGCGCCACATCCATGACGCGCCGCCCCGTCCGCCTCGCCTTTTGAACCGCAAGCCCTGTCGACGCCAGCCAGCCCCCGCCCACTCCTTCTCCAGGGAGACCCTGGCGGGCAAACGGACGGCTGGCTGCGCACAACCTGACAGCCTTACTTGTTAAGAACGACCGACTCCAGGTACTCGCCTATGATGGCCCGGGACTGTTCGGCGGAGGTGAGTCTCGGGTCGAACAGGTCCACGTCGTATATCGTGACCGGGATGCCGCGCTCACGAGCTATGTCCCTGAACAGGCCATAGCATCCTCTGAGCCACTTGCAGCCTGGATGGCCCGCCAGAATGACGGCGTCCGCCTTCCACTGCTCCACCGCGTTGAGGCAGTCCTCAATCCACAGGTCGGACACGCCACGCCCCTGGCGTCCCATCGGAGTCTCCAGTCCCCGCCTCGCCAGTCCCCTGATAATGCTCTCCGGGCTGGTGGTGTCTATCGGTCCACTATTGAAGTAGCCAACGAGACCGACAGGAATCACCACTCCTTGCTCGGCCATCCAGGCGGACAGCCCACCGTCCCAGAACACCGGGTAGTAGAACCAGACCACTCTGGCCTTCTCGTCCGGCACGGCGGTCTCGCCAGCCTCCATCTTGGCCAGCATGTCGTCGCGCACGGACTTGACCGCCGCAGTCGCTTCGGGAGTGCCCAGGGAGGTCAATCCCGCCATGTATCCCGCCACGGCGGGTCCGTTCACCGGCAACGGCCTGCGTTTGAGCAACTCCTGGCTCTCGATCCAGTAGTCCATGGCACGGTTGCTCTCCTCCGCCACTTCCTTCATGCGATCCCAATCCAGCTTCTTGCCGCTGTGCTCCTCCATGAACGAGATAAGACCCTTGTACTGCTGCACCCAGTAGTCCATGGCCTCACCCTCGTCCATCCAGTAGGGGCAGTCGAGGAAGTAGGTGGGCGCCCCGGTGATGGCAGCCACCGTCTGGTACGTTATCTTGGAGTTGTCGCAGGGGAAGGTCGGGAGCACCACCATGCTCGGTGGCGGAATCTTCTCCAACATAAGGTCACCTATTATCGCCTTGTTGGCCGAACAGAGCTCCGGATGAATCCCCGCATCTTGCGCCGCATCGATGCTCTCGCAGCAAGCCATGGGGTTCAACTGCAAGCACATCACCTGCCAGAGTTCGGGTGAAAGCGGCTGTATGCCCAATGCAGTCGTCAACTCAGAGAATATGGTGAACTGGTTGAAGAGTATGGGTTTCCCCTGGTCAGCCGCTTCAAAAACGCCGCCAAGCCAGGTGGACAGCATCTTGTAGAACGGCTCCTCAAGCGTCTTCGCAACCTCATAGAGGCCTCGATGAACCGGGTATTTCTGCTGCTGTTCCATGGTCCTCTACCTCCCAACAGTCTCTAGGAACGCCTGAACACGCGTCCTCATTTGCCCTACCGCACTCATCACGTATTCCCTCTCCAGAACCATACAGGGAACGCCGTTCTTCTTCGCCTCCCACTGAGTCCGGGCGCCCTCGCACCCCCAGTTGTCACAGTACATGAGTCGTTGCACGATGATCCCGTCGGCGTTGAAATCCCTGACCAGATTCTTGACGAACTCGTCTCTGGCAGGGTAGTTCACCATACGCGGACAGGAGATGCGCTCGATGTAGCGCTCGGCCAGGGCCGCAACAGGTTCGGAGTCCTCGTCAACCAGGTCCCAGAAATCCCTCGTCCCATAACAGAGGAAATCGCTCACCACCAGCCCTCCAAGGTCCTCGATGAGCTTGATGTAGTCCGGGTTGTCGAGTTCACCACCCGCCAGCAGCAAACGAGCTCGATAGCCCGAGATACCCTCCCTCTGGCCGAGTTCGTCCAGCGCCTGCCTGAGCAACTGGTTGAACTCCTCGGGAAACATGGCAGTGCTGGCGATCAAAATCGCCAGGGCCTCAGTGCCGCTGATTGGCGGCTCTTCCTTCTTCCGCAGGTCGTAAAGGTTCATGAGAAGCCTGCGCTTCTCGTTATAGGTCCTTATGCTCTGCCGCAGCGCCTCTTCGGTGATTGTCACGCCAAAGTGGCTCTCCAGGCTCTGTTTGAATCTCTCTATCTCACCCTTCATCCACTGCACCGCGAGGTCATCGACCTTGAACGGCACGCTCAGACACCGCAGATAGTACGGCGAGTGGGGGACTTCGATCTTGCCGTAGCGCCAGGCATCAAACATGCGCCGAATGTGGTCGCAGCTGAAGAGAGCTACAATCCCATCGAGGAACTTGTACTCGCCCTTCATCGCCTGGTCCATGGTGTGGCGGCAGAAGGTGCAGGTCAGGTGCGAAGTGTACAGGTCCCCCATTTCGCTGGTGGTGCTGCCCGTGGCCCTGATGCGGTACGGCATAATGCCAGCGGCATGGATGACCTCAACGGGGACGTACGTACAGAAGTAGCCTATGACCTTGCCACCCTTCTCCTTCCACCGGTCAATGTAGGGGTTCATGATGAACGTGGCTGGTCTCATCAAATCCTGCAGTGCTCCCATAGGTGTTCACCTCCTCCTTCCGTGCGGATTCAATAGACACAAGCTGGGGGGGCGGCGATGCTAGCACATACCAGGCAGAGCTGTCAATATCAGTGAGCTCAGCCACACGTGTGCCCGTCGCCGCTTCGTGCCATCGGTTCGAGAAGACATGACCTCACCCAGGCGGAGAACGACCGCGAGGCCGCCTCGCGCAAGGGCCATGGCACTGTCCGAGCCTTGTAGCGAATAGCATCGCACCACCGAATGGCAGGAATGCGACCAAGGAAGGTCACTTCAAGAGACCCAGCTTCCTGGCCATCGCTCTGACGGCGACAACGCTGGGCGACGTATCTTCAATCTCAAAGAGCGGCTTGCCAGCCAAGTCGCGCTCCGTGATGTTCCTGTCTTCCGGAATGAGCCCCACGATCTCCAAACCGGCATCCTGGGCAGCCTGTCTCAAGTGAGCCTCCTGGCCCTCCCTCACACGCGTGATGACCAGGCCCATTCTAGCAACCTCCTGAGTCTTGCGCTGCTGGGCAACATCATGGATGAGGGCGGCGGTTTGGACTCCCCTGATGGTGGGGTCGGTGACCATCAGCAATACGTCCACTTTCTCAGTGACTCTCCTGTTGACCTGCTCAACGCCGGCTTCGCCATCGATGAGAATGACGTCGAAGCTCCGAGACAGGGATTTCAGCGCATCCCGCAGGATGTCATTCACCGGACAGAAGCACCCTTCTCCCTCCCGTTTCCCCATTGCCAGCAAGGCGAACCCGTCAAGCTCCACAAGAGCCTCGAGAACCATGTAGTCCAGCATGCTGACTACCTCGATCTTCGCCTTCTTGCCGCCCGTCCGCGCCGCACTGATTATCTCCTCGCTGACGTCCCCCATCGTTTTGCCCACCCGCGCTCCCAGCGCCTGAGGCAAGCCTACCACGGGGTCAGCGTCGACTACCAGCAACTTCCCATTGCTGCCAACAAGGACCTTGGCCAGAAGAACGGTGAGGGCCGTTTTGCCCACGCCGCCCTTGCCAACCATGGCAACCGATGTAGCCCCCGCTGAAGCAGGTTTCTCATTCATCTGTTGGCCGTGCCTCTCTTTCCCCTGACGCACACAGGCTATGAACCAACCTCTTCGGCCTCCATAGCCGCCTTCTTGCGGCGCAAGACGATCCATTCCCTGACCGCATTGCACACCGCCTCATTGTCACACGTGCTGCAGTTGTACTCGGTGCACTCATAGGTGCCGTCGTCCTGTCTGACCAGTCTCCGCAGTTCTCCACTGAACTTGCGCACGCCAGCGGCGATCTCGTCCAACTGGTCGACATCCTCTTTGCCCGAAGTAACGAATATGATCTCGGTGGACTGAATCAAGGGATGCTTCTGCCTGAAGATGGCCATCAGGGCCCGGCCGAGCGTCTCAAAGGAGAAGCCCCTGGCCGCCGCCTCCTTGCTCACCCTGCTCCACACGCGGCGCGGCACGCTTCTGAGCATGTAACCCTCTATCTGGTCCGACGCGTACTGGGTCCTTTCCAGGTCCAGGTAATGCTCCTCCTTCAGGTCGCTCCCGCCGACTATGATGACCTGGCCGAAGGGAAGGCTCTCCCCCTCGCTCTCCTGGATATCAGGACCGATCAAGGTGATACGCCCATCTTCGACAACGGAAGGGTCGTCGCTCCATATCACAAAGGCGGAGGATGCTACGCTTGGATTGCCCAGTTCGACGAAGGTGTCTTCCTTGAGTATCACACCGGTCCTGTCCTGAGACCCGACGGTAACCGGCAGGCCGCGAAGCAGCTCGTCAGGGCGCGTATCGCCATGGATCTCCCTGACCGTCCTGCCCTGCTTCTTCCTCGCCTCCGCGTACTCCCTGACCCTGGCTAGGTGTATCTCGTAAGCTTTCATGTCATCCGTCCCATTCTGACGGCGCAGCCTGGCTCACGCCGTGCCTTCACTGCCGCACAGCGCTTCCTCCTGCCCCGGTCTGCTCCGCTACTCCTTGGAGGCCTCTTTCTCCAAACGCTGCCGTGCCAGGATTGCGGCGCCTATGGCCCCGATGATCTGGGGGTCTTGCGGAAGCCTGACGATACCACCCCCCAGCTCCTTTTCCAGGGCGGCAACCAGCCCGGCATTCTTGGCGCAGCCACCGGCAAAGGTAATGTCGTTCCGCGCGCCGACCCTCCTCACCAGGGTCAGCACGCGGCTGGCCACCGATTCGTGGATGCCGTTGGCAATGTCAGCCAGACCCTCACCTTCGTTGACCAGGGTAATCACCTCTGACTCAGCGAAAACGCTGCACTGGCTGCTTATCGTCAACTGCTTCGTTGCAGTGAGAGATATGTCCGCCATTTCCGGCAGGGTGAGTTCCAGGGCCCGCGCCTGGTTCTCCAGAAACCGCCCGGTGCCGGCAGCGCACTTGTCGTTCATCACGAACTCCGCTACCTTACCATTGTCATCGAGCCCGATGACCTTCAGGTCCTGGCCCCCGATATCGATGATGGTTCTCACCGATGGACACAGCCAGTAGGCTCCCACGCCATGACAGGTGATCTCCGAGATATTGTCATTGGCAAAGGGGATCTTCATCCTCCCATAGCCCGTGCCAATAATATAGTCCAGCTCGTCCAGTGAGGTGATATCCACCTTCTCCATCGCCTCTCCTATGGCAATGCGAGCTGTCTCCTCCGGCCTTGGTTTGCATGAGATAATGGTGTAGGAAGAGACTTCACCGTTCTTCATGATGACGGCCTTGCCAGTGGTGGAACCGACATCGCAACCAGCAACTATCATGGGGTACTTCTCCTTTCCGATCCTCAGCGATCCATAACCATAGTAAGGAACTGCTCTATCCTTGTTCTTGACTCCTCGGCAGAGGTGATCCTGCGATCAACAAGGTCAAGGTCGTACACCAGGAGGGGGATCCCTCGCTCACGGCACGCATCCCTGATGAGACCGTGAGCGCCGGTGATCCACTTGCACCCCGGGTGGGCTCCAATAATGGCGCAGTCAGCCTTCCACTCCTCAACCACGTACAGCAGGTCCTCGATGTACTCGTCGAAAGCGCCGCGGCCCAGCTTGCCCATGGGTGACTGCAGCGCCCGTCGCGCCATTCCCCTGATCATGTTCTCTGTCGTTGAAGTGTCGACAGGCTCAGTGCGGAAATCGTCAAACAGAACATAGGGGACGACCACCCCCAGGCTGGCTATGAAATCCATCAACTCCGGGTCCCATCCGGGCAGGAAATGGAACCAGATTGCCCGGGCCTTCTCTTCAGGTAATGCGGTCTCGCCCCTGGCCACTCTGTCTTTGATGCTGTCAAGGAGGTTCTTGACCGCCGCTGTGCCTTCCGGGCTGCCGAATGCCATCATCAACGATGTGGTCCCCTGGCGCAGCGGCCCACTCCACGGCACCGGTTTTCGCTTCTGCAGTTCGAACGCCTCCAGCCAGAGCTCGACACAGCGGTTGCTCTCCTCCACCACCTCCTTGAGCCGGTCGTAGTCCATCTTCCTCCCCGTCTGCTCCTCCAGGAAGGAAATGAACCCCCTGTACTGATTGACCCAGTGGTCCAACGCCCCATCCTCGTCCAGGTGATACGGGATATCGCAGACGTACAGGGGAGCCCCGGTAAGTCCAGCCACCGCCTGGTAGGTGATGAAGGCACTCTGGCACGGCATCGCCCCTACTGCAATCGAAGATGGCGGCGGTATTGTCTTCCGAAGCACGCTGCCGATGATCGCCTTGTCGTACGAGCAGAGGTTGTCGGGAATACCGGCTTCGTGAGCAACGTCGATGCTCTTGATTGCGTGGTCCGGGTCAACCCTGGCTCCTACCAGGTCCCATGCCTCACAGCAAAGCGGCTGCAGGTCCATGGCAAGCAGGACCTCGGAGTAAGTTGTGAAGGGATGGTAGATGATTGGCTTCCCCTCGTCCACTGCCGTGAGGACCCCTCCCAGCCATCTGACCAGGAGCTGGAACTCGGGATTGTCCGTCTCCTTCAGCATCTGGTACACGCCACGGTGTATCTGAAGGTCATACGTCATTAATCAACCTCCTGTCGCATTCCTGAAGTGCCTCAATCCAATTAGCACACTCTTCCATTGAGTCGGTCAACTTCCGTTCACGCCCAATGCCAACCTGCGCGGCAATCGCCTTCTCACGCGCCTTCATCGGTCCATGACCGTAGCGAGGAAATGCTCGATTCTGGACCTTGACTCCTCAGCCGAGGTTATCCTCCTGTCAACCAGGTCAACGTCGTACAGCAGCAAAGGGACACCCCGGTCACGACAGGCATCCCTGATGAGCCCGTAGGCGCCAGTAAGCCACTTGCAGCCGGGATTGGCCCCGATAATCACGCAGTCTCCTTTCCACTGGTCGACCGCGTACAGCATGTCGCCAAGAAGGACATCGAAGGCGCCGCGCCCTACCTTGCCCATTGGTGCCTGCAATGCCCGCCACGCCAGCCCCCTCAGCATCCGCTCCACTGAGGAGGTATCCACCGGCTCCACACGAAAGTCATCGAAAAGAACGTAGGGGACCGTTGCTCCCAGCTCCCCCATGAAACCCATCAGCGCGTTGTCCCACATCACCTGGAAATGGAACCAGATCACCCTTGCCTTCTCTTCGGGAATCGCTGTTTCCCCTCTGGCTATCTTGTCCTTCGTCTCATCGAGGAGAGCTTTCATGGCGGCAGTGCCCTCCGGCGTCCCGAATCCCATCATGCCCGCAATGGTGCCCTGCGACAGCGGGCCTGTTCGAGGTGCCGGTATCGACTTCATCAACTCCACTGCCTCAAGCCAGTACTCGACGCAGCGGTTGCTTTCCTCCACCACTTCCCTGAGCCGGTCATAGTCCATCTTCTTCCCGGTATGCTCCTCGATGAAGGAGATCATACCCTTGTACTGGTTGACCCAGTGGTCCAAAGCCCCTTCTTCGTCGAGGTCATAAGGCGTGTCACAGACGTAGAGAGGAGCGCCGGTGAGAGCGGCAACGGCCTGGTAGGTCGTGTAGGCATTCTGGCACGGCATGCCTGCCTGCACCACCAACGACGGCTTCGGCATAGTCCCCCGGATGATGCTCCCGATAATCGCCTTGTCGAAGGAGCACAGCTCGGCGGGAATACCCGCTTCATGAGCGGCATCAACGCTCTTGATGGCGTGGTCAGGGTCAACCTGCAGTCCCACGATGTCCCACGCCTCACAGCACAGGGGCTGCACATCCATGGCGACCATGATCTCGGAGAAGGTAGTGAACGGATGGTATACTATCGGTCTGCCTTCGTCGACTGCTTCGAAGATGCCGCCGAGCCACCGCGCCAGTATCCCCGGCGGGCTCGCCCCTTTGAGCAAATCATATACATTTCGGTGTACCTGGAGCTTGTCTTCCACGGACCAACTACCCCGCAATCGTCTCCAAGAACGCCTGCACACGCGTGCGCATCTGACCGACAGGCCCCATAAGGTACTCTCGCTCCAGTACCATGTATGGCGTGGGTGACTCCTCTTTCCTGATGTCCCAATCCATCATGGCGCTCTCACCACCCCATGTATCGCAGAACTTCATGCGCTGGACGATAATGCCGTCAACCTTGAATTGCCTGGCCATATCCATCATGAACTTCTGCCTTCGAGGATGGTCGATCATGCGGGGACAGGAAACGCTCTCCAGATAGCGCTCCGCCAAGGCCGGAATCGGGTCACGGTCCTCGTCGACCAGATCCAGAAGTCCCGTGTCCCGTAGCACAGGAAATCGGTGACCACCAGTCCACCGAGGTCCTCAATCAGCTTGATGTACTCGGGATCGTCCAGCTCACCGCCGCCGACCAGCAGTCGAGCCCTGTACTCGCCGATGCCGTTGCGGCCCTGCAGCTCCCCGAGCAGTTGTCTCAGAAGGTCATTGTACTCCTCCACCGGCATCGCACTGCCGGCGATGACCACCTGCAGCACCTCGGTACCGGTGATCGGAGGTGTCTCCTGCTGCCTCAACTCATACAGGCTCCTCAGCAGCCTGCGCTTCTCATTGAAGGCCTTTATGCTGTTGCGGAGGGCATCGTCGGTGATGGTCACTTGGAAATGCTCCTCCAGGCTTCGCCTGAACCTATCCAGTCCACCCGCCAGCCACTGCTTGGTTTCCTCCTCAGCCTTCATTGGCATGCTCAGGAAGTAGAAGTAGAAGGGAGGAGCGGAAGGTTCGACCTTGCCAGCTTTCCAGATATCATACAGACGCCGGACATGGTCACAACTGTAGAGGGCGACCAGCCCGTCAAGGAACTGGTACTCCCCCCGCATTGCCTGGTCGAGCGAGTGGCGGCAGAATGTGCACATGGTGCGGTACGTATACACGTCTCCAAGGTCCGAGCTGGTACTCCCCGTGGCACGCATCCGATACGGCAGCATGCCGGCAGCATGAATGATCTCCACTGGAACGTAGGTGCAGTAGTGGCCAATAACCTTGCCACCCTTCTCCTTCCACCGCTCAACCTGAGAATTGACGAGCGACGCGGCGGGCTTGGTCAACTCCTCCAATGCTGTCATAGGTGTCTACCTCCTGCTTACTCGGCTCACACGATAGTGCCTCTTCCTAGAATTGTATCAGCCTCCTGTGGCAGGCGTCAAATCTTTATATAATATTAAGCATGAATATGTTATCCTATCTATTATTGCCCACACGGCGAGAGCAGGTGCGGCCGGCGGCATGGCGCTCGCTGCGCCTGCGACGTACAGATACGCCGCAGAGCACGCCAGCTTCGGGCAAAGCGAGCCCCTATGGTATACTTGAGTCGACATGGAGGCTCAGATTGGCGAGGCAATCGAGACGCTCAAGGAGGGGGGTATCGTGGCCTTCCCTACAGATACGGTCTATGGGTTGGGCGCCAGTTCCCTCGACGACGCTGCTGTGATTAAGGTCTATCAGGCCAAGGGCAGGCCACGTCACCTGGCACTCCCGTTGCTCCTCGGTAGCGTTCTGCAGATAGCCGGCGTAGCGATTGATGTGCCGGAGACGGCGTGGGTCCTGGCACGGCAGTTTCTGCCCGGAGGCCTGACTCTTATTTTACATAAATCAGCGTCCGTCTCGAGCCTGGTCAGCGGCGGCGGCGACAAGATTGCGGTGCGGGTGCCCAATCACCCCGTCCCCATCGCTCTTGTCGAGGGGTTGGGTGCACCGATCACCGGGACCAGCGCCAACCGTAGTGGCCGTCCCAGTCCGATGACAGCAGGGGAAGTCCGTCGCCAGTTGGGACGCAGGGTGGACCTGGTCCTCGATGGCGGCAGGTGTCCCGGCGGCTCGGAATCCACGGTGATCGACCTCACCGAGGATCCACCGCGGATGCTCAGGCAGGGCGTCATAAGCCGCGAAGAGATTGAACGGGTGTGTGGAGAAGAGATACGTTAGAAGGAGGATGGAAGATGCACATCGCTATCGGCTGCGACCACAGGGGGTTCGAACTCAAGGAGGCGATCGAGGAGTTGCTTTCCGACGAAGGGCACAGCTACGAGGACCTTGGCTGCCACGACACTGCATCCGTCGACTACCCCGACTTCGCCAGCGCCGTGGCTCAAGGAGTAGCGCAAGGGCGTTTCGAGCACGGCATTCTGGTTTGCAGTACGGGCATTGGCATGAGCATCACAGCCAACAAGGTGCCCGGGGCCTATGCCGCCCTGTGCCACGACCTCTTGAGCGCACAGCGCAGCCGACAGCACAACAACGCCAACGTGCTTTGCCTCGGGGCATCAATCGTAGGGAAGGAACTGGCCAAAGAGATAGTCAAGATGCACCTCAGCGCACACTTCGAGGGAGGAAGACATGCGCAGCGTCTCGAGAAGGTGAAGGCGCTGGAGCGCGCGTAGCTTCCTTGACAAACACGGCTGGATGTTGCTAACATTGTGTTTGCTTTCCAAAATGAGAAAGTAGTATGGTCAAGGTTCTAGACCGCGTCAATGAGCCCGCCGATCTGAAGGTACTGACCCCCTCCGAACTGGAGCAGCTTGCCACCGAGATTCGAGAGGAGATCATTGCGACGGTGAGTGCTAACGGCGGGCACCTCGCGTCTAACCTCGGAGTAGTCGAGCTCACCATCGCCATTCACCGCGCTTTCCAAAGCCCTCGCGACAGGATCATTTGGGACGTCGGCCATCAGACCTATGCCCACAAGCTGCTCACCGGGCGTAAACAGCTTTTCTCCACCATTCGACAACACGGAGGGTTGAGCGGATTCGCTGAGCCTGACGAGAGTCCTCACGATGTCTTCGGCACCGGACATGCCTCAACATCGATCTCGGCGGCACTGGGAATGGCGATTGCCCGCGACCTTGAGGGGAAAGACCACAGTGTGCTGGCAGTCATCGGCGATGCCGCCCTGGCAGGAGGCATGGCCTTCGAGGCCCTGAACCAGGCGGGCCATTTGCGCACTCGGCTCATCGTGGTGCTGAATGACAATGGGATGGCGATCTCGCCCAGTGTGGGTGCCCTTTCGAGGCTCTTCTATCGTCTCAGACTCGACCGCCGCTATCACCGGGCCAAACACGAGGCATCGCTCATGGCGGCGAGACTGCCGGTGGGAGCGAAGCTGTGGCAACTGTGGAAACGGGTGGAGAAAGGCCTGAAAGGCTTCATCATCCCTTCGATGTTCTGGGAGGAGCTTGGCTTCACATATGTCGGACCTATCGACGGACACAATATCGCTGAGATGGAGGCAGTCCTCACGCAGGTAGGCAGCCACTCCTATGGCCCAACCCTGGTGCACGTCGTGACGAGGAAGGGCAAAGGGCACCAGCCAGCCGAGATGGACGCAGTCAGTTTCCATGGGGTTTCGCCCAGTCACGCCCGGGGGAATGGTTGCCCCTCCTATAGCGAAGTCTGTGGCAAGACGATCCTTCGCCTTGCGGCGGACAATCCCAGGATCATAGCAATCACCGCCGCGATGCCCGAAGGTACCGGCCTCAGCATTGTGGCTGACAGGTTCCCCGAGCGGGTTTTCGATGTCGGCATCTGCGAGCAACACGCGGTGACCTTCGCCGCAGGCCTTGCCACACAGGGGTTCATCCCCATTGTCGCCATATACTCCACCTTCCTCCAGCGCGCCGTTGACCAGGTCATACACGACGTGTGTCTCCAGAATATCCCGGTGGTCTTCGCCATAGACCGCGGCGGCATTGTAGGGGACGACGGCAAGACTCACCAGGGAGCCTTTGACCTTTCGTTTCTCCGCTTCGTTCCCAACATGGTGCTCGCATCTCCGAAGGACGAGAACGAACTGCAACACCTGCTCCATACGGCGGTGATGGCAAAGCGTCCCTTCGCCATCCGCTACCCGAAGGGGTGCGGGACGGGTGTGTCCCTGGACGAAACGCTCCGCGAAATCCCCGTGGGTGAGGGCGAAGTCCTCAGGTCCGGGGATGACGTGGCGCTGCTGGCCCTGGGGACTACCGTCGCACCGTGTCTGGAGGCGGCAAGCAGACTGGCCGACAGGGGCATCGAGTGCGCGGTGGTCAACGCGCGCTTCGTCAAGCCGCTGGATACGGCGCTCATTCTCGACGTGGCGCAGCGCGCCAAGATGGTGGTCACTGTCGAGGACAACGCCCTGCAGGGTGGCTTCGGCAGCAGTGTGCTGGAGCTTCTGGAGACCTCGGCTTGCCCCAACCTTCAGGTCGAGCGCGTCGGACTGCCCGACGAGTTCGTGGAACATGGGACTCAAGAGGCGCTGCGCGCCAAGTACGGCCTGGACGCTGACGGCATAGTGAAACGCGTTCTGAGTGCCTTTCCGCAACGGGCTCACACGGCTGAGGCGAAGAAGCGATAGCGTGCGACCGCGACGCCGGATGGAGCCTGGATGGGAATTCAAAGTGTCGGGTTGTCCGGCGGAGTACCTGACATTCTCGTTGGAAGAAGGCTGGATTATGAGGAGACATACATAATGGACAAGAAAACGGTCAGAGACGTCGATGTGACGGGCAAGAGGGTCTTGGTCAGAGTCGACTTCAACGTTCCGTTCGACCAGAACGGCGGCATCGCTGACGACACCAGGGTTCGCGCGGTACTGCCTACCATAGGGTATCTTATTGACAACAAGGCGCGCGTTATCCTTTGCTCCCACCTGGGGCGCCCCGATGGGAAGGTGGTGGAGGAGTTGAGGCTGAAACCGGTTGCCGAGCTCCTGTCGCAAGTGCTCGGTTCCCGCATAGAGGTGGCAAGCGACTGCGTTGGCCCTCATGTGGAAGAGGCCGTGTCCAAGCTCAAGAAGGGTGGGGTGCTGATGCTGGAGAACCTGCGCTTTCACCCCGAGGAGGAGGAGAACGATCCCAAGTTCGCCTGGGCGTTGGCTCAACTCGCCGACATCCACGTCAACGACGCGTTCGGCGTAGCGCATCGAAAGCACGCCTCCAACGTGGGCGTCGCCGAGTATCTGATCAGCGTGGCCGGCCTGTCGATGGAGAAAGAGGTCGACATGATCGGCAAGGCTCTGGAGGACCCGGCACGTCCTTTCACCGCAATCATCGGTGGCGCCAAGATCAGCGACAAGATTGGCGTCATTGAGAACATACTCAACAAGGTGGATTCCCTTATCATCGCTGGAGGCATGAGCTCAACGTTCTTGAAGGCCCTGAAGTACGATGTCGGCGGGTCCACGGTGGAAACCAACAAGGTGAGTCTGGCACAGCGACTGATGGAGAAGGCAGCGGCGCAAGGGGTTCACTTCCTCCTGCCCACCGACGTTGTCGTTGCCGACAAGTTCGAAGGGGGCGCTAAGTCGAAGACGGTTCAGATTACCGAGGTGCCGGCAACGTGGTACGTTATGGACATCGGGCCACAGAGTACCGCCCTGTTCGAAGCGAAACTGCGCAAGAGCAAGACCATAGTCTGGAACGGACCGGTGGGTGTATTCGAGTTCCCCAGGTTCGCCAACGGCACCAAAGCCATTGCCCACCTCCTCGCTGGCCTGGATGCCACTACCGTCATCGGCGGTGGCTCGACCGCCGAGGCGGTGCACGAGCTGGGACTGGTGGACAAGATGACTCACGTATCAACGGGCGGTGGGGCGTCCCTGAGGTTCCTCGAGGGACAGCCAATGCCCGGGATAGAAGTGCTGCAAGACAAGGAACGGTGATGCTCAGCCTGGAGCAAATATCTCAACTAGCCGAAGCCACCCCATCGAAGATCGTCCTCCTTGTCCTCGATGGACTGGGCGGGCTGCCGCGTCCTGAGACCGGCCTGACAGAACTGGAAACGGCGAGGACCCCGAATCTAGACAGGCTGGCGAGGGAGGGCATATGTGGCATGGCGGAGCCGGTCGGCGTGGGGATCACACCGGGCAGCGCCCCGGGGCATCTCGCCCTGTTTGGATACGACCCGGAACGCTTTAGCGTGGGCAGAGGTGCCCTGGCCGCCCTCGGTATAGACCTGGCGTTGGAGAAGGGAGATTTGGCCGCTCGCGGCAACTTCTGCACACTGGATGACAGCGGGATGATCACCGACCGCCGCGCCGGACGTATTTCAACGGAGAAATGCTTCGAACTGTGCCAACTCCTCACTGGCATGAGCATTGACGGCACAGGAGTCCTCGTCTCACCGGTCAAGGAGCACCGCTTCGTGGCAGTCTTCAGAGGAGACAATCTTTCCAGCGAACTGGGCGATTCCGACCCTCAGCACGAAGGGGTGCCTCCAAGGGCGGTAGTCCCGCGTACTACGCAGGCTGCCAGAGCCGCTCACGTTGCCAATGAGTTCATCGCCAGGGCGCGAGAGAAGCTTGCCGGCCACCACCCCGCAAACATGGTCTTGCTACGCGGCTTCGCCCACTGCCCGGATTTCCCCACCATGACTGAGGTCTTCAAGCTCCGGCCCGCCGCGATAGCTTCCTACCCCATGTATCGGGGGCTGGCCAAGGTTGTCGGGATGGACATTCTGCCTACGGGGCCCACCATAAGCGACGGGTTATCGGCATTGGCGCAGCACTACGACAGCTATGATTTCTTCTTTGTGCACGTGAAAGAAACGGATATGGCCGGCGAGGACGGTGACTTCGACCGAAAAGTGAAGATAATCGAGGATGTCGACGTGGCACTGCCCGCTCTCATCGGACTCAGGCCGGACGTCATAGTGGTGGCCTCCGATCACTCCACCCCGGCGCTGCTCAAGGGGCATAGCTGGCACCCCGTTCCCGTCCTGATCCACTCCAGGTGGTGCCGTCGCGACGCAGTGGAGGAGTTCGGAGAGAGCGCCTGTGCCAGAGGGGGGCTGGGGAGATTTCCCGCTGTTCAGATAATGCCTCTGGCCCTGGCCAATGCGAGGAAGCTGGGCAAGTTTGGCGCTTAGGAGGATCAGGTGAGAACGCCAGTCATCGCGGGCAACTGGAAGATGAACACCACCCTGGCCGAAGCGACGGCACTGGTGGAGCAGATGACGGGCAGGCTGGACATAGTCCAGGGGGTGGAGAAGGTCATCTGTCCCCCGTTCATCTCGTTGGCGGCGGTGGGAGAACTGCTCCATGGCACGTCGATAGGGCTGGGGGCACAGAACTGTCACTACGAACTGAAGGGCGCCTATACCGGTGAGATCTCCGCCACCATGCTATCGGCGCTTTGCGAATTCGTGATTCTGGGACACTCCGAGCGCCGACAGTACTTCGGTGAAACTGACGAACTGGTGAACCGGAAGCTCCGTGCCGCACTCGGGGCGAAGTTGATTCCTATCCTGTGCGTCGGAGAGAAGCTTGAGGAAAGGCAGTCGGGGAGGACTGAGGAGGTGGTGAGAACACAGGTCGCTGGCGCTCTCGGGGGCGTCGACTCGCCTCACGGGCTGGTCATGGCCTATGAGCCCATCTGGGCCATCGGCACCGGCATGGCTGCGTCCGGAGAAGAGGCCAATCTCACCATCAATCTGATTAGAGGAGAACTGAGGCGACTCTATGGCGCAGAGATGGCTTCGGAAACGCGGATTCTATACGGGGGGAGCGTAACTGCCGACAATATCGGCGAGTTCATCGCGCAAGGGGAGATCGATGGCGCTCTGGTTGGCGGAGCGAGCTTGAAAGCGGACGAATTCGTCAGTATTGTGGAGCAGTCAGCGGCACGAACATGAAGCGTCTTGTAGCTATTGTGGGTCCTACGGCGGTGGGCAAGACCGACCTGGCAATGAATCTGGCGCAGGCCTTCAACGGAGAGGTCGTCAGCGCCGACAGCCGCCAGGTGTATCGCTACGTGGACATAGGAACAGCGAAGCCCAGCCCGGAGGAGAGAGCCCTCGTCCCCCATCATCTCGTGGACATAGTCGACCCTGACGAGGACTTCAGCCTCGCCATGTATCAGGAGGCGGCATACCGTGCACTGGAAGACATCGAGCGGCGAGGGAAGTCGGCCTTCCTGGTGGGAGGCAGTGGCCTGTATGTTCAGGCTGTCACCGCCGGCTTCAGGATCCCGGAGGTCGGCCCGCACCCCGAACTGAGGCGGATGCTGGAGGAGAAAGCGGCCAGCGGAGGCGGCATGGCCCTGTATGCAGAGTTGCAGCGGTTTGACCCCGAGGCGGCAGGAAGAATCGACCCACGGAACGTGCGACGAGTGGTGAGAGCTCTGGAGGTCTGCCATGCCACCGGACTGCCGTTCTCCAAACTCCGGAGAAGGGAGCCGCGTTTCCGCAGCCTGATGGTAGGGCTCACCACTTCTCGGGAGGAGCTCTATAGCAGGATAGATGACCGAGTTGATACAATGATAGAGCGAGGCCTGGTTCAAGAGGTTCAGGCACTTATCGAGCGAGGCTACTCGCCGGATCTCCCTTCGCTCTCGGGGCTGGGATACAGGCGCATCGCCCAGTACCTTCAGGGGGAGGTCGCGTTGGATGAGGCGGTGCAGCGCATCAAACATGAGACCCATCGCTTCGCTCGCCATCAGTATGCATGGTTCCGTCTCAGCGACGAGAGCATTCACTGGTTCGATGTGCGCAAGCCGATGGAGGAGCCAGTCCAGGCTCTGGTGAGCGGGTTTCTCGGAGCCGGAGAGAAGGTCAGAGTATGAGATTCGCCAAGATGCAGGCTACCGGCAACGATTTCGTGCTCGTCGAGGCTGATGCCGAGCGCGATTGGCCCCACCTCGCCAGATCGATGTGCGACCGCCGCTTCGGCGTGGGCTCCGATGGGCTGATTCTTCTCACACCATCACAGGTAGCCGACCTGGGGATGCGCTTCTTCAACCCCGATGGTTCGGAAGCCGAGGCTTGCGGCAACGGGCTTAGGTCCCTCACGAAGTATGCCGTCCACAGGGGATACCCTCCGGCGCTCACCATTGAAACACCGGGCGGCGTCAGGAAGGCGGAAGCCGGCAGCCATCTCATCCAGGTGGAAATGGGTGTGCCGGTGCTGCGGTCCAAGGACATTCCGGTGGCAACCGAGGATGAACTTGACATAATAATGGACTACCCTATCGTTATCGATGGCCGGAGACTGCTCCTGACCTGCCTGTCCATGGCCAACCCGCATGCGGTTTGCTTCCCCGAGGAACCGGTGGCCGACTTCCCCCTGGTTGACTTGGGCCCCAAGGTGGAGACCCACCCTGCATTCCCTCACAGAGTGAACTTCGAGGTGGCGAATGTTGTCAGCCGAAAGGAGACTGTGGCCAGGGTCTGGGAGCGTGGGGCAGGGCAGACCATGTCTTCGGGCACCGGGGCGTGCGCCGTTGTGGTGGCAGCCCGTCTCCACGACCTTGTGGATGACCACGTCGATGTCATACTCCCCGGCGGGACGCTGACCATCGACTGGGACGGGACAGGCAAGGTAATGCTCAGCGGTCCGGCTGAGCTGGTGTTCCTGGGAGAATGGCCTGATTAGCTGTGGATTCAGAATGGTCGGGCTGGAATAAAAAGCAATGTGGAGGTTTCTGGAATGAGTGAATCTGGAGGCAAGAACCTGGCAGGGCAAAACCTGGTGAGCGCAAGTTTCAGAGGAGAGATGCTCTGTGACGCTGACCTGTCAGGAACGATCCTGGTCCAGGCCGACATGCTCAACTGTGACCTGAGCGGGGCCAACCTGAAGGGCGCCGACCTAACCGGGGCCGACTTGACCGACGCCGACCTGTCCGGCGCCTGTCTGGTGGACGCCAAATTGACCCGGAGCAGGCTCAGAGGCGCCCTTTTCAGCGGGGCTGACCTCACCGGCGCAACCCTGGCCCAGACCGACCTTGAGGACGCCGACTTCACCGGGGCGAAGTTCGATATCGACAAGCTCGACATCTCGGGAGCCCGTGCATGGCAGCGGGCCAGATGGGACGCACCAGTTCTCGAAGCTTTGAAGGCAAAGTACGGCGAGTAGAGACCCGCGGGCTTTCCAAATGCGACCGGCAAAACGTGTTGAGAACCTGCCCCCCTACCTTTTCGTCGAGATCTCGAAGAAGATCGCCGAGAAGAGGCGGAAGGGAGAGGATGTCATCAGCCTGGGAATAGGCGACCCCGACACCCCGACGCCACCCCATGTCGTGGAACGGCTTTGTCAGGCGGCGCGTGAGCCGCAGAACCATCGCTATCCCGAGTCGGAAGGGTTGCCTGAGTTCCGTCGTGCCATAGCCGACTGGTATGGCGAGCGTTTCGGCGTGGCTCTCAACCCGGATGAGGAGGTGCTGCCCCTCATCGGCGCCAAGGAGGGGGTCGGGCATATCGCTCTGTGCTTCATTGATCCTGGCGACATTGCCCTGGTGCCCGACCCGGCCTACCCCGTCTACAGCATCGGCACCATGTTCGCCGGGGGCTCTCCCTACTACCTGCCGCTCACCGAGGAGAACGGGTTCCTTCCCAACCTGGAGAGCGTTCCGGCCGGGGTGGCGCAAAGGGCCAGGGTGCTGTGGATTAACTACCCCAATAACCCCACGGGGGCCGTGGCCGACCTGGACTTCTTCGAGAGGGTGGTAGCCTTTTCCAAGAAGCACGACATCCCGGTGTGTCACGATGGACCGTACACCGAGGTGGCCTTTGACGGCTACCGTCCGGTGAGTTTCATGCAAGCCCCGGGAGCAAGGGGAGTCGGGGTGGAATTCCACTCCCTCTCCAAGAGCTACAACATGACCGGCTGGCGAGTGGGCATGATGGTGGGGAACGCACAGATAGTCGACGCCCTGAGAAGGGTGAAGTCGAACCTGGACTCGGGCATTCCCCAGGCGATTCAGTATGCTGCTATCGAGGCGCTGAACGGACCTCAGGACTGCATCGTCGAGCACAACGCCATGTATCAGCGGCGCCGCGACTCGCTCCTGCAGGTCCTCGACGAAATGGGACTGAAGGCCACACCCCCTCGCGCCAGCCTCTATATCTGGGCGAGGGTTCCTCGAAGCTACACGTCGATTCAATTCGCCACTGCTCTGTTAGACGAGGCCGGAGTGGTTGTGACTCCCGGTATAGGCTACGGACAGAGTGGTGAGGGCTATATTCGGCTGTCATTGACCGTACCCGACGAACGCCTTGACGAGGCGGTAGCCCGGCTGAGGGCGTGGCACAAGGCAAAGACATCTTGACATAAGGAACAGCCATCGCCAGAAGCACAGTTCCCACCAAGCCACCCGTGGAGAAAGCTCTTCTCGTGGGAGTCGAGGGGAAGGGGCCCGGCAACTCCTGGCCGATAGAGGACTCCCTTGAGGAGCTGGCTCTGTTGACCAGGACCGCCGGGGCCGAGGTGGTAGGGGCATCGGTGCAGCGGCGCCAGAGACCGACACCTGCCTACTATGTGGGAAAGGGGAAGATCGAGGAACTCGCCGAACTCAAGGCCGAGCTGGGATACGACGTAGCGATCTTCGACGATGAACTCTCCCCGACGCAGCAGCGGAACCTGGAGGAGGCTCTGGCGGTCAAAATCATAGACCGCACCGCGCTCATCCTGGACATCTTCGCCAGACGAGCGCAGACACACGAGGGACGGCTTCAAGTAGAGCTGGCACAGCACCAGTACCTGTTGCCCCGCCTCGCCGGACAGTGGAGCCACCTGGAGCGTCTTGGCGGGGGCATCGGCACGCGCGGACCTGGCGAGAAGCAGATTGAGACCGACCGGCGCATCATCCGCCAGAAGATCCACCGCCTTCAGAAGGATATCGGGCAGGTCAGAAAGCACCGCGCCCTCTACCGCCGTCAGCGGGAGCGGCACGGCCTTCCCATCGTGGCCATAGTCGGCTATACCAACGCCGGGAAAAGCACCCTGCTCAACGCTGTGAGTGACGCCGGCGTGTTCGTTGAGGACAAGCTTTTCGCCACCCTCGATCCAACCACCAGGCGGGTGCGGCTTCTCGACGGGCAAGACGTGTTGCTCACTGACACAGTGGGGTTCATACAGAAGCTGCCCCCAGCGGTGGTCGCCGCTTTTCGCGCGACCCTGGAAGAACTAGGCGAGGCTACCCTGCTGCTCCATGTAATTGACATAACACATAGAAACGCGGTTGAGCAGAGCATTGCGGTGGAACAGGTCCTCACCGCGCTCGAGCTCCAGGACAAGCCAAGGATAGCCGTGTTGAACAAGGTGGACCTCCTCGTCTCCAGTGAGGACGAGATCACGGCACTTGCGGCGGAAGGCGAAGACATCCCTCCAGACGCGGTACTCATCTCGGCATCCAGGGGATGGGGGCTAGACCGCTTGCAGGAGAGGATCGCCAGAAGTCTCACCCAGGCTTGAAAGTGGTTCGCACAATAGCCATTATGTCACTACAGCGCATATCGAGCCTGCTTCTGTTGACATAAAATAACAGTCATTATCCTCCCAAAAACGCGGGCTTGCTTCTACGGAGAAGCGGGTCACATCACTTCGTGAGGTCGAGAAATGAATGATAGAAAGTTCCTCCTCCCCACCTTCCTGCTCGCCGCAGTCATAGTGTTATGCTTCACCATCGGCTTCTTGGTCGCCCGCATAGCATACGACCCGCCCACCGACCTCCCTGAGGAGTTCAACACCCTGGGTGAGGTATGGCAATCGCTGCAGGACTATTATGTCAACGAAGACGCCCTCGACCCCGAAGTGCTTGCCCAGGGAGCCATCGACGGGCTTCTCGAAGCCCTGGATGATCCCTATACCTCCTATCTCAATCCCGACATGTATGAGCTGGAATGGAGCGCCTTCGAGGGCTCCTACGAGGGCATCGGCGCGTTCGTCACCATGGAGGACGGTGAACTCATCGTGGTGTCCCCCATCGCCGGCGGCCCCGCTGAGGAGAACGGAGTGAAGGCCGGTGACAGGATCCTGGAGGTGAATGGAGAGTCTACCGCCGGTCTGACTCTGACCGAAGCTCTGCTGCTGATCCGAGGGCCGGAGGGTACGTGGGTAACCCTGCTCATCCTGCATGACGGTGAGACGGCGCCAATCGAGATTGAGATACTTCGCCAGGAGATACAGCTCGAGACTGTGTCTACGGAGATGCTGACGGACGAGATCGCGCGTATCCACATCACTCATTTCTCCCAGAACACCTATGAGGAGTTCGTGGACATCCTGTTGGAGGCCTATGCCAACGGGGCGGAGGGCATTGTTCTCGACCTGCGCAACAACCCCGGCGGCTACCTCCATGTTGTGGTGGACGTAGCCGGCGAGTTCCTTGACGGTGGTATCGTCCTCTACCAGGAGAACGCGGATGGGACAGTGGAAGAGGAGAAGGCCAGCTCCGGCGGACTGGCCACGGACCTGCCGCTGGTAGTGCTGGTAGACGAAGGCAGCGCCAGCGGCAGTGAGGTCCTCGCCGGAGCGCTCCAGGACCGCGACCGCGCCCAGGTCGTTGGCAGCGTGACCTATGGCAAAGGAAGCGTTAACCTCATGCTTGAACTCAGCGACGGCTCAGCCCTGTATGTCACCACCGCGCGCTGGCTAACGCCTGACGGACACCTCATCGAGGGGATCGGCCTGACCCCCGACTTCGAGGTCGAGATCACTGAAGACGATATCCTGAACGAGCGTGACCCGCAACTGGACTGCGCCATCGACGATCTTGAGTCCCAACTGTGAATTGAAGCCCCCCAGACGCTGTGATACAATGAACTGTGAAGACAAAGACGGTAAGCCTCAACCGCAAAGCCTACCACGACTACCATATCCTGGAGAGCATTGAGGCAGGCATCGCCCTTACCGGCACCGAGGTGAAATCCCTCCGCGCCGGCCGGGTGAATATCCGTGACGGGTACGCCCGCCCCGAACGCGGTGAGCTCTGGCTGTACAACACGCATATTGCCCGTTACGAAGCGGCCAACCGCTATAATCACGAGCCGACGCGACCGAGGAAGCTGCTTCTTCACCGCCGGCAGATAAACGATCTGTCCGCCAAGGTGATGCAAAAGGGGTTCACCATAGTGCCCTTGAAGCTGTACTTTAAAAACGGAAAGGCCAAGGTGGAACTGGGCCTCGCCAGAGGCAAGAGGCTCTATGACAAGCGCCAGTCCATAGCGCGCCGCGAGACGGAGCGAGAGATGGAGCGCACCATGAAGCTCGCCAAAGCGCTGAAGTGAACTGGTCGCCTGGCAACCCTGTTGCCCACTCCGTTGTTAAATATTATGTCAAGTTAACCATACGGGGACGAGTGGTTTCGACAGGGGAGAAGCGTCCCAGGATTGCAGGCCGAGGTGCCATCGCCTCGCAAAACAGGTGGCACAAAAGTAACTGGCGAATACGTCTACGCTAGCTAAGCGCTGACACGCCCCCTCCGTTTCCCTCGATGAACGGGGATAGGCGACGCTAAGTCGAGGTGCGGCAGCCCCGACGTCGATAGGGGTTGTCAAAGAAAAGTATCGACTGGCTCAATCGAGCTCGGTCGGCCGAGGACGGTTGGGCAAGAGCAATGAGCCGACTAAGCCTGTAGCACATTCTGGGTGGCCCTCTTCTGGACGGGGAGTTCAACTCTCCCCCGTCTCCACCAGCAAACTCGAAACGCCAGCGTTTCACTGCTGGCGTTTTCTTTTGGTGAACCGTTCGGGGCTGGCAGAAGCCACTTCTGCTCCCCCGTCCCCGTCCCATCGGGCGGACTTCATGAGACTCTTCCGCCGGTTTGAGACAGAATGCGACTCCGTGACCTCCAAACGGTGTGCAGGAAGCGGTGAGATGATTGACATTGGCGACACAGATGGGCTATCGTTCATGGTCAATCGTGAAGAGAAGTCTACTGATGCAATCCCACTGTGTGAAATGCCGTGCATACGGCATTGGAAGGAGGCGGTAGAGATGTCCCCTGAGACGGAAGAAACCAAGAGGGCGTGGTCAGTCGGTGGGGTCTGTGTCCCGGGAGGTTTGCTTCTTGGCATGGGAATCGGATGGGCACTGGGGCACCTCGTGCCGGGTCTGCTCGCAGGTCTGGGCGTCGGTTTCTTGGGCATGGCAGTAGTCGTGGCACTCATGCGTCCCAAAGCCGGCTAGTGCTCACCCCAAAGCCTGGTGGCCAGAAACGGCAAGTCAGCTATCCAGGGGGGACACGTCCAACCCGCGGGACGACGGTCTCCCCGTCCATGTAGCGGCACTCCACCTGTCTTGGCGCCGGGCAATCAGGTCCTGAACCGCAAGCGGGTATGATGAGCCACCGCCCTTTGCCAGGCTTCCTTCGCGCTGTGAAACACGTCATGAGAAACGGGCTTCTGGCTGTAGCGTGCCACCAGGTACGCCTCAGTAACCTGTTTCAGCACGTCCTGCTGCTGGGGGAACCTCTGCTCCAGCAGCTTCAAGTGCTCCAGAGGGGTCTGGGCCGGAGCGCGAGCCATTCCCTGTCTGGCTGCCCAACGCGAAAGACTGCGGTACAGGGCTCGAATGGACAGCAGGGCCTCGTCTGACGGTCCGGGGCGCCTTTTCCATCTCTGCAGGAGTGACCTCAACCAAAGCCACAGCTTCTTCATTAGCTGGGGGAAAAGGGACATCAGACTGCGGAGCACGTCCGAGGCGACCATCCTGGTCTGGAACCGCACTGGCTCTATTGGGCGAGCCTCACGCCCGGCTCTCTGCCTTCTCAACGCGAAGACGACCACGATGGCGATAAGGGTCAGTATCGCCAGGCCAATGATAGAGGCGACAATCCAGATGGCCACGGGGCTTATCCCGGTCGGCCCCCCGGCCGGAGGAGACATTCCTGTGGGAGAGGACGTCCCTTCGTAGTCCGGTGCTCGCGCACTGCAGCCAAAGTCGAAGTTGAAGCTGCTGGGCGTATCGGCCGCTGCCTCGTGCCGGGCATCCAGCCAGTCTGACAGTCCCCAGAAGCCACCCCCCAGCCAGCTCACGATGGCACGAGCCACACCTGGAGAGAAGAGCACAACCAGCGCCATGCCTGGCACCAGGACGCTCGCTCCAGCGAGAAGCAAGTGGCTCACGTTGGGAGAGCGCAGTGCGGTTGCTCCGCGGGAGAACGAGCTCGTCCAGCGTGCAAGGAAGAGGGCCAGCGGAGCCAGCAGGAAGAAGAGGAAGACGAGAGGGACACTGCCGGCGAGCTGCGAGAACACCAGGACAGCTACCACGCCGATCTGGAGGCGGAAGGCAATGCTGGAATAGCTGACCTCCCCGTAAGGCGCGGTACGTCCCAGAAACCAGGCAAGTCCACAGAAACCCATACGCAGCACAATGCCCAGGGCATCCACCTGCCCGCTCGCCAGGCCGGCAATCAATTGCTCTCCCACAACCAGCAGTATGACCAGGGTGACCAGTGCCACCTCCAGTGCGAGCCTCAGCCGCTGCGCAAGCGCCAGCCGCGGCAGTGCAACCCGGGAGAAGAGAGCGAGAGGATAGGGAAGCAACATGACGACAAGGGCATAGATGGGGCCACCCATCAGCGACCCCAAAAGATAGAGGTAGCTCAACTCCATTCCCACGAAGCTCAGATAGAACAGTGCCGACAATCGGGTGAGTCTCACGGGTGAGCTCCTCCCTCGACTGAGGCAGCGCCAGGGCTCTTCTCACCCGCAGTCTGTTCCATGCCAACCAGCAGCAGCGAATGGCCGTCCTGCTCAAGCTGGCGGGCCACGCCGGCGAGGGCAGGCGTCGTAGTGCGGGTAACCACCACCAGCGTAGCCCCCATGGGCAGGATTGGCCGCAGTACGTCCATCTGGTCGTAGAGAGATGTCGGTGAACCAGCGGTCATTCGCGCCAGGGCTTCCAGTATTAGAAGCAACTGGTTCTGCCCACTTCCTATGGGAAGCTGCACCTGCGGCTCACCATTGGCCATGAGTCCCACCGCAAACCCCTGCCGATGGGCTTCGTAGGCCAGGGAGGCTACCGTGCTCGCGGCACGCTCGAATCCTTCGTCCTCTTCCGGGAAGCTGTGGACATCGAGAATGAGGAGCAGGCTGAGGCTAGTGCTGGACTCATACTGCCGCGTTTGCAGCTTATTGTGAGCAGCACTGGCCTTCCAGTGAATGTGTTTGAAGGAGTCGTCGTAACGATAGTCTCGGGATCCCGCAACCCGACTGATATCCTCGTAGATGCTCCTGGGGGCTGCCTTCTCCCCAAAGAGAGCTCTCAGCGGCAGACTCAGCTTGCCCAGGGGAAACACCTGGGGATAGACAAGCAAGCTGTCGAAGTGAGGCAGAACCAACTCCTTGGGGAAGAGCCCGAACATATCTCCGGAGCGCAGTCTGGGCAACCCCAGCCGGTAGTCTCCCCTGGCCTTGGCCTCCAGGGTATGCTTCCAGGTGATAGCCTGCCCGGGCAACAGAGAAGTAACCCAGCGCAACCGTTTCCGAGTATAGGGGCTGGGGGACCTCTTTCCCGTGGCCAGGCGATATGGCAGCTCCATCTCTACCTCCAACCACGGAAGGGGCAACCACCTGTTGGCCAACTCAAAGGTCAGCTCCACTTCCTCCCCGGGGAAGGCGCGACCACGGCTGGTGCTCACCCCAACCGAAAGGCCGCGAAGGGCGTGCCGGCTCCAGAATCGGGACAGGAGAAGCACTACCAGCAGGAAGGCCGTCGTAGCCAGTAGAGGGACCATTCGCTGAAATGCGGAGAAGATGAGTAATCCGAGCAGGACCACCAGAATCCCCCAGTGGAAGATAGCCGGGTGACCCAGGCTGACTATGGCTTTGTCCGGCGTCCTGTTATTCCGCCGGAACCGGGAGGGACGAGAGGATATCTGCAATCAGGCTCTCCTTACTGGTATCGTGGAGATAGGCTTCCGTGCTCAGGATGAGCCGGTGCCCCAGCACCGGCGTGGCCAGTCGCTTGACATCGTCGGGAAGGACGAAATCCCGTCCTCGGATGAGGGCAAGGGCCTGGCAGCACCGGTACAGGGCCAGGCTGGCCCGTGGGCTCCCGCCGAGCGCGATGGACGGGTTAATGCGAGTCTTGGCGATAACCTCCAGGATGTAGTGCCGCACTGAGGGCTCCACGTATATCTCCTGAACCTGCCGCTTGATGTCCATTATCTCGGACGCCGACGTCACGGCGGAGAGCTCCTCCAGAGGGTTAGACCGCTCGAAGCGAAGGAGCATGATATCTTCGTCCCCCGGATCGGGATAGCCCAGCACCAGTTTCAGGAGGAAGCGGTCTAGCTGGGCTTCCGGCAGAGGGAAGGTGCCCTGTAGCTCCACCGGGTTCTGAGTGGCGATGACCATGAACGGTTGGGGGAGGGGCATAGTGACCCCATCCACTGTTACCTGCTTCTCTTCCATGGACTCCAGCAGGCTGGACTGGGTACGGGGTGTGGCCCGGTTGATTTCATCCACCAGGACGACATTGGCCATTACCGGACCCGGGCGAAACTCAAACTCGGAGGTCTTCTGGCTGAAAAAGTGTATGCCCGTGACATCTGAGGGCAAGAGGTCAGGGGTACACTGAATACGGTGGAAAGTGCACCCGAGGGAGCGAGCCAGGGTCTTGGCCAGGGTAGTCTTGCCGATGCCCGGCACATCCTCAATGAGGATATGCCCCTCGCAGAGCACGGCCACCAGGGCCAGCTCAAGCACCTCCGGCTTGGCCACTATCACGCTCTTCATGTTCTCAAGGAGACGGTCAACAAACTCTGGAACCATCGTAACCTCCCATATCAAACGGCTGGAACTTCTTCCATTGTCAGACTTCGCGACTAGACACAGGGATGCTTTCCGAGACAGCCCGAAACCCATTATAATATGATATACATGGTCTCATTGAAAGTCGTATCACAGTATTCGATATAGGCCCAGCGCCCAGAGGAGAAGGCATGGACATACTCTGGCTTGGCGGAGAGGGACCCAAAGACGTACCCTGGTCGGCCCACAGGTACCTGGTCACCACGCTGAACGTGCCGTCGGAGACTCTGAAGGGTCTTCGATCACTGCAGAGGGTAGGCTTCCAGAATGGCAGGCCGGTGACCTTCCTCCGCATCTATGACCCTCTGGCTGGCGAACGAAAAGTGCAGGTCAAGGACTTCGCTTCTCTGGACCTCCATCCTGAGATTATTCTCTACGAAGGGTACTGGGAGAAGGCCAGCGACTTCGTGTTCCTGGAACGCAGAGCGGCGCCAAAGCCCCAGTCCCCGTGAACGGCAAATCACTCCGCTACACGGCCTCCCTGATCTCGGGCTGAAATCTCACCACGCCCCGTCTCCCCGCCAGAGCCCCTTCCCGCAGCTCCAGGACCATCCAGGCCTCTTCGGGAGCCTCGAACTCGCAGTCAATACCTTTGGGCCCAGCCACGACAAACCCGAAACGCGGGTAGTAGTCGGGGTGGCCCAGCACTACTACCACCTCGTGTCCCAAGCGGCGGCATTCTTCGAGACCGGCCTGGACCATCTGCGAGCCGATCCCTTTGCTCTGGTACATTGGAAGAACCGCCATCGGGGCAAGGCTGATTGCCTCGAAGCTCGAATCCTCCGACTCTACGACGACGGGACTGAACGAAATATGCCCCACAATCTCACCATCCTGGATTGCCACAAGCGATATAGTCAGGACACCGCGCTCTCGGAGCTTGTCGATGAGCCCGGACTCGTTCTCCCGGCCAAAAGCCTGGTCGTTGACGTGGCGGATAGCCTGAACATCTCCAGGCATCTCCCGACGAACAGTGAGCATGACAGAACCTCCCCAAGAACCTCTGCGAATCCCAGAACAACAAACGAATTCCCTGGGAGCTATTGTACCGAACGGTGAGCGGGAAGACTACTGCGGCGATCCTGCCCGGCGATACCACAACTCCATTAGACCAGGCTACAGCCACATACGCGGCACTCGCACACGACCCAGTGGACTCCCCTGCGTTGCCGCGCCTGCCGCCGCGGCGCTGGCTGTGTTCCCCATTGACTGGCATGGTCGAACCTGCCACAATCCAACAGGCTGCACAACGAACCATGACGCCAAGCTGGCACAATCTCCTTCATGACTTCGCGCGAGCGTTCTATAGCCCGAAGTCGCTCTACACGGACATGCGCGACGGCCGGCCTACCCCAAGCTGGCTGTGTGTTCTCGTCTATTGTGCTGTCTATGTGGTTGCCTGCCTGTGGCTGTACTTCAGCGGCTACGAACCTTTCGCAACACCCTGGATTGCGCTGAGGTCTGACATCTACTATCTGGTAGAGGCCTTCTACCTGACGCCCCTCATCCTCCTGCTATGGATTCAGGGTGCCGCTACAATCCACGTGCTCGCCAGGTTGTTCAAGGGAAAGGGCAGATTCGATGCGACCCTGAGAATGACTGGGTACTCCCTGTGGGCGCCGTGGTACCCGCTCATCATCGTTGACTCAATACACGCAACACCTGAGTGGCTATACTATGGGGTGCTAACCCTGTGCGTCGTGCTGCTCTTGGTCGGGACTACAATCTCCACGAGAATCGAGCAGAGCATAGGCTGGGTTGGAGCCGTGACTTCATCCCTGCTGGCAATACTAGGCGTCGGGGTCATGCTGTTGGTCTTCATTCGGTAGCCGCGGCGACTGGCACGGGAGGTGACATCTTTCGCCACAGGACTTTTCACGAAGCACAGGTTTGTGCCCCACGAGCGCGGGGCCTTCGCTTGGTAATGGTCCCCTGGACCGTCTACCCTCCGCGTCGCGGCGACCCGACGGCTCCGGGATTCCGGCACACCATCCGCCAGGCACACCGTTGCCTCTAGTCAGGCCCAAATGCTCGCTCGCAGCGGGCGTCCCGGGGCGGGGGCAAAACTTGACATGCACCCCCTCTTTCGCATAGAATAGTCTACGAGCCGAGGTTGCTTGGAAAGAAGACAGGTAGAAAGGAGACATACTCAAGCTAAATATGGGGGTCGAATTCGCTACCCTTTTCGCAAGAGTATAACCCCGGTTCATAATTCGGCTATTCTCTCCCCCTAATGCAGGGAGAACTGACCTCAGCATCTGCCGCTTCCTAATGTTGGTCTTCCCAACACTCGCCTCAGTGGAGCCCGCACAAGGCTTCGCCGACCTCCGAAGTTCACGTAGCTCGGTTCTATGCGGCACAAGGCTGGCCAGCATGAGCGTTTGTGTCAGAGCAGGCTCCTGCCTGGCGGTACAGGTGCTGTATTGGGGAAGCCCCATTCGGAGCGCACGGGTGGGGAAAGGAGCCATGGCCCTATGATCGAAACCATAGGCGACTTCGAGATAGAGTTGAAGAAGGACGACGTGTGCCAGTCTCTCGGCTATCGCGACGGCGGGCAGCCGACGGCTTCAATCTCGACGCTCATTGATGAGGAGTTGAAGGAGGCACGCCAGCTCATTGAGGCGTCATCCTACTACCAGTTCATGGACGTGGATGATGTCAGTCCACCCACAGTCGTATTGGACAACGGCATGAGAATAGCCGTTACCGGCGAGATACTGAGTTGGGTGCTGTCCCCATGCCAGTTGGCGACCGTCTTTGTGTCCAGCATCGGCCTCCCCCTGGAGAACCGGGTTGCCGAGTTGCTGGAAGAGGGGGAGTTGCTGAGGGGCTACATACTGGATGCGATCGGCTCGACGGCGGCCAATGCCGCAGCCGCCTACCTGCGTGACAGGATCAGGGACCTTGCCAAGTCGGAGGGCGCTGAGATAACGATTCGTTGCAGCCCGGGGTACTGCGACTGGGATATTGCGGAGCAGAGGGTTCTTTTCGAGGTTATGGACTCAGCCGAGACGGGAGTAGAGCTTTCCAATGACTGCCTCATGACTCCCCGCAAATCAGTCTCTGGCTTAATCGGCGTAGGGTGGGGAGACAAGGAGAGAATAAGGCTTACACCCTGCCACCTCTGCACCAGGAGTGACTGTCCAAACCGGAGGTGACATGGTCAGGAAGGGACTGGAAGGCGGCAGCTACAAGCCGCTCTCAGAAGACGGCATAGCCCAGGTCCACGACACCGCGATGAAGGTGTTCGAGGAGGTGGGGTTCCAGGTTAATTCAGACAAGGCGCTCAAGTATTTCCACGATGCCGGGGCCAAGGTCGATGACAACATCGTGAGACTACCTCGGCAGACGGTCCTCGACCTCGTCCATCAGGCGCCTTCCGAAGTAGTCCTCTACGGCCGCGAGCCAGAACACAATCTCAACCTCGGTGGAGCGCGCGTGTACGCCGGTACCGGTGGTACCGCCCTGAATATCATTGACGGGATATCAGGAGAGAGGAGACGCGCCACCCTGCAGGACCTCAAGACCATCGCCAGACTCGTCGATGGGCTGGAGAACATCCATTTCTTCCTGCTGCCAACGTATCCCAACGATGTTCCCGCCGAGGACGTGGATGTCAACCGGTTTTTCGCCGGCCTTGACAACACCTCCAAGCACATTATGGGAGGGGTCTACACTCACGAGGGCATCCAGCAGGTGCTCCGCATGGCGCAACTCATCGCCGGGTCCGCCGAGCAGCTCCGCCGCGAGCCGTTCATTTCGATAATACTGTGCGCCATCAGCCCCCTGGTCATCGACAAGGAATACGGTGACATGATCGTGACCATGGCCCAGGCCGGCATTCCCATCGCCCTGCCGGCCGAGCCTCTGTGTGGCTCGACCTCGCCAGTCACACTGGCGGGCAATGTAGTCGTTCAGACGGTGGACTCCCTGGCCGAGGTGTGCCTCGCTCAGTTGGTCAACCCCGGCACTCCGGCGATCTTCGGCTCGGTGGCCTCCAGCAACGATTTCCGCGACCTGAAGTACATCACCGGGGGCATCGAGATGGGGCTCTCCAACGCCGCAAGCGCTCAGATGGCCCAGTTCTACCAACTCCCCTACTATGCCACCGCCGGGATGTCCGATGCCAAGGTCGTCGATGCCCAATGCGGCTACGAATCGGCGCTGACGCTTCTTCTCTGCGCATTGGGCGGTGCCAACTACATTCATGACGCCGCGGGCCTGCTGGATTTCGCTCTCAGCGTGAGCCTTGAGAAGTACGTCGTCGACAACGAGATAATCGGCATGGTGATGCGCGCGGTGGAAGGCATAACGGTCAACGAGGAGACGCTGGCCTTCGACCAGATCAAGGAAGTGGGCCCCGGAGGGCATTTCGTCTACGTCAAGCACACGCGCAGGCACGTGAGGACCGAGCACTACCAGCCTAGCCTCAGCGACCGTGAGCACCTGCAGAGGTGGCAGGAAGAGGGCAAACGCGACACCGCCACCAGGGCAAGAGCAAGAGCCGAGGAGATTCTGTCAGCCCCCGGCTACCACATCCCTGAAGAAACACGACGGAAGATACTGACTGAGGTAGCAGGCATAATTGACTGAGGTGCGTAAAGCATGCTGGTGATCGGTGAAAAGATAAACGCATCGAACAAGTCCGTGGGCCGGGCCATAGCCGGCAGGGACGAAGCATTCCTGGCCAATCTGGCGAAGGCCCAGGCCGACGCAGGAGCTGACTTCGTAGACGTCAACGCCGGTGTCGGTCAGGACGCCAGAGAGAATGCGTCGGCCCTGATGGAATGGCTGGTGGACGTGGTGCAGGGAGCGACCGACAGGCCCCTTACCATTGATAGTGACGACCCCGTCATCCTGGAGGCTGCGCTTCGCAAGTACCACGGCGACACGGTCATGATCAACTCGGTCAACGCCGAGCCCGACAAGCTGGAGGCAGTTGGCCCCATGGCAGCGGAGAGGAGGGCACTCCTCGTGGCGCTGGTGGTCGGTGAAGGCGGGATACCAGGAACAGTCGAGGAGAGACTGGCCGCCAGTGACCTGATAATGACGCATCTGACACGCCTGGGGGTGAATGAAGACCAGGTGCTGTTCGACCCACTGGTCTTGCCCATCTCAGTCGACGCCGACCAGGGGCTGGTCACGCTCAAGACCATCGAGCAGATCAAGTCACGCTACCCTTCGGCCAGGACCGTCATGGGGCTGAGCAACATCTCCTATGGCCTGCCCAGCAGGGGCATAGTCAACCGCTCTTTCCTGCTGATGGCAGCCGCTGCGGGGTTGGACGCCGCCATTCTGGACCCGCTTGACCCCAAGATGATGAGCATTGTGCGCACGGCTGACTTGCTCACCGGAAAGGATGCCGCGTGCCGCGGATTCATAAGGGCCCACCGCAAGGGTCTTCTGGTAGACTAGGCAGGCGTCGGGGCGAATGCTTGGAGACGTTTGAAGTGCAACTGAGGGAGGTAATGTGGTAAGAGAAGGAATACTGATCGATACACCGTACGAGAGAATGACGAAGGAGCAGGTGAAGCTGATTCATGATGCTTCCATCGAGATTCTCAGCGACCCTGGCCTGCTTTGCTACAACGAGAGGGCGGCGGACATATTGCACAGCAATGGCGCTGAGGTGGCCGCGGTCACTCCCAGTGACCTCCCATGCTGGCACATCAAGATCCCGGAGAAGCTGGTCACCGACGCCATCGAAAGCTCACCCAAGACAGTCAAACTGGGGGCGAGAAACCCGGACAATACGCTCATCATGAAGGGTGACGAGCCACGAGTGTACTTCGTTTCCGGCTCCGAGACCAACATATGGCTGGACGTTGACTTCCCAACTTATGTCAAGAAGTCCGACCCCTCGACCGAGGTCATTCTGCCGGAGTTCCGCCCGAGACGCGGCACCGTGGCTGACCTGTGCCAGTCAGCGCACGTCTGTGAGCATCTGGATACTCTGGATGCCTACATACGTACCGTGAACATTCAGGACAGAGACATCACCGAAGACAACAAGGACGTCAACAAGTTCTTCGCATCGCTGAACAACAATACCAAGCACTTCATGACCGGGCTCACCAATCTGAAGCAGTTGGACAACGTGGTGCACATGGCAGAACTGATAGTGGGAGGCAAGGAGCAGTTGAAGGAGAACCCCATCATCTCCTTCATCACCTGTCTGGTGAAGAGCCCGCTGCAGTTCGTCGACGACACCACCGACACGTTCATGGACGTCTGCCAGAGGGGACTGCCCATAGTGGTCTCTTCGTCACCCCAGGCCGGAAGCACCGCCCCTATCAAGGAAACTGGCATCATGGCTCAAATCAACGCCGAGGTGCTGGCGGGCATAACCTTGGGCCAGTTGGTCAACAGGGGAACGCCGGTAATCTACGGCAGTGTGCCGGTGAGAGCACGAATGGACACCCTCGGTGACTCCTACGGGTCTATCGAGACCAGCCAGTACAACATCGACTGCGCTCAGATGGCACGCTTCTACAACATACCCAACTACTCCACATCCGGCGTGTGCGACACCAAGACACCGGGGCAGCAAGCATCCATAGAGCGCCTGTTCTCCGACATAGTGGTTACCATGGCCGGGCCGCAGTACCTGCATTGTGCCTACGGCCTGCTGGACTGCAACTCGGTGTTCTGCTTGCTCCAGGCCGTGCTCGACGATGCCCACTTCCAGATGATCAAGTTCTTCCTCAGAAAGCCGCGCATTGACCAGGAAGAAGTGGCCACTATACTGAAGCAGATGCGTGAAGTGGTGGCCACACCCCAGAAGTTGTACATTCGTTATATTCGCCCCGTGATGCGCAGCGGGGAGATATCGCCTCCCTACCCGTTCGAAGGCGAGGGGGAAGGTGACAATGTATTCTATCTGGCATACGAGAGGATGAACGAGCTTCTGGCGAAACCGGTGGAGCACATCCACCCCGCCACGGCTGCCAGGATCTTCGATGAGGTTCCCGGCATTTTGCCCAGGCTCAACGTATATGACGAGAGGAGACAGTAATGAGCGAAGACATCATCGCCGCACTCAGAGAGAACGTGATACAGGGGAGAAAGTCCCTTGAGGACGAAGGGATCGACGAGGACCTCACCGGAACCCCTGGTGTAGTGGAGTTGACGCAGTCGGCGTTGGACAGCAACATCCCGCCAGCAGCTATCATCTCTGATGGCCTGACGGCTGGCATGAAAATCGTCGGGGAGAAATTCGCCTCAAAGGAGTACTTCATCCCCGACATGCTGGCCTCCGCGGAAGCCGTCGGCGCGGCGATGGACATCCTCAAACCGCTCCTCGAAGCCTCCAATGTGGAGACAAAGGGGAAATTCGCCATAGCCACGGTGAAGGGAGATATTCACGACATCGGGAAGAATATCGTGGCCATCCTCCTCAAAGGGGCAGGGTACGAGGTGTACGACCTGGGCATAGACGTGCCGACCGAGAAGATACTGGACTTCGTTAGAGACGAGAAACCGGACTACCTGGGGCTCTCCGCTCTCCTCACCACCACCATGGTGGTCATGGGAGAGATAGTCGGGGCGCTCAAAGAGGGCGGCCTGAGAGATACCGTCAAGATCCTGATCGGCGGAGCGGCCGTCTCCGAGGAATACGCCAAGGAGATCGGGGCGGATGCCTATTGCATTGACGGGTTCGACGCGGTCAGAGTACTCGAGGGCTACGAATAGACGGACTGAGGCATAGACACAGGCAATACGTGCGATAAAGGAGTGTTGTATGGCAAGTATAGCCGGGATCTTTTCACTGGACGGAGACACGCTGGAGGGGTGCGGACAGGAGGTAGGCAGGATGCTGGAGCGCATGCGGCACCGCGGTCCAGACAACATGGTCGTACGGACCCTGCCCAACCGCCATGGGGCTCTGGGTGCCAACGAAATCAATCTGGTTCCCGAGAGAACCTACGCCACCTCGCTCACGAGGCCGCCGTTCGTTGTCTTCGACGGAGAGCTGTTCAATGAGAGGGCCCCGGGCCAGCTCGATGTAGAGCTGTTCAAAGAGTACTACGAGAAACACGGCAAGGCCTGTTTCTCCCTGCTGGAGGGAAGCTACACGTGCGCAATCGAGGAGGCGGGGGAGCTCATCCTGGCGCGCGACCAGGTGGGCGCCAGGCCTCTCTTCTACGGATCGGAACACGGTCTGCTGTGTTTCAGCACCGAAATGAAGGGGCTGATAGAGCGCATTCGCTTCGACGTGAATGAGTTACCCCCCGGCCATTTCTACAGCACCGACGAAGGCCTGAAGCCGTTTGCACCCTTTGTCCCTGAAGTGCCTGAGCTGGGAGACATGAAGCAGACAGCCAGGACCGTCCGTGAACTGCTGACAGAGGCGGTGGAGAAGAGGATGGCGGGCGTAAACGGCGTCTCGTTGAGCGGGGGTCTGGACAGCTCTATAGTGGCGGCCATAGCCAAGGAGTACAACCCTGACCTGCACCTGTTCACCGGCACCATCGACAGTGCGCCCGGCCCCGACCTGGAAAACGCGATACTGATGGCCGATTTCCTGGGGTTGGAGCACCACATCTACCGCATAACCGACTCTGACATCTCTGATTTCATTTCTCAGGCAGTGTGGCATCTGGAGAGCTTCGACGAGGACTGCATATCGGGCCTGCTTTCGAACTACTACGTTTCCAGAATGGTCAAGGAGTACTCTGACTATGCCCTGGTCGGTGAGGGAGCCGACGAGCTGTTCGGGGGGTATCGCATGGTCCTGAAGAACCCCCAGGTAGTCGACGATGCCCACCGGGAGCAGCTTGCCCAGAAACTGCTGGACATCGCTTACAACACCGCCCTGAGGCGACTTGACCGGGCCTGGCTGGCGAACGCCGTGGTATATCAGACGCCGTTCCTCGACCCCAAGATTGTCGCCTTCAGTCAGAAGATACCGATGGATTGGAAGATCCACGGCGAGCAACAGGTCGAGAAGTTCATTCTCCGTGAGGCGTTTCGCGATATGATCCCTGAGAAGATCGCCAATCGGGAGAAGCTCAGATTCGCCATGGGTGTCGGCACCGATGACATCATGGACATGCTGGTGTCCAAGGTGATCGACGCCGAAGAGCTAGAGAGCCGGCCCAAGTCAGCCTACGGCATGCCGTTCGCAACCTTCAAGGAACTCCTGTACTACGACGAGTTCTTGAAGCTGTTCCCGCCGGCGTATGAGAAACAGACGGTGCGGTGGGACCCCTTCAAGTAGAAGGGCAGTCCATCGCCACGTGTTGACAGCGTCCCCAATCGCCCGCCTGCGCCGAACGGGCGCCGCAGAGTGACATGAAATGGACCATCTTGGGCTCGGGGGGATGCATGGTCATCCCCAAACCCCTCTGCCAGTGCCGTATCTGCCGGGAAGCCAGGGAGAAGGGCGTTCCCTACGCCCGGGCAGGCCCTTCGGCGTATCTTCACGACATCAACCTCCTCATCGACACGCCGGCTGAGGTCTCCTGTCTGCTGAACCGCTGCCGAATACGCCGTGTCGACTACCTCACCTTCACCCACCTCGACCCCGACCATGTCGAAGGGTTCCGCGTGGTGGAGCAGATTACGCTCGATTTTCGCACCTGGCGTGCCTATCCCGAGAAACAGATTTGTCTCCTGCTACCCGAAGAGCTGAACGAGAGCCTGCGCAAGCTGCACTCTCAGTACGGCCCGATGGTCGATTTCTATGAGAAGAGCGGATTCATCCGCCTCGCGCCGTTTCGCGGCAACGTTCAAGTAGGGCCGGTGAGCATCACCGCCATCCCCGTGGACCGTGGCTCGCAGATAGCCTTCGTCTACGTCTTCGACAGAGCAGGGCGCAGGGTGGTCTATGCGCCCTGCGACATGAAGCCATTCCCTGAGCATCGCTCCGAGGTCCAACGGCCCGACCTGCTTATCATCCAGCCGGGCATATTCGAGACGGGCCTGAAACATCGCTTCAAGTACCCGGCGGACCACATATCGAGAACCACCCTGTATACCCTCGAACAGACGCTCGAACTGGCGGCACGCATCGAGGCGAAGAAGGTCCTGTTTGTCCACCTCGAGGAGTACTGGAACCGCAGCTACGACGACTACTGCGCCCTGGAGTCGGGCAGCGTCAGGTTTGCCTATGATGGCATGCAGTTGAGCATGTAGCGGCCTGCCCGCAGTTCTGGGACCACCCTCTTCCACACCGAGCGACCCCATACGCTGCCAGACCAGTCGTCCTACACAACTGGAGCAGCACAGCCGGACAGATGCCCAAATCGGAACGCCGCGTGCGTTGTCTCTGTCGGCTGAACGTGCTAGCATGAGGCGATTCCCGGCGGAGGTATGAGATGAGATTGGAAGGTAGAGTTGGCATCGTAACGGCATCGGCGGGCGCCGGAATAGGGCAGGCCACCGCCTGGGCCCTGGCCAGGGAAGGGGCGAAGGTGGTGGTGAGCGACATCCACGAGCGAAGGACCAATGAGGTCACCCAGAGCCTCAAAGCTAACGGCCATGAGGCGATAGGCGTCGTCTGCGACGTGTCCAGGTGGGACCAGGTCGAAAGCATGGTGCAGCGGACCCTGGACGCCTTCGGGCGGGTGGACATTTTGGTCAACAATGCAGCCAGGGAGATCATCGCTCCCATTGTCGACACCACCGAGGAGAACTGGGACCTCATCATGGATGTGTGTCTCAAGGGAACATTCCTCTGTACCAAGGCGGTGCTTCCCACCATGATTGCCCAGAAGAGCGGGGCCATCGTCAACATGGCCTCGGTTGATGCCTACATAGGAAACCCTATCGGGGAGTGCGCCTATTGCTCGGCCAAGGCCGGCATCACCGGCCTCACCCGGGTCACCGCCGCCGAGGGTGCGCCACACGGCATACGGGCCAACGCCATCGCGCCTGGAGTCGTCCCCAACCCCTACCTGGAGAAGGTCTATCCCAAAGAGGCCCTGCAATCGATGGTGAACATGAGCCTGTGGAAGAAGGGGGCAAGACCCGAAGAGATCGCCAGCATAGTGGTGTTCCTGGCTTCCGACGAAGCCAGCTACATCACCGGCGTGGTGATCAATGCCAGCGCCGGGATGCACTGGAGTCCCTGATGGCCATCACCGACATCGAGTCCATGAGAAGAGGGTTTGTCCAATGAAAGTGATCGACGTGCAGACACAGATGACCACGGAGAAAGGGGCCTTGTGGCCCATATCGCTCAAGGACTTCTTCGAGGCCTCGTTCAAGACGAAGATTCCCTATTACCAGAGCGAAGAGGAGATGATGAGCGGCTTTCGCGAGGCTGAAGCCAGAGTCATACTGGTGTCGCCAACCTGGGGCAAGGAGGACTTCGGAGAGATCAGGGCAGTACATGATTACGTCGGCCAGCTCAAGAAGGACTATCCCGACGTGGTCTACAGCTTCTGGGTCTCCCCTGCTCCCGGGGTCAATATCATCAAGTGGATACGCGAGCTGGAGAGGTGCATCAAGGACCTGGGGTCGGCGGGCGTCTACTACAACGGCTTCTCCACTGGCATCCCGGCAAACGACAAGTATCTGTATCCTTTCTACGACCTGTGCCAGGAGGCAGGTGCCCCGATAAAGATAAGCGTCGGTCACACCGCCGCCGGCGCGGGAATGCCCGGGGGCACAGGGATACACCTGAGGACGGAGAATCCCATATACATCGATGATGTGGCGGCCGACTTCCCCTCTCTCAAGATAATCGCTACCCATTGTCCGTGGCCCTACCACAACGAGATGATTTCGATAATGCTGCACAAGGCCAACGTGTACAACGACCTGCACGGCTGGCTGCCCAAGTACTTCCCGCCGGAGATCAAGAGGGAGATCAACGGCCGCCTGAAGAACAAGTTCCTGTTCGGCTCGGACTTCCCCTTCTTCCCTTTCCAGCGCCTGTATGACGACTGGGAGTCGCAGGACTACAAGCCGGAAGCCCTGGAGAATGTGTTCTACCGCAACGCGCAGCGGGTATTCGGGGTCGAATAGCGCCGAAGACCGGACCCGGGGCAGAGGCTCAGGTGACTCTGCCGAACTCGCGCTCCACTTGCGCCGAGGTGAAGCGGATCATCGTCGGCCTGCCATGAGGGCAGGTATGCGGTGACTCGGTCGACTCCATGTCCCGTACCAGGTTGCGCATCTCCTCGATGCTGAGCACATCACCAGCCTTCACCGCACTGTGGCAGGCGATAGAAGCGGCAATCTCGTCTTCAAGGCTGACCTTGCCACCCTCCTCTGCAAGGGAATCCACTATCTCACGGATGGCGCCGGTCACCGCGTCACCCCGGACCATGGCGGGCACTGCCCGCACCAGATAGGTCTGCTGGCCGAAGGGCTCGAGGGCGATGCCGTATGAGCCCAGCACGGCCAGGTGCACCTTGACCACTTCCGCCTGGCGCGGCGTGAGCTCGATGGTCATCGGCTCGAGGAGCCCCTGGACCTCCACCTCGCTGCTCGCCCGCTGAGCAAGTACCCTCTCAAACAGGACGCGCTCGTGGGCGGCGTGCTGGTCGATGAGATACAGCCCGTCGGGACCCTCGGCAATGATATACAGGCCGGAGAGCTGACCGAGCACGCGCAGGATTGGCAGGACCGACCGGGACGTGGGCCTGGAGGGTGCCGGTCCCTCAAACAGCTCCTCCTGGCTGGCCCGGGCCGGCGGTCGCTGCACCGCAGCGGAGTGAAGCGGCGGAGCGACCGCGGTGGGCTGCCGCCTCACCGACGGAACGGGCATCTGCTCGACCAGGGCTGCTCTCACCGCTTTCTGTACAGTGGCGAAGAGGTCACCTTCGTTGCGGAATCTCACCTCTCTCTTGGTGGGATGGACGTTGACGTCGACGTCCTGATACGGGAGATCGATATTCAGCACGGCTATGGGGTGTTTCCCTGTCATGAGCAGCCCGTGATAGGCATCCTCCACCGCTCGACTCAGGGCAGGGCTCCTCACCCAGCGGCGGTTGACGAAGAAGCTGAGGGAGCTTCGGCTGGAGCGAGCCACCGAGGGAGAGCTGACGAATCCCCGCACCGCAGAGCCGCCATCCCCCACCACGACCATCTCCTCCGCGACCTTCAGCCCGTGGACCTTGACCAGGACGTCACTCAGCTCGCCATTGCCCTGCGTCTGAAGCGCCAGCCGCCCATCGATGAACAGTGTAAACCTGACCTCGGGAAAGGCCAGGCTGTACTGCGTAACCACGTTGGAGATATGGCTGCCTTCGGTGGCCGCCGACTTGAGGAACTTGAAACGGGCCGGCACGTTCTGGAACAGGCGGCGCACCGTGACCGTGGTCCCCTGGGGGCAGCCTCGCTGTCCTTTCTCCACAAGGACGCCGCTAGTCAGGCTAACGTACGTTCCCGCCACCTCGTCAGCGCTGCGGGTCAGCATCTCCACATCTGCCACAGCCGCTATGCTGGGCAGCGCTTCCCCTCTGAAGCCGAGGCTGGAGACCGCGTCGAGGTCGCTGAACTCGCTGAGCTTGCTGGTAGCGTGGCGACGGAAGGCGAGCTCCACTTCATCGGATGGAATGCCCGAGCCATTGTCGATGACCCGTAGCAGGCTCACGCCGCCGCCGCGCACCTCGACGGTCACCTGAGTAGCGCCCGCGTCCAGCGCATTCTCCACAAGCTCCTTGACCACCGACGCCGGCCGCTCCACCACCTCACCGGCAGCGATCTTGGAGACCACCTCGGGCTCTAACGTTCTAATAGGCAGCAGAAAGCCTCCATCACCATGTCATTCTGAGCGCCAGCGAAGAATCTGCTACTGGCCACACCATTCCTCGCTCAAGTCCTTCGACTCCGGGTTCGTCGTCTCTACCAGAGCAATCTTCTTCCTCCGCAGCCATCCCTTGATTTGTTTCTCTCTCTGGATCGCGGCCCGCACGTCGTTCGTGGTCTCGTAATACACAAGCCTGGTAATACGATACTTCTTGGTGAACCCCGTACCACCTCCGTCCTTGTGTTCGTTGACACGCCGGCTCAGGTCATCGGTCATGCCAGTGTACAGCGTTCTAGACCTGTTGCACATAATACAGACGTAGTACTGCTTCATAGCGTTGAGCGATTCCTAGATTCTTCGGTCGCTCCGCTCCTCAGAATGACAACCCACTTCGATGGCTCATCTGCGGGCAAACGCCCGTGACTGTTTGCCTCCCGTCACGTCGCTGCTTCGGTTCCTGTGGTTGTTCTACAGACGGGGATACTTCCTGACGGTTATCTCAATGCCTTCGTCGCTTTCACTTCCCACCCGGACTTTCTCCGCAGTGATTCTCCATACCCATCTATCGTCTGTGTCCCACTGGCTGCATCCACCTTTTCTCTGTTCAAACAGAGCGTTTCCAACACCGTCAATGCAGGGTTTGATCAGGTTATCCAGGTCTGGATCCCTCGGTGGGTGAACACGGAAGTTCAGGTCTACCTGCACCTTCTCCTTAGCAGGCTCTCGTGTACCACATTCTTCCTTGATTGCGTCCGATAGTTGTCTCTTCCAGGGCTCCTCTGTTCTTCTATCTCCGAATGTCTTAGGGCTGCCGTTGACAAATAGGGGCCCAACTATGGTTTCACTATCCACCTTTTCACCTCCCATTTCACCCCTCCATGGCCTTCTATCTGCTGCTACAACACCGGGCGTGGTGGGAGCATCCGCTCCCACCACGCCCGGAGCAGACGCTCCGGGCCTACCCTGTCCGGGCAAGTCGGTACAAATCCCCTGCACCGCGGGGTGTCATGACCCCTCCTTTGCCTTCTGCTTGAGCTCGTAGAGCTTGTTGAGCGCCTCAAGGGGCGTCATGGAATCGACGTCGAGTTCCGCCAGCTCGTCCAGAAGCGGCGACGCAGGCCCAAGAAGCGGCAGTTGCGCCGGCTCGGTACGGCGCGGCCCCTTTACCTTCGCCTTCTGCCCCCGGCCGTCCTCCAGCTCCGCCAGGACCTCCTCGGCGCGGTGAATCACCGAACGGGGCAGCCCGGCGAGCTGCGCCACGTGAATGCCATAGCTGCGGTCAGCGCCACCAGGCACGATCCTGCGCAGGAAGACAACCTTGCCCCCCTCCTCGGCGACGGCGACATTGTAGTTCTTCACCCGGGGCAGGAAACCGGCCACGTTCACCAGCTCGTGATAGTGGGTGGCGAACACCGTCTTCGCCGCCAGCTTTGGCTGGTTGTGTATGTGCTCGGCAACGGCCTGGGCAATCGATATGCCGTCGTAGGTGCTGGTGCCCCGCCCGATCTCGTCGAGGATAACCAGTGAGCGTGGCGTGGCGTGGTTGAGTATATTGGCCGTCTCCTCCATCTCCACCATGAAGGTCGACCGGCCGCTGGCCAGCTCGTCCTGGGCGCCCACCCGGGTGAATATGCGGTCGACAATGCCAATCTGCGCCGCGTCAGCGGGAACGAAGCTGCCGATCTGCGCCAGGAGCACAATGAGCGCCACCTGCCTCAAGTAGGTGGACTTCCCCGACATGTTGGGGCCGGTGAGGATGACGAGCTGGGCGTCCTTGTTGCACAGGTACGTATCATTGGGAACGAAGGGCTCGTCGCCCATCGTCTGCTCCACCACCGGATGGCGGCCGCCGTGGATGAGGATGGCGTCATCGGTGGTCAGCTTCGGCCTCACGTAGTTGTTGCGCACCGCCGCATCCGCCAGGGAAGAGAACACGTCTATCTGGGCCACCGCCGCGGCGGTCTCCAGTATGCGGTCGGCCTCCGCGCTCACCTGGTGACAGACCTGGCGAAAGAGGTTTCCCTCAAGCTCCACTACCCTCTCCTCGGCGTTGAGGATGAGCGATTCGTACTCCTTGAGCTCCGGCGTGAAATAGCGTTCCGCCCCCACCAGCGTCTGCTTGCGGATGTAGTCCGCCGGCACTTGAGAGAGGTTGGACTTGGACACCTCGATGTAGTAGCCGAAGACCTTGTTGTAGCCCACCTTGAGCGACTTGATGCCGGTCTTCTCCCTCTCCTGACGCTCCAGGTTGGCCAGGTACTTCCTGGCATCCCGTGATGCCGACCTTAGCTGGTCCAGTTCCGCTGAGAAGCCCTCTCTGATCACCCC
>Ga0180433_10000922_pt1 | contig 49972 bp, 54 predicted proteins | sample SS_ome_8_FD_132980 | JGI IMG/M metagenome (GOLD analysis project Ga0180433, IMG submission 132980) | Hypersaline lake sediment archaeal communities from the Salton Sea, California, USA - SS_1_D_1 metaG | ecosystem: Environmental > Aquatic > Non-marine Saline and Alkaline > Hypersaline >...
GAGAACCCTGGGAACAGCCAGCCACCTACTCTACCAAACCCACCCATAAACCGAGATGAACCAAAATGACTAAAAACAAGAACCCCAAAAACCCCCCACGAAATAATTATGGGATAACACAAGGGGCAAAGAGATTTACCCTGTGAATGCAGGCGTGAACAGGTGAGGAGAGGACGATGGAAAAGGGCGAGCTGCTGGATTTAATCCGCGAGATAGGGCTGGTGGCGGTAATCAGGTTGGGAGATGGCGGTCGTTTGGACGAGGTCGTGGAGGCCCTGGGCTCGGCCGGGGCCACCATCATGGAGATAACGACCACGGTCCCGGGGGCCATCGAGCAGATCTCGAGGTGCTCCTCAAAGTTCGATGATTTCATCTTCGGCTGTGGAACTGTTACCGACCGCGAGACGGCGGTCGATGCAATCGAGGGAGGGGCGGAGTTCGTGGTCTCCCCGGTGCTCCAGGAGGATATGCTGGAGGTGGCCAGGTCCGAGGGGGTTCTAGCGATTCCAGCCGCCATGAGTCCCTCGGAGATATTGCGGGCGGTATCCCTGGGGGCCGATGCCGTGAAGCTCTTTCCGGCGAGGTCCCTGGGTCCTGACTACATTCGGGATGTTCTCGGGCCCCTGCCTGGCATCAGCATAATGCCGGCGGGGGGAGTAAATGCCGGAAACGCTTCATCATACATTAAGGCGGGTGCAGCGGCCGTGTTCTCCGGTTCATCCATTGTCAGCGACAGGAGGCTGAGGGAGGAGGGTCCGGGGCGTATCGAGGCCTCGGCGAGGGAGATGCTTGACATGATCTCCATGGCGAGGGGTGGTCTCTAATGAGGTCGGCGGAAGGGGGAGATGTGGTAAGTATCGGGGAGGTAATGATAAGGCTGGCGCCGGAACAGGGCGTGAGGCTCGAGAATGCCAGGAGCCTTAACGTCGAGCTGGGCGGCACCGAGTGCAACGTCGTGGTAGGACTGAGCGGACTCGGGCGGCGCTGCGCATGGATATCCAAGCTCGCGGACAACGAGCTGGGCCGGATGGTCCACCGCAGGATAATGGAAACGGGCGTTGATGTATCGAGGGTCACCTGGGCGGAGGCCAGGGCGGGAACCTACTTCGTCGAGTTCGGCATGAAGCCCCGCCCCTCGAAGATAATATACGACCGGAAGGGCTCGGCTGCAAGCCTGATGGATCCGGGGGAGATCGACTGGGATTTCCTGACCAGCTTCAAGCTGGTCCACCTGTCGGGGATAACACCCGCCCTGAGCTCGAGCTGTCTGGGGGTGGTATCGGAGGCGATCTCGCGGGCCAGGGAGTCCGGGAAACTGGTCTCGTTCGATGTGAATTTCCGTTCGAGGCTGTGGACGGCAGGGAGGGCACGCCGGACCCTGGAGGATCTGGTCAGGGGATGTGACGTGCTTTTCATAACCCGGGATGACGCGATGGCCGTTTTCGGCTGCGGGGGGAATCCGGAGGAGATGTTGAGGGATCTCGCTGGGAGGTACAACGCGGATGTAACGGTGCTGACCCTTGGCCCGGAGGGTGCGGTCGCTTACCAGTCGGGCAGGTTCTACGCCGACTCGGGGCACGAGGTCGAGGAGATCGACAGGATCGGTGCCGGGGATGCATTTGACGCGGGATTTCTCCACGGGTACCTCGATGGTGATATCCAGGGTGCGGTCGAGATGGGCTCCGCCATGGCGGCACTGAAGCACACCGTGAAGGGGGACTTCCTCATAACGACGGAGGACGAGGTGATGGACGTGGTCAGGGGAAGGGGGAGCGGCATTCGAAGGTAGCTCAGCCCGGTATTCGCCGGTTCAGGTCCCTCAGGCTGCTGTATATCCCCCGGTAGATGCTGAAATTTTCCTGGTAACTGGCCGATGCGGCGGGGTCCGGGGTGAACACGTCCCCGGCGCGGATGGTGGCCTCGACGCCACTGTCGACGTCGGTGAAATCACCGACAGAGGTCCCGGCGAGTATTGCAGCCCCCAGGGTCCCCGCCTCGGAGACCGCGAGGCGCACCACCCTCTTACTCAGGATGTCGGCCTTGATCTGGGGCCATATCTTTGAGGTAGCTCCCCCTCCGATCGCCCTGAGCTCATCGACCCTGACGCCGCTGCGTTCCAGTCTCTCCAGGTTGATCTTCGTCTCATAGGTGATGCCGTCTATTATGGCCTTGTAGATCTCGCTTTTGGTGGTGGATGTCGTCAGCCCGATTATTGCGCCCTTCGACCTGGGATCCAGGTAGGGGGTCCCGGTTCCCACGAAGTGAGGTAGCACGTAGACGTTGACCGGACCGTGGTGGGCCTCCCTGTCGAGTATCTTGTAAGGGCTTACCCCCTCCTCCTCGCCCCTCCTGGTCTCTTCACGGGCGAAGTTATCGCGGTACCACTTCAGCACCGACCCAGCGCCGAAGTGAAATGCCAGGGTTACGTACATTCCCTTCTTCACGTGGCAGTAGCAGGGGAAGTTAGATTCGAGCATGGTGGAATTCAGCACCGGTTCATCCATCGCAGGGGTGACGCACTCTACGGTGCCGGTTGAATCCACGGCAATTCCCGGCCTGGTTATCCCGCCCCCCAGGGCGCTGCAGGGCTGGTCGTGGCCGCCCGTGGCAACCGCCATTCCCCGGGGAAGCCCGAAACTCCTCGAGGCATCGGCGTCGATCTCGCCAACCACCTCTCCGGAGGCACGGGTCTCGGCAAGCATGTCGACGTCCAGGTCCGCGGCCTCGAGCATGGTACTGGACCACTTCCTCTTCACGACGTCGAAGGCCATCGTCCTGGACGCGAGGGAGTGATCTATGACGGGGTCCATGCCGAGCCAGTTGAAGAAGAGGTCCTCGTAGCAGAGGAATTTCCAGGTCTTTTCGAAGATCCTCGGCAGGTTCTCCCTGATCCACATGATCTTGTTCAGGGTCGTCATCGGGTGAAGGGGCTGCCCGGTGATGGAGAAGATCTTCTCCCTGCCGAGCTCCTCCTGCCACCACTCGGCCTGGGGTATCGTCCTGTTGTCGAAGGTCACTATGCTGTTGTAGAGCACCTCCCCGTCCCGGGACACGGGGGCGATGGCCTCTCCCTGGACCGAGGTGCTGAGGGCCCTGATGTCTCCCGAGCCCTCCCATTTCCCGATGTCATTGAGGACCTGGGAGGTCTTTCCCCTGACCTGGTTGGGGTCAAGCTCCCTCCAGCCCGGCCTCGGATAGATCAGGTCGTACTCACGGTGTGATTCCAGAACCTGGGTACCCCGTGAGTCGAAGACGACGGCCTTGACGACCGTCGTACCGATGTCTAGGCCGGCGTAGTACATCTCGGTGACCTACCAGTTCTCGTATCCCTTGTTCTCGTCCTTGTAGCCCGCCTGGAGTGCGAGGTAACGCAGCCTGGATATGCTGTCCACGATGCTGACCCACATGTAGGCCTCCTCGAGGATGTTGCCCGTGGTGAAGCACCCGTGGGACCTGACGATGGCCGCCTTGTACTTCTTGAGTACGGGGGGAACCTTTTCGGCCGCCTCCGTCGAGCCCACGGGGACGTCCAGGTCGATTACCGGGATCTTGTGTATGTGGTAGGAGCCCTCGGCATCGACGGCTATGATGTCCTTCTCGAGGAGAGACAGCACGATGGCGTAGGGTGGGTGGGCATGGATGACGGCGAGGGCCGAGGTGTTCTGGTAGATGGCCCTGTGGACTATGGTCTCGGTGGAGGCCAGCACGATGCCGCTGTCGTCCTCGTAGATCCCGGTCTCGATGACGTCGTTTTTCTTGATGTCGGCGGACATGGATCCCCTCCTCGTGATGAATATCCTGTCGCCCCTCCTGACGCTAAGGTTCCCGCTGTGGGAGGTATTCATTCCGTGGAGGTCAAGCAGTCTGCCGAACTTTCTGAAGTCCCTCCATATCTGGGTCTTTTCATCTTCAGATTTCAAGTCGCTCTCCTCTAAAGCTGGTTGGCGCTCCAAGGCCCGTGGTGGCCCGATTCTTTAGATGTATCCTAAACCATGTATCGATATAAATCACAGCTTCAACCCGGGGAATGCGGGGAGGTAACCCGGTACGGGAGAGAAGCCGGGGGATGGTGGGATTTTCAGCGAATTATGCGCCCTGGTCCAGTAGCTCGGAGATGTCCTTGAACCGGTTTCTGATGGTTACCTCGGTCACACCGGCGGCCCGTGCGACCTCCTTCTGGGTTTTCTTGAGGTCCTTCTCGATGCTTGCCATGTAGAGGGCCGCGGCCGCGAAACCCATCGGGCCCTTTCCGGACGAGAGGCCGAGGGAAAGTACCTGGCGGAGGATCTCTATAGCCCTCTGCTGCACCGGACCCGGGACGTCCAACATGCTGCCGAACCTGGGCACGTAATCTATGGGGCTGACGGGGGGGAGGTTGATGCTGAGCCTCCTGGTTACGAACCTGTAGGTCCTGCCTATGTCCTTGGAGGATAGCTTGGTGGCATCGGCTATCTCCTCGAGGGTCCGGGGAACCTGGAACTGGCGGCAGGTCACGTAGATGACGGCGGCCGAGAGGAGCTCGATGGACCTTCCCTTCGCGAGGCCGTTGTCGATGACCTTCCGGTATAGCAGGCTTGCGGCCTCCCTGATGTTCTTGGGGAGGTTCAGGAGCCCGGCGATCCTCTCTATATCGGCGAGGGCGTTCAGGAGGTGGCGGTCCTTGGACTTCTGGACCTTGCTCCTGGAGTCCCATTTCCGGAGCCTCTGGAACTGGCTGGTCTGTTTCGGGGACAGCCTCTTCCCCGAGATGTCCACGTTTCTCCTGTCGATTACCGAGGAAAGGCCCTTGTCGTGAAGGGAGAAGGTGCTGGGGGCCCCCGTTCTCTCCCTCTGCCTCCTCTGATCGGGGTCGAAGGCCCGCCACTCCGGGCCGGTGTCAATCATTCGGTCCGAGAGCACGTAGCCACACTTGGAGCAGATTAACTCCCCCCGCAAGGGGTCCTCCTGAATCTTCTTGCTTCCGCACTCGGGGCACACGTCCCCGCCTTCCTCTGACACCCCTCTTCCCTCCTCCGGCCGGGACCGGAGGCCGATTGTTATTTCACCCACTGCTTGGTGAACTCACTTATACCTGTTTTTAATCGAATGCTGAAAACTACCGGTTGAAGCCGGTTTTCCCGGGTTGATCTCCCGGTCCAGAAGAAGAATACCCCCCACTACTAATCGTGTCACAATATCCTCGAATTCTGAAAGGGTTTAATCCCTATAATGCAAACGAACACGATCTTCAAAGGCTTCTTCCAAGATAAAAAATCAAATCTAAAGTAGCCTCGTCTTTTTCTTCCCGATATTCTTCTACCCTATGTTGAGAAGAGCGTTTGCCAACAGGTTATTGATTTCAATGTTTTAGTCCTTACTATCATGCTAAAAAAGGGGTTACGATAATACTATTCAGTTATACACGGCTTTTTCAAGAGATGTTAATGCTTCCCATTTAGGGGGGGTGTTTTTATGGGTGTCGAACTTCATGTATTCTCAGGTAATCACTATGAGATGGGTATTCAGCAGGGAAGGGCGACACGCGGTATGCTAAGAAGGGGATTTAGCTCTCTCCCGTTTTTTGATTCCGTGAAACTCTTCAAACCGAGACTTATCCCAACCCGCCTTTTTTTATGGTTGGCCAAGCGGAAAGCCGTTAAGCTCATGGGGAAGGATCTCCCTCGTTATTACCCAAAACAGGTAGAGCGTACGAGGGGTATATCGGAGGGGGGCGAGGTGGACATGCCCACGTTACTTTTTCTCCAGTCGATGGAGCTTCTGCTCGCCCCCAGTGAATCAAGCTTCACAGTGCCTGGATGCACAAGCATTGCTTTCGGACCGGAGCAAACAGCGAATGGGGAGACAATAATGGTCAAGAATTTTGACTACCCCAATGATTTTTCCCAGTATAACCTGACCTGCATCTCGCAGCCAATAGGACGTTATAAGACCCTGGGATGTACCAAGATCGTTCTCCCTGGAATGCTGGACGGTATGAACGAGCATGGTTTGACGGTCACCTATAACTACGCATACACAACCGAAACCCCGGCCTACTCTGCCCCGATCTCAGTGGTCCTGCAGGAGATGCTGGAGACGTGTAGAAATACTGATGAGGCCGTTGAGTTCATTATCCAGGCGAAACGGGCGGGTGGCGCCCTCCTTACGATTGGTGATTCCGATGGAAATGTCAAGGGCCTAGAGATCTCTCCTAACCACGCTGAAGTACGACCAATGATGGGTGGGCCCATCATCAACGTCAACCATTTCCAGACGGATGAGATGGGGCAATGGGAGATACCCCGGGATGCCGTCTTCTCAAGCAGCACGCCAAAAGAGTTCCGGGGCCTGAGAGTACACGAATCCAGCGAAAAGAGATTGAGACGAGCAAAAATTTTGCTGCGAGACAGTAAAGCAGTAGATGAAAAATTCTTGTCCGGTATAATGCAGGACCATGAAGAGAACGATGAACCCTCGAATTTGTCAATTTGTCAACACGGTGGTTTCATAAGCACAACCCGTTCAGTCATCCTATACCCGAAAAGAAAACGGATCAAAGTACTCTACGGAAACCCGTGCCAAAATGAATACACGGAACACGGATTTTAAATCATTGGGTTCTATCCAGTCGAGTAGTCGTTCATCATATCAATACGGGCTTGAATAGACTGGGTGATTTCTCGGGGAGTAATGATGTAGAAGATGTCTTCTTCTATCATCTTATCCCCCACGTTCTTACCGACCAGTTACTGGTCCGCGGTCGGCTAAATCAAATGGATTATCCTGATTGCGAAAACGTATGTTTTCTGGCCAATAGCGAGCAGATGGGTAACTTCTCGGGGAAGGGTTGGAAAAATCACGAAGTTGGCCTTGAACCCTTTTTAACCCAGAGATTAGGAAAGGACAACTCCTGGTGTTAGTGCTGATACTGGTGGTTCCAGCCAACTACCAATTAAAATAACCCCTGCCATCCTGATTACTGGAGAGTAGGAGTAATTGGACGATCAAGCGATTCTGAAGGACCTGGTGGATGTTTCCATGAGGGTGGCCCAGCTCGGCTTCGTCGTGGCAGCGGAGGGAAACACATCTGCCAGGGGTTCATCTCCTGGCGAGTTCTGGATCAAGCGGTCCGGGTGCGGCCTGGTCGATGTCGAGGAGTCCGACTTCATCAAGATGGACGTGGCAAGGGCGTCAGCTGACCCCCAGCGGGCCGAGAGTGCACTGCTATTCAGGGAGAACGACAGGTTCAAGGCCTCCATTGAGGCACCGATGCACGCGACCATCTACAGTCATGACGATGGAATCAACTTCGTTATTCACACCCATTCCCCCTCCACGCTTGCAGGGTGCTGCACGGAGAACTTCAGGGAGTTCTTCGTCCCACAGTTCCCGGACTCGGTGGTGTGCCTGGGAACCCCTTCCGGGAACTGGGCCTTCCTCGACTACGCCCCTCCGGGCCCGGTCATAGCAACGGCACTGGCAGGGGCCCTTGGCGAGGTGAAGAACGACCTCCGCGTTGTAATCCTCCAGAACCACGGCCCGATCACGGTTGGAAAGACGGCCTACGAGGCCATCTCAAGGGCACAGATACTGGAGAAGTCCAGCTACGTGAGGTTGATGTCGATGATATCGGGGAGGCCAACGACTCTCGATCCGGCGGATGTGGAGTACCTGGAGAACCAGGAGGCCGAGAAGTACAGACAGAGGGTGATGAAGGGGGAGATCTAGGAGGTCATCTTCCAGATGTGCTTGCATTTCGTGCAGGTCATGTAAATGGTCTCGGATTCATCCCCGCCACGAGTCTGGACGGAGTAGTAATAGGCCTCCGTGTTCCCGCATTTCTTGCAGTTGGCCTTGGTTATGGGGTATGGTACCACCTCCTCCTTGACGACAACCACGTTGTCAGTGTCTCCCATCTTCTTCGAGACAACGTACTTGTCCCTCGAGCTGCCGATTTCCCGCGAGGTACCGCACTTTCTGCACTTGAGGACCTTCTTGTCATCGATTGTTTCGGGAACGAGGAGGGTTCCACATTCGGGGCAAAACTCCATTCAGTTACCTCTGTTCAGTTCTATCGGAGAGTTTCAATGATAAATAGTCCCTAATGATATCAACGTGGTAAAACGGGAGGGCATGGGGAGGGCAAAGAGCGATACCTCGGCCGCATCGCTGCCCGCTGCAGGTTCCCTGTGCCCCCGGTGATTTGGGCGATCGATATCGACCTCCCCCCTGGGGTTCCTGCTGACCCGTTTATACCAAGTATTTTGAGAAGGGTGGCTTCAACCCCCCTTTTTCCCTGGTTTCCCGTGCGGCAGCCTCCTGGAGAATCTCATGATACTCGACGAAGCCGCCAGGATGTATCCCAGCTATCCCTGAACGGGGGCGAACCCCTGCTGACCCGGGGCCGGAAGCTGTCTCCATGATTATACCGACTGTAACGGTATGCTCATCATACCCTACCGTGTGATTCTCCCCGGGCAACTCCCGAGGCAATTATGTGGGCAACCCTTACTGGCTCCGGCATGAGGCTCCTGGTAGATGTGACCTCTATTATGGAGTGAGCGTCCTCGTCGCTGATCCCGAAACCCTGGAAGAAAATTGAGCCCCTTCCCCTGTGTTTCCGGAAAACGTGCTTTTTCGGGGGCCCAGCGCTCTCGATCCTACGCCACCGGTCCCTCGAATCGTCGAACTTCTTCAGTGCCCTCTGTATTGAGTCCAGATCGGGCCTGTTCCGGGTAACCGATATGACCGGTAGACCCGATGCTCTGAAGACCTCCATGGCGTCAATCACGTTGAAACCACCAACGGTGAGACCATCGGTCATGACCACCCTGACCTGCTCCCCGTGCCTCGATTTCAGGACCATATTGATGATCTCTGAGGTCGCATCATTGCCATCCACGGAAATGCTTGACGTAAGAACTGCGTCCAGCCAGGATCCTCCCCTGAAAACAGTTCCCACCATGAGTGCCTTGTTTCCCTCCCCGAAGTTAAAGGGACCGTCATCGATGCCCAGGACGCGTATTTCATCCTTTATTTCCCAGAATTTCGCGATATCAGCGTTCATCCTCTGGAACCCCCGATTCCACAAGGATCTGGTCCAGGAGGGCAGCCAGCCCCCTCGCATATCCCTCGAGTTCCAGTTCCCCCTTATGGGCGGACCCTGAGTTTGCCAGGAATTCTGCGCTCTCCCTGATATCGATTAGGCCGGTGAGCCAGCCGTAGGCGAAGATCGCCTCGACGATATCGCCCTTCCGGTGCTTGTCGCTTCTTCCCGGTATGATGCTGCGGTGGTTGCTGATCGTAAGTGCCCTGGCGAGGGTCTTGTTCGGGATCTTCTTCCCATCGGGCCTGCCGCTGGCCTGGGACAGGCTGAGTGAGTATATCAGGTTAAGGAGGGCATCTCCCAGCTTGGAGAGGTGCCTGTCATCTAGGACCTGGAGAGGGCCCCTTCTCCGGTCGACCAGCTTCTCGAGGGGGTCACTTCCGTGCCTAACCGAGGGCCTTTTCGAACTCAGCACGAAGCTCATCACACATCTTGGTAAGCTTCTTCGATGCCTTCTTCAGGGCTGTGGTCGGCTTGGTTGAACCGCTGGTCTCTAGCTCGAATCTCGGCTTCGTCCGGTGGGTGATAGGGTGCTCGACCGTATATGCGACCCTCTTGACAGTTTTCTCCTCGGCCAGTACGCTCCTGAGCATGTTGCAGAAGGTGTGGGTCTCGCCGATTATGTAGAACTCCATGAAATTCTTCTTTGTTTCCAGGACCTCGATTTCCATTGTGACCACCTAGAAGGGGCTGGATCCGTAGACGCTGGAGACCTTCCTGTTCACGCTTCTCTCGCAGGTCTCGCAATCCAGTTTCTTTCCCTTGGGAACCAGAATACCGTGGCACTCCCTGCACTTCGCCAGAATCACGCCGAATTCGTCGTCCACGGTGCTAAGTACTATGGGGTCTCTCTGGGTGTTAACGACCTTGGCCCTGACGATATCACCGATCTGAAACTGGCTGTCCAGGTCCTTCACGTAGTTCCGCCTGGCCTGTGATATGTGCACTGCACCCTCCGGGGCCGATGGGATCTCCCTGTTTTTCTCGCCCTCGATGGCGATGATGTCCATCTTTGCGAACTGCCCCCTGATGTAGGTGACCTTTGCTATGACGGTGTCACCCTGCACTGGCAGCGGTGGCAGGTTGGACATCGGGAAGACGGAGACCCTCCTGCCCTTCTCGTCGAACTCTACTCTTCCCGTGGCGGATGAGAAAACAATTCCCTCGTCGACGAACGCGTTTTCACCGGGCATGAACTCCTCTTCTACTGCTAGCTGGTCGCCTGGTGTTACGAAATCTCCCGTTTCAAGATGCTTCTGAGCCATAAACTATCCTCCTAATTACATACAAATCGGCCTTGACGGCATAGGAAGGCCTGCTGTGGAAGTCGAATTGGCGTGGAATCGGTACCTCGATGCCAATCCTGCCCTCGATCCTCCCACCGGCTTCATGGACGAACTTGCTGAGAAACCTTTCCACATCATCGTGCCTCTTGTGAATGGAGTAAACCGCGGGTGCAAGTTCAAGTGCCTTCCTTATGAAAATCCGGTCCGATGACCGTTGCTGGACACCGAATGGCGGGTTCTGGATTACCGTGTCGAACAGGCCCGCAGTTTCCGCGTCGATGTCTCCAACGTCGATCCGTATGAGTTTTATCCTACAGCCGATCTCCAAACCAGACTTACTCTCGGCTATATTTATGTTTTCACGGGCGACTTCCAGTGCAACCGGGTCTATATCCATTCCGCACACGGCCTCCGCCCCCGATAGCGCGGCGCCGATGAGTAGGATTCCTGTCCCGCAGCCGAGGTCGCAGACCATTTTATCCTCCACGTCCCCGTTCTGCCAGGCCGTTATTATGACCTCGGATGTGGACTGGGGGGAGAGTTCGTACTGCTCGAGAGCCGGATCGGGATCCGGGTTCCTCGAGAGCTGGGATAGGATCATCTCGAGTTTCCTCTTACGCAATCTCATCTGGGGCATACTCCTCCCACGGACTTTTCCCGAGTAGAATGTCGAGTTCCCTGGGGGTCAGGATGGGCCCGGGGAAAAGCTCCGAGTCATCCACGGCCATCCGGGGACAGCCAAAATTCACGTAGGCATCAAAACTGTACAGGGAGAGACGGGCTGGTTCCAGCCTGTCGTAGGAGATGATATCCGACCGAATACCCCTCTCCCTGAGCTCCCCGAGGCAGGAGGCTGCCTCGTCGATTCTCCTCTGACCAGGTTTGGTTGAGACCAGCAGGCCGATGGAACGGCTTCCCCGTGCATTTTCAATCTGGGCAAATCGTTTGCGTAGGGTCCTGTCGACAAGCTCTCGAATTTCCCTCAGCTCCCCTCTGTAGGGATCTAGAACCAGAACATCCTTGCCGGTAGCAAGGGAGACGCCGAGGGGGTGGAAATTACCACCACCCACGTAGAGAAACGCATCGACGTCTCCCGCAACTTTACGGGCCGCGTCGTAGTTACATCCCAGGACCTGCCCCGGGAACTCCGTCCTTCTACCGGGCTCGCCGATATGGACCTTGAAACCGTTATCCGAAAGGATTTTGGCCAACCTGGGCAGTTCCTTGACGTGCTGGACGCTTGCGACTAGGCCAATTTTCTTTTGGGCAAGACCCCCTAGGTTCTGCCTCAGCACCTCCTCGGCGGGGATTTTTGAGAAGCAGGGGATGTAGAGAACCTCGACCTCGTCATCCTCCACCATCTTCGAGTGCCCCATGTGGACAATGAGGTCACATCCAAGCTTCGGCAGGGTCTCCGAGATGTCGCATGCACCAAAGCAGGGCTCGGTGCAAAAAATGGGTGTGGCACGGGTTTCGGAATCGATCCTGTCAGCAATTAACGGTATCAGGTGCTTCAGGCCATCGGGGAGCTGGAAGCCCACACGCCTGTGACCGCCACCCCTTATGTGGGCAACGACCCTGTCCAGCTCGAGGTCGTACTGCTCTTCCTTGGTCACGTTTTTACCTTGGAAAATCCCGATTTATATGCTTCCCGGGGGCCAGGATTTGGTGGACAAGAGTAAATAGGTATGATTCCCCACCGGTTTCATTGCCAAGGGGTAAACTGTACAGCTTCGAGAAGAAGATGGCCCTCGACCGGCGGAAGCAGCGTAGGCTAGAGCAGGACATCGATGATTTCAAGATTTTCAGCGAGGTTTTCGATACCTCGAGTCTGATGTCGATCTACCACCTTCTGAATACGGGTAAGCTTCAGGCAGTCCACGGGTGCATTAAGATGGGCAAGGAGGCCTGCATACACCTCGCCGAGGCAAGCCACGGGGTGGTCATACTGAAGATATACAGGATAGCGACCTCTGATTTCAGGAACATGTGGCAGTACCTCCAGGGAGACCCCAGGTTCCATCACCTTGGCAGGAACAGGAGGGAGGTGATCTACACCTGGACCTCCAGGGAGTATCGCAATCTGACGACTGCACGCAAGGCCGGGTGCAAGTGCCCGAGGCCTATAGCGCTGGAGAAGAACATGATCGTAATGCAGTGCGTGAATAAAAAGGGGGTTCCCGCACCCAGGCTGGTAGACACCTCATGCTCAGAACCCGAGAAGGTATTCAACTCGGTGGTCGAGAGCTACCGGAAACTCTACCGGGAGGGTGGACTTGTGCATGGTGACCTCTCCCCATACAACATCCTAATGGGTGACAGAGGTCCGGTTCTTATCGACTTCTCCCAGGGAACCGTGAAGGAGGGCCCAAAGGCGACAAACCTCCTCTTCAGGGACGTCGAAAACCTGTTGCCATTTTTCTCAAAGCTGGGGATGCCTCTTGAAAAGGACAGGCTGGTCGAGGAGATCAGCGGTGTTGAGGGTATTGCTCCGGACGAAACGGTAATTATTTGAAACCGAAGACGTCAAGAAGCGCCTGGGCGGCGACATCGGCGTTCTCGAACTCGTATTCCTCGACCTTCTTGTCGATGACTATCTTTAGTGTGGAGCCAGAAATTGCGGAGTAGGCGGCGGCATACACCCGATTCAGGTCCTGGTGGAGCTGTATCGCGGAGACCTCCTCCTCGTCACGCTTTGACCTTACCCCAGTTGCCCTGTCCCTGTTTCTCCTCTCGACGATGGAACCGGGGTCGACCTCCCTGATGACGATGGCGTCGGGCTTCAGGTTCCTTAGCACATCAAAGGGTAAACCGGGTACGTAACCTGCAGGCGTTTTTATCGTGCAGTGGGTGTCGATTATGACGTTTTCCCCGAGTTTGCCTATCTCCTCGCCTATGGCCTCCGCAGCCTTCTTCTGCATGGCCCGGGTGAGTTCCATGCCAATTTTCTTCCTCATGTCATCCCTGTCCTTGACGAGGCCTGACTCGGTGGCCATTCGGAACATGAAGTCCCCGAAGTTGAGGATTGAGACGTCCATCTTCTTCCCTGCGAGCTCCATGACCTTTCCCTTTCCACAGCCTGGAACTCCGGTGATTACCACGATCATGATAGCACCTGAAACCAGGGCGAGTTACCGTGGCTATAAATGTAAACAGGGTAACCCGGGATCAGGAATTCCCAGCACAGAGAGGTTCGTGAGCGGGCGGCAACGGTTTCGATAATCTTTATATGTCCTCGGTCATAAAAGAGGCAGCTTTCCCCTATTTGCAGAGGTCGATACTTTTGCGCAGGCCCCTCGTAACTATCTATGTCGTCCTAATCGGCGCCTTCCTCGTCATTGCGGCTCCATTCTTTGTAATCCTGGCATACCAGATGATAACGTCGGGGCAGCTAAACCTAATGGATAACATGTTCCTCATAGTCATAATATTCTGCTTTCCGATAGTCCTTTTCCTGGCATACCTTCTCCTGAAGCCACAGATGAGGGAGCTCATGAGGCGGGGCGGCATTTAGTATTCTTCCGGTCTTCCGGGGGTAGAGTTAATAGACCCTCCCGGGATGCCTTTTTGATAGCTGCCCATGAGAGGTAAATCCGCCCTGGTCCTCCTCTCGGGGGGCCTTGATTCGACAGTCGCCCTTTGGTGGGCAAAGAGGCAGGGGTACGATTGTATAAGAACACTTAGCTTCAGCTACGGTTCGAGGGAGGAGAGGGTGAACCTGGAGGTTTCGAGGGGCCTGTCAGGAAGCGCGGGGGCGGAACACTTTCAGCTGGACCTCGACGTACTAAGGAAAGTGACCGGCGGGAAGTCGGCCCTCCTGGGGGCTGGCGAGATTCCCCGGGGCCTGGATGGGCCGGAACTCGATGCCACACGGGCCGTCTGGGTACCGGCGAGGAACCTCGTGATGATTTCCGTGGCCGCATCCCTAGCCGAGACGATCGGCGGCAGCATTGAGATAGTGGTGGGCCTTGACAAGGAGGAAGCGCGAACCTTTCCGGATAATTCAGGACGGTTCGTGGATAGCATGAACCTCGTACTGAAGGACGCAGTCCTTGAGGGTCGCGTTGGAGTGGTTGCGCCGCTGATCGAAATGGACAAGAGGGGAATAATAAAGCTCGGGGCGGAACTGGGCGCTCCCATCGAGTTGAGCTGTTCCTGCTATAGACCATCTGGCCTTCGCGGGAAAACCCCGGTTCACTGCGGTGAATGTCAGAGCTGTATCTTGAGGAACAGGGGATTTCGGATGGCTGGGATAGATGACCCCACGGTCTACGAGGTGGAACCGAGTTGACGGTCACTGGTTACATCTGTGAGATCTTCTCGAGCTACCAGGGGGAGGGGGGAAGCATTCCGGGAAGCCTTATGGGCAGGAGGCAGGTCTTCGTTAGGTTTGCCGGCTGCAACCTGGCGAGACCGGAACGGGGAACCGGTGGGTGCCGTTTTTGCGACTCACCTGGTGCAAAGTCGATGTCTGTTGAGATTGCCAGGCTTGAGGTATCGCCGGGCGGGAGGGAATTCGAGAGCGCCAAGAACCCCGTTTCCATTGACCTCGTCATGGGGAGGATAGCGGTCCTGAGAACCCGGGACCTCCACTCGGTCAGTCTAACCGGGGGCGAGCCTCTGGGACAGCCCGACTTCCTGGACTCGATTCTGGGAGCTGCGAGAGACATCGATCTGATGACCTACCTGGAGACGAATGGTTCACTCCCGGGGAACCTCAGTTTACTGGGTAACCTCCCGGATTTCGCCTGCGTCGACATCAAGGACAGGTCCGCCGGGGCAACCTCTGACTGGGGGCAATTGCTTGAAAAGGAGCTAGATTGTATAGAGATTTTGAAGAATTCCGGTGTGGTTGTATTCTCTAAGATGGTGGTCACGGAGGATACCGATCCCGGAGATGTGGAGATGGTGTCGGAGAGGCTATCATCCCTCGGTTGCAGCCTGGCGATACAGCCAGTTACACCCATCGGAGGGGTGGCCCCGCCCGGGATTGACAGGCTGGGGGATATAACACGGGCTGCAGCAAAGCATTTACTACCGGGGGAGATATCCCTGTCGGTCCAAATGCACAAGAAACTCGGCATGATGTGAGTCCGAAAATGAATTCCACGAACCAGACCCAGGACCAGTCCCCGATTATCCAGGAACCCATTGACAGGGTGGGGGTCGAAAACGTGAGGACCCACCTGACAATTCACAGGGATGGCGTTCCCTTCATTCATTTGCCCTTAATAGACGTCTTCATTGACCTGAAGAGGGACAAGAAGGGAATCCACATGTCCAGGCTGATCGAGACCATTAACGAGGTCGTCTCCAGGAAGACGACGGACCCGAGCTTGGAGCAGGTTGGCAGGGATATACTGGATGGAATATCAAGGCGTCACGAGTACGACAAGGGTCAGGTTACCATTAAGAGCCAGCTTCTCATCCCGCGGGAGACGCCTGCATCCAAGAGGCGGACCTACGAGTCATACGACATCGTCGTGCGGGTGAACAAGGAACTTCACATGTGCAAGTACCTTGAGGTCACCGCGGTCGGGAGCAACCTCTGTCCACATAGCCTCGTCCTCACCGGAGGAAAGGCCCACATACAGAGGGCCATCCTCACGCTGGGAATAACTTCGGATTTCGAAACGGACCTGCGACTGGAGGACATGGCCGATATCTGCGACAGCTGTTTCTCAAGCCCGACGTACATGGTGGTAAAGGGCGTGGACGAAAAATTCATGGTCGAGCATATGTTCAAGAACCCGATGTTCGTGGAGGATCTGGCCAGGGAGTGCCTCGACAGGGTGAAGAATCTCGGGATTCACGGAATGGTCCACATCAAGGCCCGGACCCTCGAGGCCATTCACAAGCACGATGCCGTCTCGGAGATCGAGAGGGAGATATAGTGCGAGTCAGGGGCGGGAAGATCGTGAGATCCGGGGTACACTTCCCGGTTACTAGGTTCGACTGGAGGGAGAGCAGGACCTACAGGGGGTGCGAGATAGACCACCTCTGGTTTTCACGGGTGATCGGGGAGAGGTCCTTTGGCAATCTCGTGGTAACTTGGAGGGGGGCGATGGACGTCCAGCTGGAAAACGTGAGGGATCAGACGGAGAGGATACAGTGGGATACGGGAACGAGGATACGCGGACCTGACCTCTACCACGTGGTATGCGAGTTCCCCCAGATAGGGAACGACATCCGACTCATGTATGCCTTCCAGGCGATGCTCTGCGATGAGCTGGCGATCAGGCTGGTCGATATCGGGCACACACCGGAGATTCGCGGAACGGACGTCTACGTGGGGGGAGGTAAGCTGAACGTCGGAGTATGCTCTGCAACGGCCTCTTCCTGCACAATGCACTTCGGGGTAAACATCGGGCTGGAAGGAGACCCCGGTATCCCGGATGGGGTTGATGCCCGAGGGCTGGCTGAGCTGTTGGGGGAAGACGGTTCACGGGCGGCGGAGCTCATGGACGGGGTGGTTACGGCGTGGCTTGAGAGGCTGGACGGCATCCACCTCAAGGCCTACAAGACCAGGTAGGGGGGAGAGGAAAACGTACTACATCGAGCTATCAAAGGCCAGGCTGGGTTTCAGCGCCGCCCACTTCCTGGTAACACACGTCAAGTGCGGGCACATCCACGGTCACAACTACAGGGTCAGGGTGGGGGTCCTGGGCGAGACGGACGACAGCGGCATGCTGGTTGACTTTGGTTTCCTTACCGCCGAGGTAAATTCCATCTGCGGTGAGATAGACGGCAAGATGATGGTCCCGGGCCGATCGAGGGACATTAGCATGAAAAGGGGGAACGGGGAGGTTGAGGTTTTGCTGCCTGACCGGCGCTACATCTTTCCAGCGGAGGACCTGGTAATTCTGCCAATCGAGGCATGCACGGCTGAGGCACTGGCGGGATATATCTTCGATAGGCTATCGGAAGAGGTGGAGGGTCTGGGGTACGTGGAGGTCGAGGAGAGCCCCGGGTCCGTGGCTCGGTACCAGCCCTAGAGAGCAGCTGGCTAGATACCCAGTAGCCTTTTCGCATTCTGCCCCATTATGTCCAGCTTGGCCTCGTCAGGGATCGGGGCGTATATGATCTTGCCGAGCTGGGCAGCCGGATCGATGAAGGGATTGTCGGAGCCGAAGAGGATCCTCTCGCTCCCCAGGCCCCTGTAGAGACGTTCGACCATGTGGAAGGTCGTGGAGCCGCTGGTGTCAAGGTAGATGTTGTCGCTCTTCATCGCGGATTCGATGGCCTCCTGTATGCCCTTCATATCTCCCCCTGAGTGAATTAGCAGGAATACCGTTTCGGGGTACTCGAGGGCAACCTCGGCGTAAATGCTCGGGGCGCAATTCTTGTCCCCCCGCCAGGTGTGAGTGGTAACGGGGAGGTTCCTCCTGGCGGCCTCCTCGTAGACCTCCCTGTAGGCATCCCCCCCCGCGGGGTAGTCGTGGAGGGAGGGGTGGAGCTTTATGGCCCTCATTCCAGGTTCCTCGGCGAACCTCCGGATCTCTGGCAAGACGAGATCAGGGTAGTTTGGGTTGATGCCTATTGCCCCCATGAACCTATCGGGGAACCGTCTTACCGTCTGGAGGGTGAGGTCATTTCCCGCGCGGAAGTCAGGACCGATGCTCAGGTGAGGGCACACGAGGGTGCTCTTGATTCCAAGGGAGTCCATGGAACCAATCATACCCTCGGGACCGTTGAAGGGTATGTGGAAGTTCCAGTAGGGCCCCATGTGTGCGTGTGTGTCGATTATGGTGGCCCGGATGGGCAGCCCGCGGTTTGCTGTCTCCACGAGGTTCAGTCCCGCCAACCAATTCCCTCCACCAGGCGGGCCATGTTACCGCCAAGGATCTTCTCCTGGTCCATTTTCCCTATCCTCGAGTAGCGAATGGTCATTGCCATCGGGCCGCAGGCCAGCTCGGGAACCCGGCTTCCGAAGACCAGCCTTTCTGCACCGAACCTTCCGGTGATGGCCTCGATCCCCCGGTGAGTCTGGTACCTCGCCGTCTCGATGTGGAGGTTCGGGTGCATTTCAAGCATCGGGTAGATGAACCTGTCGGTTCTGTATGCCACGTCTGAAAGTATGAGCTTCAGGTCAGGGTGAGAGGAGCAGACTGCCGATATCTGGTCGAAGCTCGTCTGTCCCAGGTCGATCATGAGCGGCATCCCGGACCTCTCGAGACCGTCCAGGAGTGCCCCGCAGCCCCAGTCGGAGAAGTAGAAGTTGTGTTGCTTCGGGTAAACCCTGGCCATGGATACCCCTTCCTCGATCATCGATTCAATTGTATCAACGATGGGCCCGAACTCCCCGGTGGATTCGGGCAGCAGGACCCAGATCGGATTGAGGCGATCCTGGTCTTCGAGCATCTCGGTGATCATCTCGTTACCGGTGGCAGGGTCGTGCTCCTTAGACAGGCTGTGATAGACCAGTGCCGAGTCAATGCCGGCCATGTCAAGCTCGGCCAGGAGGTCATCGATTGTGTACTCCGAACCGCGGGAATTTAACGTGGTGGGGCCGATCATGCAGTTGGAATCGATGGTCTTCACGAGCCCTTGGACAGAACGATCCTTGAAATCTGTTTATTGGCTACAACCGATCCCGAATCCAGCTCGTTACCAGGGTCCTTGGCTTGACCCCCACCAATCGGTCCACGTATTCCCCGTTTCTGAACATGACGAGGGTTGGAATGCCGCGTATTTCGTGATCCTCGGAGATCTGTCGGTGTTTCGAGATATTGATCCTGCCGAAGACAACCTGATCTGACAGGTTCTCGGAGACCTTCCTGAAAACGGGGTCCATTATTCGACATGGAGGGCACCAGTTGGAGTAAAAATCGATCACCGCCAAGCTGTTGGATGATATGAATTCCCTGAAGGTTTCAATATCCAGCTCGGTGATCAATCCAACCACGGCTGGGTTCCCGGAGTGCTCTCTAAAATATTCTCGAACCCGACCAATTCTGCCAAAAAGTAGAGCTCTTCACACTTATCAGTCCAACCGGCCCAGAGCGTGGGGTATATGATAGAGGTATCGGACTACCTGGACCTGGATAGGTACTCCCGGCGCTTCAGGGAATCGGGTTCGAGGCTCGAATCCGCCCGCAGGTTCGAGGAGCCAGACTGCGTCCCGGTCTTCCTTTCAACGAACTACAGGTTCTCGGAGAGGTTCCACGATATCAGCATGCGGGAGTACTTCCTGGAGCCCAGGAAGCAGATCGTGGGCAATCTACTGCACGCGAGGTTCATGCTGGAGAACTTCGACCACGACGTCCCGGGATATGATATGATGGTACCCTCCTTTCACAACACAGTTGAGGCGAGCGCCATGGGCTGTGAGGTCTTCTTCCCCGAGCACGACGTCGCGATGGCCAGGACGCCTCTGCTGGATGACATAAGGGACGTGGACAGGCTGGAGGTACCGGACCCCAGGAGGGACGGCCTAATGGCCCGGTGCTTCGAGTATTACGAGGTCTTCAGGAGCGAGCTCGGGAACCAGCTCGATGTCGGGGTTGGTGGGAGCTGTGATGGAATATTCACCCTCGCCACCCAGGTTGTCAGCCCCCGTCAGATCATCAGGGCTATGCACGACGACCCGTCCCTGGTCAGGGATCTTATGGAGATCTGCCTGGAAACCGAGATCGTCTGGACCAGGGAGAGGCTGGAGGAGGAGGGCAGGACGGAGGAGGTGCCCCGGAGCTGGAACCTGGCGGACGACTCCTGCCAGCTGCTTTCGCCCGGGATGTACGAGGAGTTCGTGGCCCCCTACCAGAGGAGGCTCCTGAATACCTTCAGCAGGGGAGGGCTGGGGGGTATCCACCTCTGCGGCCACGTTTCCCACCTCATCCCATCCATAAAACGCCTCTTCAACCCCAGGCAGTGGGATTTCGGTTATCCAATAGACCCCCTCTGGGCGAAGGAGATGGTTGGGGATGACTGCGTTTTGATGGGAAACATATCGCCAATTCTCCTCGCGAGCGGGACTGTGGATGAGGTCGTGCTGGCGACTCGCAGGTGTATAGAGGCCCTCTCATGCGGGGCCGGTTACATCCTCATGGATGGTAGCAACATACCTGGGGACGCTCCGCTGGAGAACGTGAGAGCGATGGTGGATTCCGCGCACAGATACGGGTCGTACCCTAGGGGGTTGAGTTCAGCGACCTGACATCGGGGCCCTCTCGTCCGTGAGGCACATCAGGTAGGAATTCATGCGAACGGAGTAGCGGTTGTAACCGAGGATGAATTCCCAGAGTCCCCTGTGCCTGCGCCCCAGTACCAGGATGTGTACCCAGAGGAGAACGAAGGCAAGTCCCGCGATAAAGGTCCAGAAACCCCACACGATTACCAGCACGATGCCGTAAAAAATGCGTACGACAAGCTCGGCCCGCCTGCCCTTCTCCGAGAAATCGGCATCTAGGCGTATGGGGTACATCGTGAACTGTTTTCCCTCAACGGGAGATACGGGGCGTCCGCACTCGCTGCAGAAGGAGAAGTTATCCGGAATGTCCTTGCCACAGAACCGACAATACGTCGGATCACCGCAAACACCACCCAAGGAACCGATAAAAATCTATCGTGAAACTTGGAATAAGAAATGCGAAAAAATTGGATGAATATGCACAATCTTCGACTTCTCCAAAGATCCTGTATCAACCTTTAAATAATCGCAAACTGATCTGGTAATAGGTGGAGGCTTTGAGGAGAAATTTATTCGCCTGCGTGGCCGTATTGGTTCTGGTAGTATCAGGTCTTGGCTGCCTCAAGATGGAGAGCGTGGTCATGGTCCATCCCAACGGCTCCGTTTCCGGAACGGTTACCATGGGTATCCAGGAGGCATTCTTCAACGTCAGCGAGGACACGAACCTGACCTTCGGTAACATGACCCTCATAGACACCGAGAACGCCACCATCTGGACCGAGGACGGCTGGGTCTACATCCAGGAGGAGGAGACCTTCGTCGACGAGGACAACATGACGGTGCAGGTCAACAGGTACTCAGACTACACCGAGTACATAATCGACGCCGACCTCTCGGAATTCCAGGAGGAGGCAGCCCAGGAGGACGATTTCAACCTGACGGATCCCTTCACGCAGATTTTCCTCGAGCAGATGGTGTTCGAGTTCAGGGTGGAGATGCCCGGGACCATAGTAGAGGCAAGCACCGAGGACATAGATGGATCCACGGCCACCTGGTCATACACCGGGGTTTCGGTGCAGGAAGCAGACCAGCTCTACATAAGGTCAAGGCTTCCCATACCCGAGCCCCTGCTGGTCCCCTTTGTAGTCGCCATTGCTACCCTGGTCTACAGAATCAGGCCCGGATCAGGCTGAGGAGAAGGGCCTTTGTGGTGTGGAGGCGGTTTTCAGCCTCGTCGAAGGCAAGGCACTGGGGCGAATCCAGGACTCCCGGGCTTATCTCGTAGCCCCGCTGGGCGGGGAGGCAGTGGAGGACTATGGCATCCTTCGAGGCCAGCGAGAGCAACTTCTCATCAACGGTGTAACCCCTGAAATCTCGCAGACGCCGTTCCTTTTCCACCTCCTGGCCCAGTGATACCCAGGTATCCGTGACGATAACGTCGGCATTTTTCGCGGCCTCCGCCGGCGTTTCTGCCTCTATAGCACCGGTCTTGACCCTGGGACCGTATCCCTCGGGGGCCGCTATTGCGACCTCCATTTCGAGGAGCCCTGCAGCCTGGGCCAGGGACGTGAAAACGTTGGTGGCATCCCCGATCCAAGCAATCCTAAGCCCAGGCAGGCTACCCTTAGCCTCCTTTATGGTCATGACGTCGGCGAGGGCCTGGCAGGGGTGGTGGTCGTCATCCATTCCATTGATAACGGGCTTCTCGCTTGCAGCGGCTATCTTCATCAGGTCCGCGTGGGAGAAAAGGCGCGCCATGATCGCATCGCAGTACCTTTCAAGCGCCCTGGACTCATCCTCGATATCCCCCTTGATGAAGTTGGTTTCCTCCCACTTGAGGTTGATGGCGTGGCCACCGAGCTGGAACATGGCGGCCTCGAATGAGACCCTGGTCCTGGTGGATGTCTTCGCGAACAGCATTGCCAGGACCTTCCCCTCGAGATCATCCCTGCACCGGTTTTCCCGCTTCAGGTCCAGAGAAATGTCAACCAGGTCTGACAGCTCCCCGGAGCTAAGATCGTTCAGTTTCAGCAGGTCCCGCCCTCTGATATCCATGGAATTCGGTAATAATTACAGAAGAAAAGTGCTTCCCAGAGAGAAAAATGCCGGGGAAATCCGGGGTTCGGGACAATTCTTTTAAGTCTTGAGAATATGGAGGGATCGCATTTCATAAGAGATGCGGGGAAAACAGATGGGAACAGAAGCAACACCAACTCCACAACCAACGCCTGCACCGGGCCAGCCTCCAGTTCCTCCGGCAGCCCCACAGCAGGTGGGTAACCTGATGGGAGCTCCCAAGGCAAGCTTCCTTCACAGGTTTCTCGCCTGGCTCATCGATATAATTATCGTGGGTATAATCAATTCGATACTTACCGTGATATCGGGAGCGCCGTTCATCTTCAACGAATTCACGTACAACCCCGCGACAATGGCTGCCCAGTACGCGGTTACATCCACGGTCGGCCTTTTAGTGGGCATAGCCTACTTCGTCTACTTCTGGGGAGCGACGGGACAGACCCCGGGGAAGATGGCGGTGGGGATAAAGGTAATCGGGACGGACGGCTCCTTGCCGATAGGTTATCCGAAGGCTTTCGTGAGGTACATAGGATACATCGTCTCCTCGATCATATGCATGCTTGGCCACCTGCTAATACTGGTCGATGAGGATAACCAGGCTCTGCAGGACAAGATCGCACAAACCTACGTTGTCAAAGCCTCCTAGTCGCGGAGGCTTTTCCTTTTTTTAAACGATCTAACACGAGATAGGCCACTGGTATGGCCTCGGGCGCCACGTAGAACGCGATCGCGGAGCCGAACACGAACCCGGTGATCGCCCTTATCGTGTTGGTGCTCTCCCTGAAACCTACTAGCTGCGTGCCTCCATCTATTATCAGGGGGGCGGCGGCGATGAAGAGGTACCTGACCCTGGGCCTTTTGGGCCAGCCCGTGAAAGGGTAGAGAAGGGAGGATGCCAGTATTCCTATGTAGATGAAGGTACAACGAGAGCAGGCGGCGAGGGGCTCCCCGAGAAAGTGCATGCACCTGTCCTCCCTCTGGTGGCAGACCGCGGAAAAGACGAAGTATATGGGCCCGGAAAGCGGCCTGAGTTTGCGGGATGAGGCAATCGCGGGGGCCACGAAGATCATCGATACCCAGGTCGCCAATGCCGCCAGGTAAAGGTAGTAATACAGTCGGGATCTTCCAGCGGCGGCCATTTTGCTGGCCTTTTCATCCTCCCATTTATATCTCCCGGGTTTTCGTCGGGAGAGAGATGGATCCCCGAGTCGATATGAGGTTTCTCGCCCCCTCGCTGTGTTCCATACTGGGGCAGAGGGCACCGGGTGGTTGTGAGGTGGCGGCCAACGAAAAACTGGTTAGGTCCATGGCTAACTCGAAATCCTTACTGGTGGTGGTCTTCGACGGCTTCGGGAAGGCTGCCCTGGACAGACATGTTGGGGAATGCCCAAATCTGGAACTCCTAATGGGAATTCACCGGGAGACAGTGAGGGCAGTTCCACCACCGAAAACGCCCGTGAATTTCGCCACAATGGCGACTGGTGCCTCTCAGGAGCTTCACGGGATTCAGGTGAAAACGGATCCCCTGGAGATCGAAACGGTTTTCCACGTCCTGGAGGAGGCGGGGCTTAGCACCTGCGTGGCGGGGAGGCAAAGCGGTAGTCCTGCCAACCTCTTTTCGAGTATGGTGACATACCCAGAAATTGCCCAAACCAACAGGGATGCCGAGGTTCTCCAGCTGCTGCTGGACAGATTGAGCAGGTCGGAACCAGGGTTAACCCTGGTTCAATTTCTGGACATCGATAGCGCTGGACACAGGGCAGGTCCCTTTGGAGAGGAGGCATCGCGGGCCATAAGTAACACCGATTCAAGGCTCGGGGAAATTATCAGGGAAGTTAGGGGCAGGGATGGTTCCATAATCGTACTGGCGGATCACGGCCAGCATGAGGTCACGGTGGATGATGGTGGTGTAAGAGGGAAGCACGACGGGTCCTCCGAGGAGGACTTCCTGGTCCCGCTGGCATGGTGTGGACCCGGGGAACTCGATTCCCTAGAGAAGGAATCACGGAGTACGGGTGGATAGAATGGCCCGAAGCACATTTAACCTGATTGCGGTGCCGGTTAGAGGCCCCCTGAAGGAGAAGGTCATTGCAGATGCTTGAGAGTAAGAAAATCGATCAGGCCTCGAGGATGGCGGCAAGGTGGCTGGCCAAGTCATGCCAGGTGACCGATTCGGCCGAAACATCCCTGGGGGCCTTTGCTACTGGATACGAAGGCGGAACGGGGGGGTTCGTGTATGGACCACTAGTATGGCATTCATCGGTGGCTATTCGAGCGCTTTTAAAGATCCACGGTCGAACGAAGAACCCCGCGTGGAAGGAGGCTGCCATTCTGGGTGGCAGGTACCTGGAGTCGGTCCAGGCGGTGGGTGATGGCGGTGAGGATTCCGGTTCCCTGTGGGGTCCGTGGCTCGGAGGCAATGAACCCCTGGTAGTGGATGTGAACTACAGGAGCATGGGAGGACTGCTGGACCTATACGGGGCCACTGGTTCCCCACACTACCTGGAGTCATCGAGACGAATCGCGGACTGGTTCATCGACAGGGCATACAAGGGGGGAGGAACCCACCTGAACAGGTACTTTCCCGACAGGAAGGTCCTTGGCTGGCCGAGAAGCCACATAGTGGACGAGGGGTCCATTATTCGCCTGCAGGACCTCACCAGAGAGGAGAGCTATTCCGATCTGTGCCGGGACCAGGTCGAGGAGCTTTCCTCATCCCTCCGGGAGGATGGCTGGTTCAGCTGCATGGAAACCCCGAGGATGGAGAGACACCCGGAGGCGGGGCCCGACGAGACGTCGCCGAGGGATGTGTACTGGCACCTCTCCCCGCTCCTGATGGCCTATTCGAAGAAGGGAAGGAAGGACCTTCTGCAGCCGATCGAAGCTGCGGGAAGGATGATGCTGGGACTCCAATCGCCGGAGGGCTCACTGGAGAGCTTCTATTCGAAATCTGGAACAGGCAGGGGGGGTTCGGACGGGGTCTCAACATCGATGTTTGTATCCATATGGCTGAGGCTTTGGGAGATTACGGAAAATGGGGAATATCTTGAGGGAGCTGAGAGGGGGCTTGCCTGGATTATTTCCTCACAGCTGACGGCCAGGAGGGCAGAGGCCTTCGGGGCATTCAGTGATGGACCCGGAAACCGGGGGGGTACTGGCTCGAGTCTGGGGAGCGCCGCCTCGAGTTTTGGCATCATCGCCGCAGAGGAATATTTCAGGGTTATCAACAGGACGGGCTGAGTCGCCATGAGGAAAGATCCAGTAGTCAGCCTTGAAGGAGTGGAAAAGAGCTATTCCATGGCCGGAATCGACATCGAAATACTCAGGGGCGTGAATCTGGAGGTAGGGAGAGGGGAGGTGGTGAGCATCCTGGGATCATACGGATCCGGGAGAACCTGCCTCCTCAGCATAATCGGGCTCATCACCAGACCATCATCCGGCAGAGTCTTAATCTGCGGCAAGGACACCACCAGGCTATCCAGGGGCTCTATGGAGTCCCTGAGGACCAGGAAGGTCGGTTTCCTGTCCAGGGCCTTCGGCCTCATCCCGGATTTGACCGTCCTGGAGAACCTGGAGCTGGCGTTCCAGATAAACGGGGAAGAAGGGGTAGAGGAGCAGATTACCAGGGCCCTGACGGACGCGGACATGGAGGGCGGGGAGTACAGGATGGCCAGGTCACTTTCGCCCCTGGAGTCGAGGATGCTATCAATCTCAAAAAACATGGGCGGCGAGGTTAGCCTGCTCGTCTGCGATGACCCCGCTGCCGGCCTTTCGGAAAGGGACTCCCTGAAAATCGTCAGGATGCTTAAGAAGGCCAACAGGGAGACGGGTATATCGATCATCCTTGGGACTCCCGGCCCTCGAACCGAGTTTGACATCGAGACGGCCATAAGGATTGAGAACGGGCTAGCAACGAGGGAACCCCCGGATGGGACCTAGTATAGTATTCTGTGCAGCGGCAATCATCATATTCGGTCTCGGATCTGCCCCGCAGGGAACCTGCACCACCCTGGCGGCGGGGCATGACGGCAGGGTCGGGGTGCTGTACACCGGCGACGCGATTTCCCCCGGGTATCTGACACCCTACATGTTCATGCGCGTCGAACCGCTTCTCAGCGTAACGCCTGTGATAGCGTCAGAGATAGTCGCCACCCATTTCTGGGGCATGGAGGGCCTCCAGATGGTTAGAAGGGCGATCAGGCTTTACATTCCCCGCTCCTACCGGCAGCTTGTCGAGGGATACGATGTGATAGTCCTGAGCGATGCCACCCTGATGGTGTTCACCACCAGACAGCTGGAGTGGATGGTGGAATCCGTCCGGGATGACGGGCTTGGTATAGTGATGGCAGGGGGCGTCGAGAGCTTTCAGCTGGGCGGGTGGCAGGTGACCAAGGTGGCCGACATACTACCGATCGAGATGCTGCCGGATTCGAGTGGACCGGGATTCGGAAGGGTGACCGAGCCCGGCCAAGAGCTGATGTCCAGCATCCCCTGGGAGGAGGGAGGGTTCCGGAGGGTTAATTTCGGTGGGGCGAACATGGGGGCCTTGAGGCAGGGTGCGACAGAGCTGGCGGTCCTGGAGGAGACTACAGGGGGGGTGGTGCCGATGATGGTGACGGGAGAGGCGGGTGAGGGGAGGAGCTTCGCGTTCATGCCTGACTGGACATGGGGATGGGGTGGACTCTTCAGCGAGTGGGAATACTACGGTGATTTTACCAATAACCTGATGCTTTTCCTCGCCGCGAGGGAGGTACCACAGGAAATAGAGGTCCTGCACCAGGCCAGGAGGGAGTTGCTCAGGCTGGACATTTCCAGAGGCCTGTTGATCTCCCTCTTCGAATTCGTGGAGAAGTTCGGTGCGAACCCCCTGCCATTGGAGGAGATGCTGGATGGGGTGGATGCCCTCAGGGGTGAGGCGGAGTCAGCGTATGTAGAACAGGATTTCAACCTGGCCCTGGAGCTCACCCTCGAGGCAATCTCCGAGGCGGAGAGGGCCGAGGAGGAGGCCGTTAGGATCAAGAACGCCGCCCTCTTCTGGATATACCTCGTGGAGTGGCTCGCCGTTACCGCCACGGTAATGATCTCGGGGGCGGCTCTCTGGGGACTGATGGTGAGAAGAAGATACTTCAGGGAGGTAAGATCCACGAGGTTCGTGGGGTGAGAGAATTTCCAGGAGAAGGGTGATACCGGCCACGCTATTGCTGCTGATGGTGCTGGCACTGCCGATCTGCGTGGCCATCTCGCTGAGGATAAGCAGGGATAATGGAACCCAGATCGGTGAAAGGATAAAGGGCAGGTTCTCCGCCAGGATAAGAGAGGCAGAGGGTGTCGACAGGGTCGAGTTCTACATCGATGGTGAACTTGTGCTCACCGACACAGAGGAACCATTCAGGTGGGAATTTCACACCCGGGATCACCCCGACGGCGTCCACACGATAAGGGCGGTTGCATACCTATCAGGCGGGGGAACGGAAGAATTGGAGGCCTCACGGGAGTTCGTGACTGATTTCGGTCAGTGGTGGAGCCTCTACATCATGGGCACGGTGCTTTTCGTCGCGGGCATGGCGATATTCTCCATATGGGTAACCAACAGGGAGCGCAAGCGGCCCCAGGGGAAGACCCAGTGTCCCCAGTGCGGGACCGTCTTCGACAGGAAGTGGAGCGCGATGCACAAGGGAGCTGCCTACAGGAATACCTGCCCGACCTGCGCCAAGACCTTCTGGGCGGACAGGATCGAGGAGTAGACCCGTCTAGCGTGGCCTTCCGTACAGTCGGACCTCGTATATTCGGGCCGATGGCGATCCCCAGGTCCTCCTGGCCTCTAACCTGATGGCATCGACACTGGTGGGGTCGATTCGGTGGACGTTGACCCTGTGGTGGTTATCATGGACTTCGAGCATTTCATGCCACTTCTCACCATCCCGGTAGCTCAGGGAATAGTCCCTGATGCACTTGTCCGAGGGCCCGATCCTCGGGAGGTCATCAAGGTCGGTGTCAAGGGTGAGCCTGACCTCCTCAAGGATGACCGGCGAGGGAAGGTCGAGTTGGAGTGTTTGTGGCAGAGAGGCCTCCGGATCGGATATCCAAATGCTGGTCCAGTTCTCGGGCCTTGTAAGGCCGTTAATCACGTTTCCGGCCCCATATGGCCTGGATTCAGGGAGCGTTCGAAAGAGGTAAGAACCTCCTAGGCGCCTCCAGAGGCCTTCTTCGGTGATTTGAACGCCTACGGGCTCTTGCTTGCTGAAACCCCAGTGGATGCCGGGGGCGGGGTCGAGTGCGATCCAGTAAAAGCCGGGCTCTGCATCAATGCCAAGCTGGAAGTCCACCCAGCCCTCTCCCTGGTCAAGGTGGGAGGTGGCAGTCGCGATATCCGTATCAGAGGAAGTATCGGTCCAGTGACCCGCCCTTCGGAGCCGCAGGGTGGCAGTGAGGCCCTCCTCTCCCCTGAGGAAGAGGCTCACCTTCTCCAGCCGGTTCTCGGTGAATGGAAAGATCTGCCCCAGCTTCTTGTCGACCAGGTGGAAGGAATCGAGGGCGTAGACCTGGAGCGGCATGTCGCTGGTCGCCGTCACCCTAGCTCCCCTGGCGAGGTCTGCCGGGTCCTGGTTTGCGATGCCGGGTATGTAGCAGTCGTTCCTGAGCAGTAGCTGCTGCAGCTCGGAAATGTGTTCCTCGTAGACCTCCCTGGGGGACTTGTCGTACCTGCAGCAAAGGTAGGCCGCGGTCCCGGCCGCCTGACCCTCCACGGCACAGGTAGCCTGGAGCCGGGTGGTTCCCAGCGCAACGTGGGTCACGCTTATGTTCCTGCCGGCCATCATCAGGTTATCGATGTTGCGGGAGTACAGTGACCTGAAGGGAATCGCGTATGGCCCAGGCAGGTGGTACATGTCGGCGGGAAGTCCTGGCTGCCTGATACCACCTGGAGCGTGTATGTCGACGGGCCATCCGCCGTAGGCCACCGAGTCGGGAAACCTGCCCATGGACTCCACGTCCTGTTGCCTGAGCATGTAATCACCGATGAATCGCCTCGATTCCCGCTTTCCCGGGACGGATCCAACCCAGTCGAGGGCCAGGTTCCCGGCGCCGTGGTCGCCACTGTTCTTGATGTGGTCCCAGACCCCGTAGAGGCATCTCCAAAGCTCGTCCCTCAGTCGCTCGTTATCGTAGACCGAGTGGTCCTCTCCCCCCAGCTCTATCCACCAGTAGCCGCTGGTCACCCTGGTGTGCCCCCTCAAAGGCAGGTCGTCTTCGGTGGGATATTCCTCTGCCCAGTCCGGCCTCTCGAACTTCACCGGGTGCCCGAGATCAATGGCGTTGAACAGCAGCGATGCGCCCTGGGTCTTCTCGTCGGCGACCTCGGGGGCCTTGTCCTCCCCGAACTCATCCCGGGCCTCCCTGCCCTTCCTGCAATCCGCCCCGGCCGAGAATGCCAGCGACCCGTCGCCGCTCGAATCAATGAAATAGCTTGCGAGGATCTTGACCGTTTTCTCCGTTCCCAGCTGCTCGCAAAGGGCACCGGCGATTCGGTTATCGCTACCCATGATGACCGACCTGGCGGATGTGTTGAGGTACAGGTCCAGATTGGGCTCCCTGGTAACCCATTCCCAGAGGACCATTTGCCAGTTCGGGTTGATCTTCCCACTAACGATGGGAACCGGGCTCCTGAATCGGTCCTCTATCCTGATCTCCTCCAGTATCCCGGACTCTCTGGCCCACCTGAAGTCCTTGTCTGCACCTCCCACGTGCACCCTGATCTCGGTGCTGGAATTCCCACCGAGGACGGGCCGGTCGTTGACCAGTGCGACCTTCAGGCCGAGCCTTGCGGCGGCTATTGACGCGCAGATGCCTGCCAGTCCGGCCCCGATTACCGCGAGGTCATATTTCTTCTCCTCCGAGACTCTCTCTCTGACCATATCCATGGGGGAGGTGTTCCTGCTGAAAAAAGCTTTGGAGGAAAGACAGGTTTTTCAGGCGTCCATCGAGAGTTAAGGCATGGTGAAGATAAGGGTGGTCCGCGGCAGACGGGGACAGAATCTATCCTACATACTGTCCGATGGATCGGGAAAGGGCGTCGTGATCGATCCCTCATTCTCGGCAGGGGATATCAGGGACATAATCGTTGACGAGGAAATCGAACTGAAATACATCATCAACACACATGGCCATCACGACCACACCGAGGGTAACGGATGGCTGGCGGGTGAAACCGGTGCAAAGGTGGCCATACACGGATCGGATGCCCAGATGCTCCGGAAACATCCCGACCTCCTTTTGAGCGACGGGGACTTGCTGAGGGTGGGCGAGATGGAACTTAAGGTAATGCACACCCCTGGCCACACCCCTGGAGGGATATGTCTCCTTCTGGGTAATGACCTTTTCACAGGCGACACGCTGTTCACCGGGAACTGCGGGAGAACTGACCTCCCGGGGGGAAGCGACGAGGACCTTTTCAACAGCCTGCAGCGCCTGAAGGAGCTCGGGGAGAATGTCAGGGTCCACCCGGGGCACTTCTACTGGGGCGAGGAGTCAACCATCGGGACCGAGTGCAGGGAAAACCCGGCCATGGTGGCGGGGAACCTGGGAGAATTCAGGCTAGTCCCCTGATACACCCATTCTCGTGGTCCCGATTTCCCGGTAGAGCCTCCTGCGGACCATCACGAACCAGAGGAAGCTCCCGGCGATCATTGCGGCCGCCGTCACCGTGAACCACTCAATTATGTAGACCCAGGTGAGGGCGTTCTCCTTGGCCCTGATGGCCCTGGCGTTGAGCTCCATCCAGGCAGCGTGTATTTCCTCGAATACCCCCGCGGCGGAGTCGTAGTCATCCATGCGGTAGAATTCCTCGGCTTTCAGCTCGTGGAGGTTGATCTCCTCAAGCTCATCGTAGAGCTTTACGGTGCTTGCCCCGAACCTCTCGACGAACTCCAGCAGGGAGACCAGCAGCGAGGCCTTATCCAGGTGCGTGTTGATCTCCTCCCTGATCCTGTGGGCTCGCTCCATGTCCCCGGGTACCGGTTTACCCGCGTTGAAGTAGATCAGGTAGATAATGTAGTCCTGGTACCAGGTCCACTCGTTGAGCATCCTGTTGGTTGTTCCATGGCTGCCGAATACCTGGGCCTCTCCGACCACCCTTCCCTTCCCGGACTCCCACAACGCGATCCAGGGATAGTGGGTATCCCCGATGGTGGCCTCAGCAATGGGGGTGGCCCCGATCTTTGGCTCGACCTTGTTGAGTAGCTCGACGGGTCCAGCCGACTTCCAGGGAAGCCTGGCAAGTTCGTGGGCCTGGTCAAAGAAATGGGGGCGTTGGAATGCAGCGTTGTCCGGGTTATAGCCACCCAGGGATTCGAAGGGCAGGATCTCGTCCAGCATTGTATCCCCCCAGGAGGTGTAAGACCCCTCGCCCCCTCCTCCCCATGATGCATCTCCTCCCCACATGCCCAGGGGAACGCCGTCCTCCTGCACCGCCCTCAGGAACCACTGCATCCACTTGGCGTCGAAGTATACCTCGGGGAAATCATAGCTGCCGCAGGATGCCTCCCTCAGCAGTACTAGATCCATGGTGTCAATCATGTGCTGGTAGTTGCGGGGCATGTAGATCCTGAGGACCCTGTTCATGTAGTGGGGATCCTTGCCCAGGGTTGAGATCGAGTAGTGGCCCGGCATTGGAACACCCAGGACAGAAATGGAGGGATCCGCCGAGAGCCTCCTGTCGTATATCCCACCCTGGAAGAGCCCCCGGTCTATGAGCAGCACGTCGATGATGAGGGGGCTGCCCGCAGGGTACTCCCCGGTCGACAGGACCGGGTGCAGGCCTGACAGGATGAGAATCGTCAAAGCGAGGAAGCGAATAAGCATGCGAATCCAGTTCTCAAAGGGGATATAAAGCTTTGAAGCAAAATATCCGCCACGGATCCATATAATTTCCTTAAACGTTTGAATAACAGCCATTTTAAACAAAAGTAAATTATTATCATAACAAACAGGGGGTTACAGATCCCAAGGGGCTTCGCGGTCGGCTTCCAAACATCTATGCATGAGGGGAAATAGGGGATTCTTCTCAAGCGACCTCTTTCTGACCTCCTTGGGATCACAGGACCTCGCCCAGCGAAGCCCTGCTGGGAATACCTTTTAATCGGCCTCAGGTTCCGGGTTTGCGTGTACTACAAGGAGGACTGGGAGGAGGCACGGGAACGGTACGCGGCCTGGTGGAACCGCGAGATCATCGACAGGCCGGCAATACACGTCACCTCCCTTCGGGCAGGCGTGGGGAAGGGTCCGGGTTGGGACAACTGGGAATTCGCCCGAAACGCCGATGACCCGGAGCTGGCTATCAGCAGGTTCGAGTCCAGGTGTGGCGCGACCTACTTCGGCGGCGAGGGGTTCCCGAACTGCTGGATTAACCTGGGGGCGGGTGCCGTGGCAGCCTTCCTGGGCGCCGGGACCCACTTTTACTCCCAGACCGTCTGGTTCGAGACGCCCATGGAGTGGAGAGATCTCGTGGATCTCGAGATGGAAGCCGGGAATGAATGGTGGGGAAGGGCAAAGCGCGATACGAAGCTGGCCTCCGAGAGGGGCGCCGGGAGGTTCGCCGTGGGAATGGTGGATCTGGGGGGCGTTCTTGACGTGGCCCAGTCGCTCAGGGGCAAGAAGCGCCTGATGATTGATCTCTTCAGGTATCCCGAGGAGGTCAAGGAACTGTGCTGGCGGATCCTCGATGTGTGGCACCGGTGCTACGAGGAGCTCTACGCCATCACGCAGCCGATGATGATGGGAACCTCGGCCTGGATGGGCATCTGGGCCGATGACAGGTGGTACCCCCTCCAGTGCGACTATGCATACATGCTCTCACCGGCAAAGTTCGAGGAGTTCGTCTTTCCCTACGTCGCGGAACAGTGCAGGCGCCTGGACCACAGTGTCTACCACCTCGATGGACATGGCCAGATACCACACCTGGACAGGTTCCTGGAGATCCCCGAGCTGGATGCAATACAGTGGGTGCCGGGCGCCGGAAAGCCCGGTTGCGGCTCGAGGCAGTACTACCCGATGTACGAGAAGATAAGGAGGGCCGGGAAGGGGCTCGTGGTGAACCTTTCACCAGCGGAGATAGAACCGATGTGCAGGGAGCTGGGCCCCGAGGGCATAATGTTCCAGACCGGGTGCAGGTCCGAGGAGGAGGCAAGGGGGCTCCTGGAGACTGCCGAGAGATGGGTCTAGCCTTACCTGCTACCTAGGCTTTATCTGCAGCAGGCGCCCCGATGTAGTTATGCCCGGGGAAAGGACGCTAAACGTGGTCGAGGTCATCGCCGACCAGCACCAGGCCTCGTGTATGGGATGTGAGGGCCATGCACAGGCGATAACACCGAACATGGACAGGCTGGCAGAAGGGGGCGTCAGGTTCGCCAGGGCCTACACCCAGAATCCAATATGCACCCCCAGCAGGATCAGCATTCTATCGGGGCAGTACCCCCATAACCACGGTTACTTCGGCCTCTCGGGCCCGAGACCGGTTGCCCTTCCCAGCTTCTTCTCGCATTTCAGGGCCAACGGGTACAGGACCGCCGGTATAGGGAACCTCCACACCCCCAACGAGCCAAGAAACTGGCTGGAAGAACACCTCGACCTCTACGCCGACTGCTTCCAGTCCGTTGACGGCAGATCCGAGGATACCGAGTGGTACGATAGCATAAGGGAGATGGGCCTCCTCGAGAAGGAGGACTTCCACTTCTTCCACAACAACAGGGAATACACCCTGGAGGGGATGCCCTCCCAGCTCCCCTTCGAGCTATCCGAGGAGGGATGGACCGTGGGGAGGGCGATCCGCTTCATCGATGACTGCCGGGACGAACCGTTCTGCATGCAGGTCTCGCTGGAAAGACCCCACCAGCCCTTCTTTCCCGACAGGCGCTTCTGGGACATGTACCCGGGGACCTGGAACCCCCCGAGACACTGAACCAGGACCCATCGGGGCGACCCCCGCACTTTCGGGAAATGTATGATAATTTCCGCCGGAAGTGGAAATGGCCAATCGAACCAAGCGATTTCATGAGCCACGCCAGAAGGATGTGGAGGGCCTACCTCGCCTGCGTAACCCACGTTGACCACGCCCTGGGTCTTCTCCTGGATCACCTTGATGGCCGTGGGCTCGCAGGGAATACGGTGGTGATCTACCACGCTGATCACGGTGGGTACATCGGAGTTCATGGATTGCTCGAGAAGGCACCCGGAATCTGCTCGGAGGCCGTATGCAGGGTGCCATTCATCTGGCGGGTGCCAGGCATAGCAGAAAGGGGGATAGTCAGCGAACAGCTCGTGGAGAACGTGGATATTGCACCGACGATAACATCCCTTTGCGGCCTCCCGCCCATGGAAACTGTGGACGGTAGGGATGTCTCCCCTCTATTGATGGGGGAGGAAAGGCCCATTCGGGATGTGGCGGTGACCGAGAACCCATGGAGCAGGGCAATTAGGTGGGGCAGGTGGCGCTTCGTTCACTACCAGCCCGAGATGTTCGGCGATGATGTGGGGGAGCTTTACGACCTCGAGGATGATCCCGATGAGGCCCGGAATCTCTACGATGACCCTCTGAGCCAGGAGGTGGTGCACCGGTCCAGGCGGCTCCTCCTGGAGTGGTTGATTGGGACCTCCCGTGTGAAGACGGTCTGGCCATCGGTTGGCCACCGGGGTCGCTTCTTCGACTTCTCGACCTCGGGTGATGGCAAGGAGTCAAACAGGGCGGGAGCGGCGAAAAGGGTCATGGACGGGCAGCTTAACTACATATGATCTAGGGTTCCCGGTTATCGAACCGTGTAACCCCAACCTCCCTGTAGGCGGATCTCTTGACCATTAGCGTCCAGACGATGGCCCCGGTAAACATGGCGGTTCCCGAAACTGTCAACCACTCTATGAGGTAGACCCAGAGGAGGGCGGCATCCTTTGCCTCCATTGCCAGCTCGGATACCTCGTCGAGCTTGTCAAGGGCCCTGCCGATGCTCTGAAGGCTTCCATCCATGTCGCCGCTTATGTAGAGGGATATTACCTCCTTCCTGTCATCGTCAGACTCTTTCAGCGCGACCTCCGCCTTGTTCATGTTCGCACCGAACTTCTCGGCGAAGTCAATGACGGAAAGGACGAACTCTCTGGTGGAGAAATACTTGGTCAGCTCGCTTCTCAGCCTGACCATGAGCGACATATCCTCAGGGATCGGGACCCGGGCGACCCAGTAGACGATGTTGCTGAGGAACACGGGGATGAACTCTGACCTGTGGAACTCCTGTGGGCCGTTTCCCCCCCAGTCGAAGACAAATGCCTCGCTAATGCCCTCCCCCATGTCCGAGAAGGTCAGTATCGGGCTTCCCTCTGGATAGCGGTCGGCGACACCGACCACCGTCGATCCCTGCTTTGAATCGACCCTGTTCCGGCACTCAAGGGGTATGCGATTCCACGGGATATCCCTGATAAGGGGGTGGTCCTCCATGCCGGAAGCTGGTCTCATGAAGTAGGACTTGCTGGCGTACTGCCAGTCGGTGAGGCAGATTACCGGGAGGATCTCGCCGATGATCGAGTCACCCCAGCTCGGGTGTCCCCAGGGTTCGTACCCCCCGAAGGTCTGGGGACCCCCGGCCATTAGGAAACCCAGCCCGTGATCCACGACGCCATTCCGAATCCAGGTCTGGATCTTGATGGGGAAGAAGGGCTCTCTCGCGTCAGAGATAATTATCACGTCGTAGCCCTCGCTTACCTGCCTTTCCACCCTCGGAAAGTATGCCCTGAGTCCCCTGGCGGCGTCCTCCACCGACTCGTATATTCCGGTCAGGAACTCAACCGGTATCGGGCTGATCCTGAGCATCGGGTCCCTGACCATTATGGGGGTGACGAATCCCGCATCCATTAGCGAATCGCCCATGAAGAGTACGCGAACCTGTCCCGTCTGGGGATCGACCTTTGGATCCCCGGCACCCAGCGCGAGGTGTGGAAGCAGCAGGAATACGATGAGGATGGATACCTTTTCTTTCAAGCCAATCACGGGAGTACTAAGGTCCTTAATAAAAATTCCTAAAATATCCATGCATGTTTTCTGCTTTTACGAATCAATCAGCGTGCGACAAGTCCATATCCGCATCGCTTCACTCAGAGCCAGGTGCTCATCTTGAGGAAGTCGACCTCCCACCACTCCCTGCGCAGGTAGGACTCGGGAACGAATCCTGCCTTCATGTATAGGTTAACGGCGGGCAGAAGCACGGGAAGGGTGTAGAGCGTTATCTTATGGCAGCCTCTCTCCCTGCACTGGACTATGGCCCCCTCCAGCAGCTCCCTCCCGATTCCTCTCCCCTGGGACTCGGGGAGGACGCCCAGCCATCCCAGCCTAGCAAGGCCAGATAAACCGATGAGCCTTCCCGACACGACCCCCACGACCCTGCCCTCCTCCTCCGCAACGAGGGAGATGCTGTCAGCAGATCTGAGGGATTCTGTAAAATGCTCCTTCGAGTGGCTTGCTATGTCGAAGTCGACCGCCTTCCTCGGATAGTATCCCTTCTCGTACCTCTTCCAGGCATCATTCATGATAATCCCGGTGATCTCGGCTACCCTGGCAGCGTCATCCTGTGCCATTTTCCTGATGATCATTTACAGTTCCCCCGGCAGGCATCATTCGAGTACCAAATTGGCCAGATAGATCGAGGACGACCCGGGTTTCCCGGGATCCTCGTGGCTGGAGTAGTAGGAGAGAAGAGCACGACCCCCGCCCGTATCAACAAAGCCCGGGTAGGAATTGTCCCCGTCGCTTGGAAGCTCAACCGCCTGCCAAAGGCGGTCATCGACCAGCCAGTACAGCGTTGTACGTGGTTTATCGGGGTCGATGGTCTTGCGACCCCCGACGAGGTACCCGTTTCCCCACCTTGCAAGTAGAGGGCCACCGATGTTTCGATCGAGCTCGACACGGGACCAGTCCTCGTATGGCGGTTTAGACCGGCAGACCCTGGCCTGGCAGGACCCGTGTCCCCTGACGATGGCGGTGATTGAGCCATCTTCCTCGAAGAGGAAGGAGGTCTCGTCGCCGAATGTATCTGTGAACAGCGTCCTGAATTTCCAGACAAGTCCATTTTCGCTCTCTAGCAGAGCGGCCTCGATCAGCTCCCGGTTCTCCTCTCCCCCTGTCCTGGGGACGAAATGGTGGCGCCTTCTCCCGCAGAGATAGGCCCTGCCCCCGTATGCGGCTGCCCTCCACACGTAGTGACCATGGGTTCCCTCGAGGGGGGCGGGGCCATGCCATTCCTTCCCGTCATCCGTCCAGGATCCGAACCCGAGGTGTTGGTTGATATCCCTGCCACGATCCCTTTCGACGAGCCAGCAACCGGTGTACACGAATAGCCGGTCCCTGAAAACGAGGAAGTGGGGATCTCGAACATCACGGAGGGGAACACCGAAGTTGAATACCTCCTCCCACGATTCCCCGTTCTCACTGGATAATACGATTATCCTCGAGGTCGAAAAGATCGGGTGTCCATCGGGACAGCTTCGAAATGTGAGGTAGATTCGATCATGGAATCGGCAAAGGTCGGTGAATGCGTTGTGTTCCCCGTTGTCGAATACCTTACGAATGTTTGATACCTTAATACCGGGCATTTTCATCTTAAACCGTCCTTAGACCATTCTGGTGAACTCATCTCGGGTAAAGCATCTTGCCCCGGGACCAGCTGGCGACCATGCACCGTTTCAGACAAGAAATAGATTTTGCACGACCATGGTATTGGAGGTTGGGCATTCGGAAATGGAAGAATACTTCTTTCACTGGGAATACGACCTATGAAGTGCGGACCCATGTCAATAAATCCAAGGTGTGCCAAGTGTGGGCTTGCCCTCTGTGGCTCGACCCCGATGGATGAACACAGCCCAGAGGACCTACCCGACTTCTGCCCCATGAAAACCTCAAGCAAGATCGTGGAGAGATCCGTGGAGCGATACCGGGAGGAGGAAATACGGGATATCTACGTGCCCGCGACGATCGCCGAGGGCGAGGCCTACGAGTCGGTCAGGGGCACCACTATGGCGGTAAGGCCGAGGGTCAAGGAGTTAATAGAATTCGCGAAGCTTACGGGATCTGGGAAGATAGGAATAGCATTCTGCGCTGGTCTACGGGATGAGGCAGGCAGACTGACGAAGATCCTGGAGGGACAGGGTTTTGAGGTGTCATCGGTTATGTGTAAATGCGGGGGCATCGACAAGGAGCTTCTTGGCGTTGAGAACGAGTACAAGATCGGTGACCCAGGAAAATTCGAGGCAGCATGTAATCCCGTCCTCCAGGCAGAGCTGCTGAACGAGGCAGGCGTGGATATTAACGTCATTGTTGGCCTATGCCTGGGTCACGACATGGTGTTTACCCGGGAGTCCAAGGCACCTGTGACGACACTGGTGGTAAAGGATCGCTTGACGGGGCATAATCCCGTGATTGCCCTCTACAGCGCCTATCACAGGGGGACTATCGAGTCTCAGGCGAGGAAATAGGTCGTGGGCAGGAATTTTGAGTAAAAGAGTTTCGCGTTCAGGGGAACCGGGGATCGCGCCCTTTGAGAAGTATGCCCGCAGGTACGACGGGTGGTTCGAGGTTCACAGGATTGCCTATGAATCTGAGCTTGCTGCCCTTCGCGAATTGGTGCCTGTACGGGGGAGGGGACTGGAAATCGGCGTTGGAAGCGGTCGTTTTGCTGCCCCACTTTCCATCCTGATGGGAATCGAGCCCTCGATGGAGATGGCCAAGATCGCAAGGGGACGGGGGGTAGAGTTGGTCAGGGGAGTGGCCGAGGCTATTCCTTTCGGCGACTCGCTATTCGACCATGCCCTGATGGTCACGACCATATGCTTCGTCAGGGACATAGATTCCGCGTTCAAAGAGGTTTTCAGAATTCTTAAGCCAGGCGGGGCATTTGTGAACGGTTTCATCGACGGGGAAAGTCCCCTTGGGAAACTCTACCAGAAAAGCAGGGAGGACAACCCCTTCTACGGAGGGGCTAACTTCCTAGGTGCGACGGATGTGATTTCCCACCTGGAACGGATGGGCTTCGAGGCCGTTCAGCCCAGGCAGACGTTATTCAGGAGGCCCGGACAAACCGAAATGGTGGAGAAATCGACCGAGGGTTATGGAAAGGGCTCATTTGTTGTGGTTAAGGCGAGGAGACCCCGGGAAAGGTAGATAATGTGCATAGGCACATTTAAGTGGGCTGGCACAAAGGGAGCGGTGGACTTAAATGAACCTCAAAATCCTTTACGATAACGATGCGGATCCCGGTTTCACCGAGGGTTGGGGATTTTCGTGCCTTATAACCCTGGACGATGAAAAAATTCTCTTTGACACGGGATGGGATGGGGATGCACTGCTATCTAACATGGGAAAAATGGGGGAGAGCCCCGGTGATATTAGACGCATTGTGCTTTCACACCCTCACTGGGATCACATTGGTGGTGTCAACCACATCAGGGTAGAGGGCTGCGAGGTCTGGGTTCCCCGGTCTTTCTCAAAAAACATGAAGGCCGAGATGGAATCCCGGTTTGAAGTACACGAGGTTGGCGGGCCAAAGGCGATACTTGATGGCGTGTGGACCACGGGTGAACTGGGGGGTAGGATAAAGGAGCAGTCGCTGGTACTTGGAACCTCCAGGGGCTTGTTGGTCATCGTCGGTTGCTCCCACTCGGGAGTATCGAATATTATCAGTTCTGCATCGAACTTCGGGTCTCCCTGGGGGATCATCGGCGGGATGCACGGAACTGAGGATTACGAGGTTATGGAAAACCTGGGTTTGATTGTGCCCACGCACTGCACGGTTCACAAGAAGGAGATTCTGGCGAGGTTCCCGGAGACCTCCATGAGGGGAAAGGTAGGCCTAAAACTTGAAATCGACCGCTAATTACCGGTGAAATCGGGTATATCCATGGGGAGTTATTATGAAACTAAACCTTGACTGCGTCCCGTGTTTCCAGCGCCAGGCTCTCCAGGCAATACGCTTCGTGTCGAATGATGAGGAGGTACACGAGGAACTGCTGAGGAAGGTGATGCAGAAGTTACTGGAGCTTAAGTGGGGTTCGACCCCGCCCGAGCTAGCCCGCGAGGTTCACCGCTTGGTGAGGAGTTATACCGGGGTGAGGGATCCCTACGAGCGGGTAAAGGATGAGAGCAACAGGGAGGCCCTGAGGCTTTACCCACGTATGAGGGAGATAGTGGAGGCTTCGAAAGACCCTCTGGTGACCGCCGCAAGGATCGCGATAGCGGGAAACATCATTGACTTCGGTGCAACTCCGGAATACGACCTGGAGGCAACGATTTCAGAGGTTCTGGGGAAGGAATTCGCGGTGGATGCAACCGAGAAATTCCGGAGCAGGCTTTCAGGCGCGTCCACAGTTCTCTACTTCCTGGACAATGCAGGGGAGATAGTATTCGACAGGTTGTTCGTTGAGACGATGGCCCGGGAGAGCGAATTCGAAAGCATAGATTTCGTCGTCAAGGGGGGCCCAATACTTAACGATGCGACATTTGTGGACGCAAGGTCGGTCGGCCTTGACATGATTTCAAGTTCCGACTTTCTGACTATAACAAATGGTGATCCGGGGACGGGGCCAGCGAGGAAATCGAGTGAAGTCAGGCTCTGGATAAAGGAGCATGATCTTACCATCTCCAAGGGACAGGGGAACTACGAGGAAATGAGCGAGTACGGCGACGTCTTCTTCATGTTGATTGCAAAGTGCCCGCTGATCGCCCGGGATATAATGGTGGATGTCGGGGATATCGTCTTCCATGTTGGCTAGGTTTTGTGTGTGTGCAGGTCAGCCTGCCCTATCCTCTCGAAAACGAATTCGCAGTGATCCCTTCCATATGCAATGGTATTTTCCCAGGTTCCCGATCTGTGAAATCTTAGACCGGGAAATGCTTCCGGGAAGAACCTTCGGTCCACCTCGCAGAAAGCCCTTGTGAGTTCAGGCGTCCCCACCTCGTTGAAGAAGTCACTGAAGACGCATCTTGTAATAATGAAGTGACACATATTGTCGTCCTGTTTGATATATTCACGTCTGTTGAAGCGGGGGGTTCCCACGAGATCCATCAGATCGTTAAAGGACCTAAGGCGTTCCATATCATCCATTTCTTCCAGATTCATAGAGTTTAGGTGATTCCACTGCTCGCCGCAACCCGTCGAAACCAGCAACTCACTCATTGCCTCAAGAGCCCTGCTTTCACCCACCCTTTTCTCGAGCTCAAGAAATAGGGCCGGTGCAATTAACATCCGTTTGGCAAATTTGGCCTCGGCCCCACCCTCCTCTAACCACCGCGTTTTGCTGAGTAACTTCTTCCTTTTCACCATGGATCTGAGTAGTATTGTGATCCATGACAAACCCGCAACTGGGCTCAGGGCAGATCTGATGTTTTGAACTTCACTGAATCTCATTTCGGTACTGACCGGGAAATATTTTGGTGAATGTGAGGGTCGTCATCATTTTTTTATTCCTCATCCCCCGTTTCTCGTGGGGCTTTCTTGGAGGAGCCTCGGTAACCAAATATCTTATCGTTTGGCGGACAATCTGGGGGCAGTCCATGACATCTCTCCCTTTTTCATCAGCCAGATATTGCATAACCCGGCCATCATCCGACCCTTTCCGGTCGCAGTGGGATCGGGCCCTGTAACCAGTGAGATCTTAACATCACCCAGATCGGTAAGTTCCCGCGGCACGTCGACCTCTAGGAACGATAGGGTACCGGTCACCTCAAGTTCACCTGCAATCGTCCTTCCATTAACCTCGACCGAGAACCCTACTTCACCCTTCTCCTCCTCGGGTCGGCTCCCGAGCCTGTGGCCCCTGACGAGTGCACGAAGCGTGTACTGCTCGCCCTCCACAAGGCCCTTATAGGCAAAGGTAATCGAGTCACCCTCCAGGGGGTCGGGGTAGGCGAGGCCATAATGGGATAACCTGGCCGGACCACTGAAGGGATAGAGCATCCAGCGCAGCCCCGAGCATATCAGGGTTCCGGGCCGATCGAATAGGCCCACTCTATCATAGAAACCTCCCGGTCCCGGGTTCTCGTACTCGAGTACCATGTTGACGGCATTTACCATCTCTTCCTCGTTAAGGGTGGAAAGCCCCTCATTCAGGATCTTGACCCACCAACCTATTTCGGTGAGGTCCAGGTCATTGACGGTGAGACAGGCCGGTGCCCTGTATCCCACGATATGGTTTGACTCCTCCCCGAGGGCCATGGCTTCATCTAAAATTTCCTTCATCTGATCGGTGATCTTGGGGAGGTTCAGGATTCGAAGGGCCTTTTCGATGGCCCTGCCGGGGGCAACGGAGGTCCGTGCTTCCTCCAGCATGGGGCGGGCCAGTTCCTTCAGCTTCTCTCCGCGTGCAAGCCCGAGCTGGGTGTAGCGGTCGATAAGCGCTTTCTGCGCTATTATTCGCCACCTGTAATCTTGCACCTTCAGGTTTTGCGGGATCTTCTTTCCTGCCGAACGTATCAGTTCCAGCGCCCTCGGAATGTTCCCGTTACCCAGAACCGGTTTTTCGAGCGTTTCCTCCATCAGGAATATCGCCTCCGCCATCTCCTCCTCGGCCTCGGGCCCGAACCAGTACCGGCAGTACTCACTAGTTAAATGCTCGGCGGTTTGATGCGGGTTCCAGAGCATGCGGTTCCAGAACCACTTGTTGAAATCCCCGTGCATGCCCTCGTTGTAGGGAATATCCCCGCTGGCATAGTGAAGGATCTCCCGGCCTACCTGGTGGAAGCGCCTTGGCCGGGCGTTCCAGGTCCTCCTTCCAAAGACCGCGGTGAGAGCTGGATCCGGGCTACTGACCCCGTACTGTGAGTTAATCCAGTGGGTCAGATCGGTGAAGAGGATAATCTGGATCCCGCCCGGCAGCTCGTGGTGAAGGTGCTTTAGGTAGTTTCCAGTGGGACCGAACCCCTCGTACTCGAACCACCTCGGGTTGACCGGGCCCCTGTAGTACGTCTGCATCTCATCGGACCCCGGGCCGTAAGAAATTGCGTGGAGCCAGCTCGAGTCGTTTTCGTTCAGGTAATCCAGAAGCGCCTGGCTGTCCTCATTTTCCATGTCCTGAATGGTCGCTATGACCTTGCAGTCGGGATGGTGGCTGTGAAGTATGGCCGAGATGTCGCGGATCAGCTTGATGCAAGTCCTGCCCCAGGGCCTGCACCTCGGGCAGTGACATCCACCTGGATCGCCGGACTTGATGAAGAAGTAATCGTGGTGGGGCTCCTTTCTGAATATCTCTTCGATGGTCTCAAGTGTTGCCCGCCTGGCCTCTGGTACCGAGGGGCAAATCAACCTCCTGTTGGTACCAAAATCGGCGGCCCATTCTTCCTCGACCTCTCGCCTGCCATCGGGGAACCTCGGGATATCGTTTGCGGTCCTGCGGGATCCGGTTGTCGATGTCATAATTCCGTAGGGTCGAACCAAGTCCGGATCACCCTGAATAACGTTCACGCCTATCAGCAGGAGGTCCTCCAGCATCTCCCCTAGCTCCCCCTCCGTCTGGGGGCGGACATCGCCGAACCTGTTTACGAGGCTTGACACCCCCCGGACGCTTCCTCCACGAACGGGAAAGGCAGGCCTCTCCCGGGCTTCGAGAGCGGGAACCTCGATCCGGTCCGGCCAATAGGCCAGCGATCTAAGCAGCATGCCAACGCCGTAGAGGGTTCCCCTCTCATCACACCCGGCGATGAGAACATAGTTCCTGTTTTCAATAGGACCGGACTTAACGATAAAACCTTCCGGGTGTTTTTCCCCGCAATCCGGTAGCTTTGGCAGTTCCGCCTTCAGTTCACACATCAGTCTGCTGGAAAGGGAGTTGGTCTCCGGTGTCCCCACCGAAAAAATTACATCTGCCCATTCTGTCACTCCCTCTGGGTTGTCCTCGGAAACAATCATTGATTCGATCCGGCTTCTTTTGAGAATTCTAGATTGGAGGATCTGGGCTGCCCTTGATTCGGGCTCCTTGCAACCAGTTCCAAGTACAATACCAATCTTGGATGCATTAATTGACTGAAAACCAAGGTCAAATGGCATTCGTATTCCTCTGTCTGGAAAGGCAGCACCAACTGGGTTTATAATTATATCAAAACGCGCGGGGGATGGGAGGGAGGTTATGAGGTATTAAAATGCAGGAATAATGGTTTGTATTACCCCCGATTTAATACAGTCAGGAGAGAAGACATGGGGAGAACTCACCCTGAAGATATGGAAAAGGCAGGTTGAGACAGCGGTTCAGGCTGCCCAAATAGGTGAGTGAGTTCGAATAGGTAGGCAGATATTCCATGCTCCGGTTCTCAGGTGACCCCGGCAGTTCTTCTGGAAAAGTACTCCTCCCAAGATATGCCGAACTGCCTCATCTTGGCCTCCCTGGTGGTCATGCCGTTTTTCGCCACTATGCCCGAGTTGATGATGCAGAAGGACATCAGGGAACCATCGGGGTAGGCCTCGTGGATTCCGCATCTCCGCGTCCTCTCGAAGTCTATGTTGGAAGGGTCCTGAAAGTGCATGCTCCCTAGGAAGAGTATCCTCCTATTACCGAAAAGTTCCTTCAAGGAGTCGTATGTTTTATCATCCATTATCTCCTTGATCGCCTCACGTATGAACGGGTCGGATTTCTTCAGGCTTCGCTTGAACTTCTCGTACTCCCACCACACTCTCAACTTTCCGGACCTGCCTAGGCTGCCCTCCTCGGGCAGGATCTCGGCGATCTTCCTAATGGCGCTGTATAGCATATCCACATCGAGTAACTTGGGTAGCGGGATCCATTCATCATCCATCTCAACCAGTATGGTTGCTGCACCGCAATGCGGATGGACCGTAAATGCTGGCAGAGGCTGCCTGGAGTAGTACTCCGCAATATCGAATAATGGTGCCACCGAGGGAACAGGATACCAGTCTTTCCTTTCGATGAACCCTGACTCCTTCTCGATTCGGATAATAAGATCAGGTATGGTGGCCCTCATCTTTATTCCGCCCCTGCCGCCGAATGAAATGGGTTGGAAGTTTACCCCCCTAATTACCTTGCCCCTGTCTATTGCGTACTCGATTATTGGCCAGACCTGGTCGATGTTATTCATCCCTATTGTTGGCACCAGTACGACCGTGGCATCCGCCTCGTCTATCTCATCGATCGCCCTCTTTTTGATGTTGATAAGATCCTGCCCCGTCATGGCTTCGACTTTCTTCCTCCTGGTCTCAGGGTCATATATGGCGTGTCCTCTGAACTGGTCGTAAACACCGGGGTCATTCTCGGTATCATAGGATATGTAGAAAGTGACGGGAATCAGGCTTTTTAGAAACTCCTGGTCACGAGACAGCCGTATCGAATTGGTATTTACCTCAACGTGGCTGAAATACTCTCTCGCCTTTTCTGCGATTACGGGAAGGTCGTTTCTCACGGTGGGCTCACCCCCGGTGAGCTGGACCGCGTTTCCGGCGTTACCCTTTATGGCCCTGAAGGCCTCCTCCAGTTCCTTCAGGGTTGGTTCGTAGATGTAATCCACTGCCCCGGCATTGGCGAAGCAGGTTGGGCATCTTAGGTTACACCTATTCGTCACGTCAACGATTCCAAGGCAGGTCCGGGTCAGGTGATACCCGCATAGACCCGTCAGCGGCCCCACGCAATCCTGCGGACAGGTGTAGTGCTGCTTTTTTATCCGCGGGTTTACCGGTCCCCTTCCCTCCCACCTGAACCCTTCAGCCCTCTTGTAAAGCTCGCTGTCTGACCAGTAGAGGTCCTGGAATTTTCCGTGCTTCTCGCACTCTTTTTCGTAGAGGACCTTGCCGTCCGACTCGATTATCTTCGCGGGAATTACGTTGAGCTTTCCTTCCTTAACGCATTCGGGGCAAACACTGGTTGTTTCCTTCAGGATGCTTCTCGTTATACCATCGACCTTTCCCGGTTGATCAGGGGCCTCTCTCGGGACACCCTGAATCCGGCCTGTTTTGCATGTAAGTTGTAAACTTGATATTGAAATATGATCCTGTTTTTTTTAAACTCCACCACCTCGTAAATTGCCTTGGCCCTAGCCAGGAATGGTTCTCCTCAAGGTGGGTATTCTTAACAACTAGGTTGATTCAGCAGGAGAAGTTCTGGCACCTGAGTGGAATCCCTCAATTGCGATCAAAACCATCTTGGGGTCATGCTCCTTGCTGGGAGGTGTCTATTATTCCGGCGTTGAAGAGGTGACCAGAATACTTATGATAATTCCGTAGTCTGTCCGAAACTTTTATTAGTAATACTTCCCAATGCATACTTTTGAATAAAGAAATGTAATCAGTGGGTGTCTGAAACGAGTTTCGGAATAACGAAAAGGGACGGCTCGATCGTTGATTTTGACTCCAGCAAGATCACCGATGCGATATACAAGTGTTTCATGGCCTGCGGCCAGGGAAATCGCGAGGATGCGAAGAGAATAACGGGGGAGGTGACAGGTAAGGTCCTGCGAGCAGGGAGAAGGCCGACGGTTGAAGAGGTTCAGGACACGGTGGAAATGTCACTGATGACGGATGGAAAATTCAGGGCCGCCAAGGCCTACATCCTGTACAGAGAACAGCATAAGACAATAAGAGAAGTAACCGGATTGCTTGAGGACCTGAGCCTTGTATCGAACTACATATCGAGAAATGACTGGAGGGTGAAGGAAAACAGCAACATGACCTACTCTCTCCAGGGTCTCAACTGCCACGTGTCATCCCAGGTAATCTCGAGATACTGGCTCGAGAAGATATACACCAGCAGGGAAAGGAACCTGCATCTCAATGGGGACATACACATCCACGATCTTGGCACGCTTGGAGCGTACTGTGTCGGGTGGGACCTCCAGGACCTGCTGCTCAGGGGATTCACCGGGGTTGCCGGAAAGATGACCTCGACACCGGCCAGGCACTTCAAGGTCGCTCTTAACCAGGCTGTGAACTACATCTACACACTTCAGGGGGAGACCGCAGGTGCGCAGGCTTTTTCCAATTTTGACACATACCTTGCCCCATTCATTCACTTCGATGACCTTGGCTATAGGGAGGTAAAACAGGCCATGCAGGAGTTCATCTTCAACACCAACGTGCCAACCAGGGTGGGTTTCCAGACGCCCTTCACGAACATTACGCTCGACCTTGAGGTTCCCAAGTTCCTGGAGAACGAACCCTCCGTATGCGGCGGCAAACCGACCGAGGAGCCCTACGGAGATTTTCAGGAGGAAATGAACATGTTCAACAGGGCTTTTGGAGAGGTCATGATCGAGGGTGATGGAGCTGGCAATCCATTTACCTTCCCGATTCCAACGATAAACATCACGGAGGATTTTGACTGGGACAGCGACAAATACGACGCGATTTGGGAGATGACGGCGAAGTACGGTATTCCCTACTTCTCCAACTTCGTTAACTCCGACATGGAACCTGACGATGTAAGATCGATGTGCTGCAGGCTCAGGCTAGATAACAGGGAACTCAAGAAACGTGGAGGCGGTCTCTTCGGGTCAAATCCCCTCACGGGTTCTATCGGGGTTACCACGGTCAACATGCCGAGGCTGGGGTACCTCTCCAGGGATGAAACAGAATTCTTCGAGAGGCTGGGTTCCCTTATGGATGTCTGTAAGGAATCCCTGATGACCAAGAGGGAGGTCCTGAACAACTTCACCGAGGAGGGTCTGTACCCGTATTCCGCCTTCTATCTTCAGGGCGTGAAGGACAGGTTCGGCACATACTGGAAGAACCACTTCTCAACGATAGGGCTTGTCGGCATGAATGAGTGCCTGAGGAACTTCATGGGCACCGATATCGGTTCCCCGGATGGAATCGAATTCACGCTTAAGACGCTCAGGTATTTGAGAAGACGGTTGTCCGAATACCAGCAGGAGACGGGGGATATGTTCAACCTGGAAGCCACCCCGGCAGAGGGAACCACTTACAGGCTGGCCAGGTTGGACAGGGAGAAGTACCCACAGATAATTGCCGCCAATACGAACGGCGGGGAGCCCTTCTATACCAACTCGACACAGCTTCCCGTTGACTTCACCAACAATATCTTCAGGGCATTCAAACTTCAGGATGACCTGCAGACCATGTACACGGGTGGCACGGTACTTCATGTGTTCCTGGGTGATAGCTATCCTCCCAGTGAATCGATAAAGAGGCTTGTTGATATAATTACCCAGAACTTCAGGCTTCCCTACTTCACAATCACGCCCACGTTCAGCGTTTGCGGCGTGCATGGATATATCTCCGGCAGGTTTGATAAATGTCCAAAATGCGACAGGAAGTGCGAGGTTTACTCAAGGACCGTGGGATACCTAAGGCCGCTTTCACAGTGGAACGACGGAAAGGCATCGGAGTTCAAACACAGGAAGAACTTTGATATCGGCAAAGTAGTGAAGGTTGGCAGCGAGGGGGCAAAGTCTGATTCATCCCCTGAGATTGAACCGCTACCACACATAATTGCCTAACCGATCAGCTAGATAAATCCAGGCCCTCTTCTGGCGTGGGAACAGGTTGACCATGGGGAAGCCCTACTCGGCAGGCGGGCGGAACCCGGTGGTATGAAATCTTTAAGCTACAGAATCCTCCTCAGAAAGGAACCCGAGGGTGGCTATACAGTAGTTGTTCTTTCTCTCCCGGGTTGTGTAAGCTACGGAGATTCGATTGAAGAGGCAATTAAAATGGCGAAGGAGGCCATCGAGGCATATATGGAGAGTCTTAGAGAGCATGGCGAGAAGATACCTACGGAGGACGGGACTCTGGAGTATACCCTGATGGTGGAAGCTCATGCCTAGGCTTCCTTCCCTCACACCACACAAGATATCCAAGTTGCTCGAGAAGAGGGGATTCATGCTCGACAGGGTCAAGGGAAGCCACCATGTCTACTACCATCCTCAGACGAAGTGGAGGGTGGTAATTCCATTCCATAAAAGATCTGTCAAAGGGAACATTGGTCGAGATCCTTAGACAGGCAGACATATCCAAAAATGAATTGCAGGATCTGCTGTAATCAGAGGCTCTGGGACGAATCCAACGATATGGGTTTGGTCCGATAAATGATTATTTCGCCAACAGTTCCAGGAAATTGTGAATGTGAGATTAGTAGATGTATCCCGTAATCAGTTCCCAATGCCGGAAAGGCTAAACTAGAAGTTTTGCTCAGGCTTTTTTCTAGAACAGTTAAACCGATAAAAGGCGCCGGGGGTAGGATTAAAACGCTATTTTACCGGTATTATTGTCCTGTGCGTTGTCATTAAGTAGATTAGTTTATGTTGTAATCGGTATTTACTCTCCATATCCGATCTGTGTTGTGTAGGTCAGGCTTTTTACAATGCGGTCGTTCTGGGGATGTAGCTTCATCCTTTGAGATAAAGGAGAGCAACATCTC
>Ga0180433_10000923_pt1 | contig 49902 bp, 44 predicted proteins | sample SS_ome_8_FD_132980 | JGI IMG/M metagenome (GOLD analysis project Ga0180433, IMG submission 132980) | Hypersaline lake sediment archaeal communities from the Salton Sea, California, USA - SS_1_D_1 metaG | ecosystem: Environmental > Aquatic > Non-marine Saline and Alkaline > Hypersaline >...
CATCGTACTTTATATTTTTTCTTTGAGACAACTATATGTTACAAATGTGCTACCAATGTCTCCGAACAGTATTAAATCATAATTTACTCTATCGACTTATACAAATGCGGGGAGGAAGAGGGGGCTCCCCCTGACAAGGGGGACAAAGGGGGTTGTTTAACGAAAACGATTATTGCTTTCTATATGAAAACTATAGCGAACCTTCCAAAACTACTTTCCCTTCATTCTCTCTTCCAACCCCTTCACCTTCTCATTTAAATCATCATACACACCTGATAAACTCTCCATTATTTCACTGTTCGTATACCGGATCACAGTTATACCATAGGTACCCAATCTTCTTGTCCTTTCCTTGTCATATTCTTCCTGCTCAACATGAGTATCCTCATCTATTTCCAGGGCTAATAATAATTTCGAACAGTAAAAATCAACAATATACGTATCTAAAGGCTTTTGACGGGTAAATTTTAATCCTCTGAATCCTCGATTTCGTAGAATTTCATACCATATTTTCTTCTCTGCAGCTGTCGGGCTCTTTCGATTAGCTCTGACTTTCTCCACAAGCTCTTTTTTATAAGGAATATGAGGGGGATTTGTATTCATAGGTATATAAGATATAGTATAAATTTAATAAAATCAGATATAAAACCCCCTACATCCCCCTTCTCAGGGGGACTTTGGTTTGGTCATTTCTTTTACCATACAATACAATTAATATTTTTTTGTGATTTAAATTAAAAGTATTTTTTTACTAAGTAACTTTTCTCAAAAGGTGTAAACGGCAGTAGGGTTGCGAGGAGCGACGGCCCGCAGTCAGGGACTGCGGTTAACCGTCCATAGATTTTGTTTTAAACGATGAACAGAGATTTTTTCACAAAGCAAAGCTTTGTTTACAATTTGAGGGGTAGTGTAAGTCTGAATTTATGTAAACAGTAATGTTCGCAGTATGATTAAAGATCGCTAATCGTTAATCCTTGTTCTGAGATCAAAGGTAATGGATGTACGACCAACGATTAACGATTTTTGATTTTAGAAGTTGCTCCGGCATCGTACTTTATATTTATTCTTTGAGACAACTATATGTTGCATAAGTGCTACCGATGTCTCAAGTCTATACATCTGAAGATCCTGTCAGAGTGATGATAACACCTCATTTCACATACAGTAATTTTCTGAATACAGCATTTAATGAGCCCGCTGTCGCCTCTTCAGCTAATACATCAATCCGGCATATATAAACACCCGATGCCTGGTTTTGAGGATTCCATATTATTCGGTGACTCCCGGCAGTTTGTCTTCCCTCATACAGCATTTCCACCTGACGTCCGGTCATATCATAAACACTCAGTATGATTTTTGCTGGTGTTGATAAAACATATGAAACCTCAGTATTCCCGTTGAAAGGATTTGGAATATTAGAGAAAAATTTGACTTTTTGCTCATTCATAACATCTTTTTCAGTGATCTCCACATATGTTGATTGATCATCGGAAGCTTTTATGGCATCAGCCCAGTTTCCTTTGAAGACAGTCTTCTGATCCGTCACATAAACTTTAAAATCACCATATCGAATAGTAATACCTGCCCAGAAACTGGCTACGATACAGTCCGGAGGAATAGTGAAACTGTCTGTATGCAGCCAGATATTATTATCAGAAATAAATGTTTTTGTTTTGAAAACACCAGGGCCGAAACCAATATGCGGATGAAACCAGTAATCAATACTGTTATCCTCAATTTCAAAATCACTGCTTCTGGTTATCTTCACCACCATGAGCTGTGAACCTCCGGTAGGTACCTCATCAGGAGTGAGAGTAATTTCAACAAAGGGCATGGTCACCTCTGTCTGACTACATAGTATGGTTATGCTTTCCTCTTTGATCATCTGATCTACACTGTCATAAAACCGGAAATCCAGAACCACATCCTCTATCTCATCTGTCACAAAAACTGATATCTCATCCTGAACATAGGTTGAGTTCACAGTTTCATCTAACAGTTCTGTCTCATCCCGGCTTACTGTAAACCGATTAACTTCATCCATAAAAAATAACTCCAGAGGCACAGTTCCGGTATACATGCTGCCGTTTTTCGGTGAAGCTATGATTGCCCGGTTATAGACGGAAAATGCATCCCAGGCCGGCCGGGTAGTTCCGGCCTTACCTGCAGAAGGATCATCAAAATGGATAAGACCGAACCACTCTTCCACTACCGGATCATGGATATCAGCATTCTCTCCTTTCCACCACTCATCCTGATGGTGAAATACACATCCTCCCTGAGCTCCACCGTCAATGAGACCACGATACATCATAATATTACCCTCAGACTGCTGCTGCAGGCTATTACCTCCATAGCCATACATATGGTCACTGGCTGTAGGTGATACAGACAAGCCGAATTCTGTAACAATCAGAGGCATATCAGCAGCTCTGTTTGTTTTGTAAAAACGAACATGCTCTGCATATCCATGTCTGCTATACAATGTCATGGGACATCCCCATACATAGAGATTATATGCTGCAATACCAAAAAAATCAGTACGGACAAAATCATTAACATCTGTAGCGGATATAGATACCGGGATTCCCGGATGTTTATTATGGATTATGGTGATCAGTTCCTGCCAGAGATGAACCAACTCGTTTGCTCCTCCCCGGTAAATATCTTCTGTCAGAGGTTCATTCATGATCAGATATGAGATGATACACGGATATTTATTACTGTAATTGAGAATACTGTTCACATATGATTTAGATTCAGCAATGAAGGTCGCATCACCATAATCACCGTTCTGCTCTATCCAAATACCAAAAATTACTTTCAGTCCGGAAGCATTGATTATCTGCAGTTCCGTTTCTGTCAATACGCCCCAGGTGCGAATTGTATTATAGCCAGCCTCCTTGATCCGGGTCAGATCGGACTGAAGCACTGGCGCATCAAATACTCCATCCCAGGGGTACTGTCCGGGACGGTTACTGGTTCCGTAACCAACACCTTTAACAAAAAATTTTTCACCATCCAGATAAAACCAGTCATCCTGTACTTCGATTTCCTGTGCAGGTAAAGGGAGAATAACATTAAAAATAATGATAAGTGCAAGACAAGGAAAAACTTTAATTCTGTGAGATGCTTTTAAGGAGTTCTTCATTTCTTACTCCTTTTTTCACTACTCTGACAGGGTCGTGACCCTGTCAGAGTGACTTACATTTAATCCATGAACTCAGATCAAAAGTAATGGATGTAAGGCTAACGATTAACGATTTTTAATTTCAGAAATTGCTCCGGGACTGTGCTTTATACTTTTTCCTTTGAGACAACTAAATGTTGCAAATGTGTTACTAAGGTCTCCGAACGATATTAAATCATAATTCACTCGAACGACTCATACACTAAGGGGGGAGGAAGAGTGGCATCCCCCTGACAAGGGGAAAAAAGGGGGTTGTTTTGCAATAACGACATCCCCGCACCTCTTGAAACAAACCCCCTGTTGACCCCCTTAACAGGGGGACATTGGTATGATCATTTCTTCAAAATATAATAAGAACTCATAGATATCCAGTCACCCTGAACTATCTCTTTATTGCAGCGATATCTTCAACAGCGGAAATTGCTGAATCAATATGTTCTTCAGTGGTAAACGGACCCAGACTGAAACGGACTGTACCTTTTAATTCTTCAGTCCCTATTTGACGATGAACCAGAGGAGCGCATTGCAAACCGGTTCTACAGGCAATGTTATAATCAACATCCAGCATAGTGCCCACATCAGCAGCTTCCCAGCCGTCCAGATTAAAACTGAGCACTGCATTATGATTTGCTTCGGAGTCAGCACAGTATAATGTCACTTTATCAATACTATCCAATCCTTCACGAAGTTTTCTCCAGAGCTTCAGTTCACGTTTATGAATTGTATCCAGTCCTTCTTTCTGCAGCCATTTCTGACCTGCATGCAGACCAGACACACCCATTACATTTAACGTTCCGCACTCCATACGGTAGGGAAATTCATCCAGATGATAAGGATAAGCAGAACGGACGCCGGTTCCGCCGTGTCTGGTACCCTTAATTGGAACATTTTCTCTAATATAGGATCCTCCTATTCCGGTAGGGCCCATCAGACATTTATGACCGGTAAAGGCCAGTAAATCTATACACATTTCTTCTATATCAATATCCTGAGCACCTGCTGTCTGACTGGCATCCACTGCAAAATAAATTCCATTTTCCCGACAAAATTTTCCTACTTCGGCAACAGGCTGGACAGTGCCAATAACATTGGAACCATGATTCATGATAACCATTTTCGTATTTTTCTTTACAGCTTTTTTAATATCTTCCGGATGGATATATCCATTTTCATCAAAAGGAACATAGGTTCTCTCAGCAATCCCGTCCCGGTCCAGAACGTTCAGAGGGCGGAGAACAGAATTATGTTCCAGATTAGTAGATACAACATGATCACCTTTTTCCACCATTCCCATAATGATCATATTTAATGAATCAGATGCATTATAGCTGAAGGTAAGATGATTTGGGTTCTTACCGTTAAAAAATTCCATCAGCATCTTGCGGGTAGAATAGACAACCTCCTCTGTTTGCAGAGTTGCATCATAACCGGAACGGCCGGGATTCACTCCATGTTTCTGATAAAATTCATACATAAAATCATATACTTCCTGCGGTTTTGGATAAGTGGTGGCAGCATTATCAAGATAAATCATGTCTTTCATAATAACTCCCTTATAAAACTTTATTCAGACTTTTTATTTCGTGAACTAAACAAATATTATTATTAAATATAATATAATAATCACAAAAATTAAAATCAACTTTTTGCCTGAATAAAAAAAATCCCCGGTAATTATACCGGGGATTTTTTTTGATTACATATAGTATAAATATTTCAGTTTAAATACGGCAGCTCTGTCACGAACCTTCAACATTTCTTCTGGTCTGTACTGGACTTCATTGATGGCAAGATAAATCCAGCTCTTAGGTGAAAAATTATATGAAAAGAGCAGACCTCCGACAAGCTGTTCTAACTGACCTGAAGACCGTAAAAATAAATTATCCAGATAAACTCTCACACTCATGTTATTTATGGGATTGGCAGAAATGAACGGTCTGGAATTATAGGTTACTTCTTCTACCTCACCCTGGGGATTTCCTTCAACAAACACACTGGCTGAAGTACCAATCTGTAAATTTCGGCTGACCTGCCAGCTGATATAAGCATTCCAGTAAGTATAAAATGCAAGATAATCACGGTAAAAATTATAGGTTTTACTATAACTCCCATTTAAATTCGCATGCCAGCGCGGGCTTATATGGTACCAGGAAGAAAGATGATGAGAATAATAATCAAAGGTAACATCTCGTTCTTTGGAGCGGGTATAGGTCGTATTAATTTCAAACCCCCAGTTATTACGAAACTGCATATTAAATCCTATTAAACCTCCGTAATCAGTAAAATCATCAATTTTTTCATATGAAAGAACGGGGCCAAAATAAAAAAGAACTGATCTGATATATCCATCCTTAAAATACCAGCGGGGTCCGCCCAGACCAATAAGTTCTGCTGTTCCTTTCCAGGGTACAAATCCTACATCATCAATATCAAAATTATCACCAATATATCGCCCCCGCAGTCCTAAGATCATATTCTCTTTGAGCACTGTTAATCCAGCTGATCCGGCAAAATCCCCTTTATCATTCCGGTAAGATCGTGCCAGCTGATATGCCAGCTGCCAGTTGGAACCCCTGAATGCACCGTCAATATCAAGTACTCCATTATCACTTACTTCAGAATGCTTTCCTACAAATAAAAATCCAATAGATGAATTTCCCATAATCTGACGCTTCAAGCGTGCTGAACCAAAAACTGCCTGTTTTTCTTTATAAGTTTCATTATTTATTGTGTATTCAGCATCTCCGGTCACTGCCAGAAAACTTCCGTACTCCCATTCCTGTATACGCCCGAATGTTTTAGCACCAGCCCACAACGGCACTTCACTTCCATCAGGCAGTTTTCTGCCGATACGACGGGAATAGAAAAGTTCCATAGGAGAATAAAAACCCATATTTCGCTGTTTACCCGAAGCCATAAAAATTTCATTTCCTTCTGTAAAAAATGGCCTTCTTTCAGCATAGTAGGTTTCATAACGACTGATATTAAATTCATAAGGATCTGCTTCTATCTGAGCAAAATCTGGATTAACCGCACCCTGAAAAGTCAGTTTCGGTGAAGGGTTGTAAAGCACATCCATTCCTATATTCGGTTTCATATCGTAACTGCCGTCCGGCTGATATTCAGCTTTTGCCAGCCCCACCGGATATAGTTCCAAATGCATTCCTCTTACCGTAGGACGGAATCCATTAAAAACCAGTTTACCAAATTCAGACACCCGCTGACCGGTATTTTCTGCATAAGGACACCAGTATATATCTTCATTATTCTCAGCAATCAATCGGTCAAAGTCCAGACCCCAGTGAAGAAGATCATCATTGTACTGGAGAGATTTATAGGGGATTTCCATTTCTACTACATATCCCCAGTCATATACTTTAGACTCTGCAAACCATATACCATCCCAGGAATAATCCCGGTTACGAGCATCATCCACCAAACGGCAGTCGCTGCGAACTCCTGATGCTGACACTGCAAATTTATAGGCTGTACGGCCGTTTCCAAAAGTATCCAGCATCAAAGAACAAAAATCACCACTGATATTATCTAAAGTCCCTTTATAAGCCTGGACCTTACTGCGATCATCATAACAGACCATTAAACAGAATAATGATTTCTTTGTAGTGAGGATCCGGGCAACAGTTTTCCGTGTAGGTTCTTTACCATAGTAAGGAGATAGTTGAAAAAATTTAACTGCTGAATCAGCTCTGCTCCAGCAGGGATCTATAGCTCCATCTAATACCGGAGGTTCAGGTGTGATTTTTATATTAATTATTTTATCATTATTATTGGCAAATAAGAAACCATAAAACCCCAGAATCAAAATCAGTATTTTTCTCATACATATACTCCCTTAACTTTTTATTATATTTCAATCATCTTCATTTTAATGTACGTTAATTTTGGATTTCTGTTTCGATAATAATTTATTCATTTTTTGTCAATTCATTATTAAGAAGTAATTAATATTATTAATTAATTTATATTTTTATCATATTATAACCTCGTCTCTCATGTATAAAGACTGAGAAAAGATCAAAAGGTTACATATTTTCTGAAATAAAATTATTTAAGAGAGAATAATAAGGTGGTAAAAAATATAAGATAAATAAAAAATGATAAAGATTATAAGATGTTATATTTATTTTAGATTCTTTTTAACATAATCAGGGAAATATCGTCCCGGTAATGACTTTCTCCTTTGAATTTTTCTACAGATGAAAGAATAATTTTGCCAGTTTTTTCAGCTGAGAGATGGGCACTCTCCTTAAGAATCTGAAATAATCTTTCTTTCCCGAAAAATTCTTCTTTCTCATTCATAGTCTCAGTGAGTCCGTCTGAATAAATAAAAAAACAATCACCAGAATTGATTGTTACAGACTCTTGTTTGAATACTGCTTTTTCAGTAAGCCCTAATGCCTGGCCGCCTACAGCAGTTTCAACTATCTTATTATCCCTGATATGAAGAGGGGGTAAATGGCCTGCATTTATATATTTTATAATTCCGGAATCTGGACCTAGATTCAAATAAAGAAGAGAGACAAAACGCTGAGGAATACCGTCCCGGAATAGTATTTTATTGGTTTCTGTAGCTAATTTTCCCAGAGATTTAGTTAAAGGAGCAATAGCTCTCAGAGTAGCTTGTAGTTTTGCTGCAATCAGTGCAGCCCCCAGTCCTTTACCCGCCACATCTCCGAGAGTAAATGCCCAAATATCTGAATTAAAATGTATGTAGTCAATGATATCTCCTCCAACCTCATTTGCAGGACACGTGTACAGCCAGATATCCCACCCCTTTATTTCAGGGCTTTTATTAGGCATGAGAGCTGTCTGCACGGCTCTTCCAACAGCAAGTTCATTTCTTGCCAGCAGTTTATCTTTTAATTCAAGCAGTAAAATTATTAAAAGCAGCAGATACCCTAAGATATTAAATTGTATATTGATCTGAGTTTCATCTACATTAAAACTGGTAGACTGAAATGAAAGGATTATACTCACCACCAATAAAATCCGTCGTAAAGGGGTTAATTTGAAAAAAAGGCTTTTTAAAACCCACCAGGAAAGCACAAAAAACCGCGACACTCTCCCCTTTTTTTCCAGTTTCTTACGGGCTTTTTTATCAATATAAAAATCATAAATATCTTTTAAATCCTTTTTAAAGGATTTAAAATCAGCCTTGTGCAGATCATCCCACAGGGTCTTTCCGATCCTGGGATCATTTCTTTTATAATTATGATCAGCCATGTTTATTAAAATAAAGAAATATTTAATTTTTGCAAGAAAATATTGAGAATGTGAGAGCTTAAGAACGATGGAATATTATCGGGTAGATGCCACAGGTCAGATAGACAGAAGACCGCAGACGGTGAGTTGAAAAGCGGTTAGCGGTCTGTGATCGGCGGTCAATATTAAAAACTTTAGAACTTTAGAACACGAGTAGGTAATCATTCAGAAAACTGAGACCAGTGGTCAATAGCCAGAACAGACCGCAGACCGCGGATGACAGACCACTTAATTAGCCACAGATTGACACGGATTCTCACGGATTTTAATATTTATCCGTGTTTAATCCGTGTGGTATCTGTGGCTTACTGTTTCTGATGCGGATTCAAATTATAGTATCCATCTGTTACTCTGAGTTCATTAAAAAATTGGAAAGTGGATACTGAAATATTTACCACCTCATCCAATCTTGCTTGCCTAGAAGATCTTCCAGGCGTTCTGCTATAATTTCATCTTTATTCTGTAAGCGTTTCTTATTATTCTCTTTTGCTTCAGCAAGCCTTTTTTCCAAACGTTCGATCTCTTTTTGGCGATTTTCCTGACGTATATCAAAAATCTTATTCAGTAACTCGGATATCTGATTCTTCAGATTTACTTTTTCAGTTTCATTTTCTGTATTTTTATACTGATCGACAAGCTGTTTTGTTTGTATCTCCAGTTCTCTTTTTTCTTTCATAGCTTCGTACATTTCAGGATCTCGCTCTTTAAGGTTCTCCAGATATTGCATTTCCTGATATGCTTTCTGAACTAGACGATTGTAAATTGCGGGTCGGGTGCCTTTCAAATCCTGTAATTTCTGATATCTTTCTTCCGGATACGTAGCTTTTACATGTTCAAGAGCAGCTTCCTCCTGTTCCTGAGTTAATCTCTGTACATTTTGTCTGTTTAACATCGGTCTGTTTCTGGGATTTTGCGGTCTTTGTTGGGCATTAACATAGCCCGCTATACTTATTATTAAAATTAACCATAAAACAAATGAAATTTTATTCTTCATGGCATACCTCCAATCTATATTGTATTTAAATATTTTAAACTTTCCCGTATTGTATTGATCTCTTTCATTAAGGGAGTTGTCCAGTCATCCTCTTCAAATTTCTCCTCGTACTCGTCCAAAGATCTTAACGCTGATAAGAGATCACTGGATTCCATTCTGTCAAGACTGTTATCAATTTGATTTACCTGAGTAATGAAACTGTCATCCCATTCCGTAAACATATTATTTTCTAAATCCATGAAAATAGTCCTGTAAAGAGGAGTCAAGAAAACCAGCAGGATTATAATTGCAACACCTGCAGCCAAACTTAACGGTTTTTTGTATTCCATCCAGGACAGAGAAACCCAACCTGCAACCAAATCAAAAATGGTTCTCTTATCCTGATACTGCTCAGCTCTTTTTCTGATTTTTACAGCAGTCTCGGGTGAAGGCTGTTCCAAGGACAAATCATCCAGCTCTCTCCATACCTGGGTAAGTCTGCTCAATTCAAGCTGGCAGAACTCACATTCTTTTAAATGTTTCTTGAATGATCTTTTTTCAGAGCCCTTTAACTCACCAAAATAATATAAGTAACACTTTTCCTGTTGATTACATCGCATCATGTTCCAAACCCTCCCATCTATATCTTCTTACAACTTTCTTTAAATTCCTTACTGCATAATGCATTCTTCCCAAAACAGTATTTATGGAACACTCACATTTTTCTGCAATCTCTTTAAATGATAAATCTCCGTAGAGACGCAAAAGAACAACCTGTTTTTGTTCTTCGGGAAGTTCTTCAATTGCTGTTTTTAGATTATCCAATCCTTCCTCTTTAATGAGTTTCTTTTCAGGATTTACCACAACTTTATTCTCCAGACTGTCCATTCCTTTCATGCTCATAGTATCATCAACCTGGAGTTTTGAATTTTTTCTGAAATGATCTATACAATTATTATGAGCAATACCAAAAAGCCAGCTTCCAAAACTTCCCTGCTCTTCATAACTGTTCAGACCCCTTATTACCTTAAACCAGGTTTTTTGGAAAATATCCTCAGCTGTCTCCTGATTATGTGTGTATCTGAGAATATAAGAGAATAACGGTTTTTCATATTTTTTATACAAGTTGTCGAACCCTTTCCTGCTACCTGCTAAAAAAGATTTTATCCATATACTGTCTTGTTTCATTTTCTTTTTCATAACTCACCCTAATAAACGACATTTTTAATAATTTATTGTATATTCTGTTAAAATTCAATCTATACTATTTGACAAAATAAAAAATTATAAGTACATTATTTTAAATTTATTAAATGTAACCATTAATTAAGTTTATGAGAAGGAGCACCAATGAAAAAAGGGGAAATATTCATAATAATAATGGTAATCCTAATAATCACAACTGCACATGCACAACAGTATGATGCTGGGATCTCATTTAACATCGGATTTCCTCAAAAAGAATTTAAAGAAAATATAGAATCCAACGGGTATGGACTTTCCGGCTATTTTGGATATAACTTTCCTGAATCTCCGATTATGATCGGCGCCTCAGCCAAATTTTTGGTGTATGGAAGAGAAACCAGAAGAGAACCGTTAATACTGCCAGTCTATGTGGATGTTATTACTACCAACAGTATTATTATGGGACAATTCATGATCAGGCTGCAGCCTCCCCGTGGTTATGTGCTTCCCTATATAGACGGACTTGCAGGCTTCAGCTACCTTACTACAGATACCAGAATTGAAGATGAAGATAACTGGGATGATGATGATGATATTGCCAGCACCAAGATATTCGATGATTTTACCTTCAGTTATGGCATCGGATATGGAATTCAGTTCTGTGTATACCAAAACCCTGACGTAAATAATTTTGATAAGGACCTTATGGGGGTTTACATTGATATAGGTGGCCAATACCTGAAAGGAGGAATTGCCGAATATTTGAAAGAAGGTTCTATAAAAATAATTAATGATCAGGTGGTTTATGAAACAGATGAATCTTCCACAGATATTTCTGTACTGAAAATTGGTGTATCATTTAAATTCAGATAAAATTTTAAATCCCATATCCTGAAAAATACACTGATGAATTAATATATTTAATTTTATAACAGGAGTTATATGTGCAGATCGCAGTAACAGCAGACTTGCATTTACAAGAACGTAAAAAATATCCGGAACGCTATGGGGCTCTGGAACTATTGCTGGACACTATATTGAACATGAAAATCAATCATTTGATCATTGCCGGAGATCTGTTTGATCAGGAAAGCCATAATTATAAAGATTTTGATGCGGTCTGCAGCCGGTCCAAATATAAAAATATTCAGTTTCATATTATTCCGGGGAATCATGATCTTTCTTTACAGAAAAAAATGCTGTCTTCAGAAAATACACAGGTTTACTCTTTACCGGAATTCAAACAATTTGATCTCATGAGTATGTTATTTTTCTTTCTTCCCTATACTAAAGAAAAATCTATGGGGGAAGGCATTGCCAATTCCGTAAATAAACTGGAAAAAGACAAATGGATACTGATCAGTCACGGAGACTGGATTCCCGGCATGAGTGAACCAAATCCCTGGGAACCTGGAGTTTATATGCCGCTGACCAGAAGCGATATTGAACAATTCAGGCCGGCCCAGGTAATCTGCGGTCATATTCACAAACCCATGGACAGCAGCGAAATGCATTATCCCGGATCCTTATGCGGACTGGATATTAATGAAACCGGGAGAAGAAGGTTTCTTACCATTGACTCTGAAACCGGCAGTATCGAATCACACTTCATCTACCCTGATATTATTTATTTTAATGAAACACTTACTGTGCTGCCCGTACAAAACGAAGAACAATATATACTGGATCAAATAAAAAAAATGCTTGAATCCTGGGAGATACCGGACTCTGAAAAAAACAAAATTCAATTAAGACTGAAGGTGTCAGGGTATTCGAAAGATAAAAACAAACTGTCCAGGCTTATAAATCAGGAACTTCAGGACATCACTTTTTATGACAGCAAACCGGATCTTTCCCAGGTCTATGTTTCTGATGACGTGGACCGGGAAGAGATTACTAAACAGGTTTACCGGGAAATCGAAAACCTGCAATGGCCGGAGAAAGAAGATGAACCGGATAAAGACCAGATCTTACTCCAGGCTTTACGCTTAATTTACGAGGGATAGATAATCATGCCTGTAATGATCAAAAATATCAATATCACAAATCTTGGTCCTCTTAATTCCTTTACTGTGGAACCAGGTATGCTGAATCTGATATATGGTAAAAATGAAATGGGGAAAACCCATCTGGTTGAATTTTTGATCCATTCTCTTTTTCGCAATCCCAAACTCTGGCCTTCCAGAACTATAAAGGGCAATGGGAAAATAACCCTCAAAGGAATAGAAAAAAATCTGGTTGCATTCTCACCCCGATCCAAAAAAAAGATCGAGGATTATCTGGAAAAAGAACAAATCGGTCTGCCCACAGATTTCTCCAGGCTTTTGGTAATCAGAGGAGCTGAAACCGGCCTCAAGGAAAGAAATGACAAAGAATATCAGGGAGTAGTGGTCAGTAAAAGTATATTAAAAAAATTTCTATCCAGTCAGGAACTTCTGACCCATATTGGACAGGGTATATCACAAACCATAAAGAAAGCTAAAATAACTGATACCTATATAAGTGGCGATAAAAAAGGTGAACTAAAAAGGAAAGAGGGACTATCACGTAAATTAAAAGAAATAAATCAGCTTATAATACAGGTAGATAACATTTATTCAGGTGGATACAGACTTACCCTTGATTCCAGAAAAAAACAGCTTATTAAGGAAAGAGATCTTCTGATCAAAGCTAAACGGCATCTAGCGTATACTATCAGCCAGGATATCAATGAGTTGGAAAATCAGAAATCCAGAATATCTGAAGAAAAATTACAGGAAGCAAGAGAATTACTGAGTGTGTACAGACAAAAAATTGAAGAATATAAAAATAAAAAGAGAGAAAAAGAAAAAGCAGAATCTTTAAGCAAACATTACGATTGGTTAAGCAGTGCGTGTGATATATATGAAAAACTATTAATACATGAAAATAAAAAACCAAGCATATTATTCCTTATCCTGTCACTAATCGCATTAATCTCCAGTGGCATATGTGCTTATTTAAAGTTATTTACAGGGGTTATTGTATCATTACCTTTTGTTTTACTGTTTGGATTGCTATATGTACGTAAAGTTAATCTGTTTGCAAAGCATAGGTCAGAAAACAAAGAAATTAAAAAGATCGAAACAGGCTTTAACACTAAATTTAAGGAAGAAATGACTGGATTATCCACTCTGAGGGAAAAATTAAATTCTCTGGAAGAGCACTACAGTAAAGCAAAAATCCTCCAGGATCAGCTCTTCTCTGATTTGAGAACAATTGAAGGGAAAAAGATTAAACTGAAGGAGCTGATAACTGAACTTACAGGTGAATCAACACCTCCTGAGAAATGGACTGAAATTCTTCAGGACCTAGCTGAAAAACGAAATCGACTTGATAAAAAAATTAAAGCAAAAAATAATGAACTTAATATATATGGTGTAAAATCAATTGATTACGTAAAAAACAAGCCAGATATTGAGTTTGATCAGGAACGCCTGGAATCCATTGAACAGGAAATTGAAAATATTGAGAAAGATCTTAATCAGGAAAACCAAAAACTGGAAGATCTGAAACGTTCAATATATCGAATAACTGATGAAGATGTTGTCCATAACTGGGAATCTCTTATTCAGAATTTAAAAGAAAAGAAAAAAAATACAATCGATGAATACAAACAGATCACAGCAGAGATTGTAGGAAAAGCAATAGTTCACAGAGTATTGGAAAAATTCCAGAAAGATGAAGACACAAAAATAATTGAGGGATTAAAATCTTCTGAAGTTATGAAACCTCTTCATAAAATCACACAGCGGTACACTGGTCTGGAATTAAACGGTGAGGAATTAATAGTTTCAGATTCATTTAATGATTTTTCCTTTTCTGAATTGAGTACAGGTGCACAGGAACAGATTCTGCTTTCTCTGCGTATTGGATTCAGCAGAAAATTGCTCAATAAAGATAGTCTTTTTATGATTCTGGATGATGCCTTTCAGTATTCTGACTGGGAACGACGGAAATTTCTGATCGATCAAATGATAGAACTGACAAAACTGGGATGGCAGATACTATACTTGACTATGGATGATCATATCAAATCTCTCTTTAATGAAAAGGGAAAGCAACTGGAAAATGATTATAAATTTTTCAATCTTCATAAAAAGTAAATGTTAAACGTATATGATTATTTGCAACAAAACAGAAATTCTCAAATCCATCCCTGGAGTTTCAATTCCTCAAAAAGCAGTGATGAGAAGGATAGGATATCCCGGCAAAATAAAAAAACCGGGTAAGCACATTGAACATATTTTTAACGAACTGATCAAGAAATCTGATCAACTTATTAAACCCGCAGGTTCATATATTATTCTTGAGATAAAAGAAAACAATGAAAAAGTGACAACCTTTAAAAATTCTGATTTCATTATAAAAAGTCCCCAAGTCAGCAAATTGCTTAATAAATCGGTGTATGCAGTTGTTTTTATTACTACCATCGGTACGGAAACCGAAAAAAGAGTTAATGATCTGTTAAATGACAACCAGTTAACCAAAGCCTTTATCCTGGATGCGATTGGTTCTGAAACAGCAGATGCTGTAGCTGATGAAATCCATTACAAACTGATAAAGGCTATGGCTGAAAAGGAAGAATATACAGTTACTCCCCGATTCAGTCCCGGATATGGTGACTGGGACATCAAGATACAGCCTGAAATTGTAGATATCTGTAAGGGGCAATCAATAGGAGTAAGAGTAAATGAATATTCTATGATGATCCCCAAAAAGAGTATATCTGCAGTTTTCGGCCTGAAAAAATAATCTTTCAGCAATAAGGAAAATAAACAAATGGATAATAAACACTTAAATTCGGACGATTTACAGGAATTCATAAAGGAAAAAGAAAGAATAAGGAAAATTGTCGGTCAAATTGGCGGTAAGCCTACCCTGGTCGGTAAAATAATCAATATTACCATGCTTCTCTTAATACTGGCAACCTTAATCGCTGCCCCCTTTTTACCTAAAGATCTGGAATTGCCTGCTATTGAAATAGGGCTTGTACTTTTGTCTATAAAAATTTTCATCTTTCTGCGGAATGAAGCAAAAGTAATGCATTTTCAGTTTTGGATGCTTTCTTCCCTGGAATGGAGGATGAATGATATAGCTAAACGGTTGAAAAAAATTGATAGAGTTATTACCCAGGATACTGATGAAAAATGATCTCACTCATAAATAAGGTAAAATCATGAAAGAAACATTAATAAAACGTTTTTTCCGGTATGTTAAAATAGACACTCAGTCAAAAGAAGGTGTTGCTGATCGTTTTCCAAGCACTGAAAAACAAAAAGAGCTTTCTAAGATTCTGGTGAAAGATTTAAAAAATGCAGGCTGTAAGGATGCAGAGATGGATGCATATGGATATGTCACCGGGACTTATACAAGTAATCTCAGCCAAAAGGAAGCAGAGTCTATTCCTGTAATAGGATTTTTAGCTCATGTGGACACTTCACCAGAAGTTTCCGGGAAAAATGTAAAACCTGTAGTACATAAGAATTATCAGGGAGAAAATATTCAGCTTCCGGGTGACAGCAGTCAGATTATAACAGAAAAAGAGAATCCGGAATTAAAAAAATATATCGGTGAAGATATTATTACTTCTGATGGAACCACACTTCTGGGAGCAGATGATAAGGCAGGTATTGCTGAAATCTTAACTATGCTTGAGTATCTGAATGAGCATCCTGAAATTAAACACGGTACTCTAAAAATTGGTTTTACTCCGGATGAAGAAGTCGGCAGAGGTACTGAATATTTTGATCTTAAAAAATTCGGGGCTGATTATGCCTATACAATTGATGGCGGCAAAGCCGGTGATATTGAAAATGAAACTTTCAACGCATCAGTAGCTGAAATAACCGTTACAGGCAGAAATGTCCATCCCGGATATGCAAAGGGTAAAATGGTTAACAGCATCAAAATTATTGCTGAAATAATAGATAACATTAAAAAAGAACCAGCTCCTGAAACCACTGAAAAAAGAAAAGGTTATCTTCATCCTTATCAAGTACAAGGCGGGGTTGAAAGATCAACCCTAAAAATACTACTCAGAGATTTTGAACTCAGGGGGAATGAAAAAAAAGCAGCAAAACTGAAGAAAATATGTAAATCCGTACAGAAAAAATATGCTGATGCTGATATTGAAATTAACATAAAAGAACAATACAGAAATATGCGTTTAAAACTGGAAAAAGAACCTAAAGTAACTGAATATGCTCTGAAGGCTGTGGAACAGGCCGGACTAAAACCAAAGCTGCATATTATACGAGGCGGAACAGACGGGGCAAAACTGTGTTATAAAGGACTGCTGACTCCGAACATTTTTACAGGTGGGATGAATTTTCACAGCAAAACTGAATGGATACCAGTACCGGCAATGGAGAAAGCAGTTGAGACACTGATAAATCTGGTAAAAATCTGGGCTGAGGAAAACCGTCATTAAATGGGACTCCCGTTAATACTGAGTATGAAGGGAAAAAATATTATTACCACAGATTAACATGGATGAAGCACGGATATAACTTTCACTCCTGAAGGTGTTCTTCACCTTCGGAAAAATATTTTATTACTACAAAATTCTTTCACCATTCAAAATACCTGAATTATCTAATAAATAATATTTTATTTCTGTGTCCTCAGTTTTACTCTGTGAGCTCTGTGGTTATTGTTTACTGTCAGCCCCAAGCCTTGGATTAACCTTGGTTCTTAAACTCAATCATTCCTTTGTTCATCAAGATAAGCTTCAGCTTCATCGATACGTTTAAATGATTCACCATGATAATGACTTTTTGATGTTGAAATACGATCAATCTGCAGACCAGCAATTGGTGTTTTACCCACAATTCTGGCTACTTTGCCTATACCAGACTGGTGAGCAATATCAGTAATTTCTTTTAATATTTCCTGTACTTCTGGTATACAAGGATTAAGTTCAGCCACATTATTTAAAACTGTGAAACCAGGACTGCATTTATCGACTGCATCAACATAATCTTCTTTGAGCTGTTCAGCTTCCTGAATATTCAAAGATCCTTTAATTCTTACATAGATACGATTTTTATTTATGTCTGCATGTACATCAAACTCAGCCACTATTTCCTCCTATTATAATTAATTGATAAAAATCTTAACGCAAAAGAATCAAAGATATCGCAGAGTCCGCAAAGTAATAAATATTTAATGTATATATTTAAAAACTTTGCGTTTTCCTTTGCGTTCTTTGCGTTAAATCTATTGTGTCTTTTTTAGACAACCTCCAGCATTAAGGGAAAGGTATATATATTATTCATTGACAGCATTCGTCAGATTAGAGCATACCTTTTTGTTTTCTCAAAAACCAGTCTATTGAAAATAGTAGAATTATTATTGCTAATATCCAGGGAGACTGAAGAAATTCAATTTCTTTTGATACTACAATTTGATTGGGCGGATATTGAACATATTGATCCAGTGAATCAAAATTTGCAGTATTAAGAAATTTACCTCCGGTAACCGATGAAATATTTCGTAAAAGACTAAAATCTACCTGTGTATCAATAAATTCCGGATTATAATTGTTTACAGAAAACTCTTCTTCATCTCTGCCCAGCAATATATTATTTCTCATAACCTGTGAGGTTATTGTATAGGTACCAGGCGCAAAATACTTCTTATCTGCAGAATATCTGCCCTCTCCCATCTCTTTTAGATGTATTTCATCAGTGCTATGCGGAGTTTTAATATTTACTTTAACAACAGCATCTGATAATGGTTCATAGGCTTGATTATACACCTGTACTGAAAAAAATACTGTTTCTCCTGATCTGTAATTATACTTATTCGTTTTAAGAATAATCCTGTCATCGTCTTCCTGAACAGCCAGCCAGCGAACAGCGTTACCCATAAATCCCTTGATTAATGCATTATTTTCTCCAATACCCCACATAACCAGATCCCATCTGTAAAAACCATACCCAAGAAAAATTATTGACTTATCCTTGCCTGTCTGATGAACAATAAGCAGAGGTTGTCTGTTAAAAGATGATTCGCCAGAATATACTTCTTTTGTTGTTTCAATTAAAATCCTATCTGTAGGTTTGATCATGGACACATCACAGGCAGGGAAAACCGGAGGCAGGGAATTCCAGGATGAAATGTTATTGTTATCAAACATTAAAAGTGGATGAGAATCATTTTCTTGATTTATTACCGGAGACTCTGCTTCTATGGTCAGTTTTCTTTCTATGGTACAGGGCAAAAAATTTTCAAGAGAGTTAATTCTGTCTATATCAAAGTTTCTGCCTGCAAAAAACATGAATGGTTTTTGTTTATTCACAATAAAAGATTGAACCTTTTGCCACAGGCTTGCTGATATTTTTTCAGAAGGAAAATCCAGAAGAATTAACAGATTACATCTGTCAAAATCAGTCTTATCAGGAAATTTTCCTTCATAAAATTCATCTGATTGTTTGTGAGTTCGTACCATTAGGTCTACATTCTCATCTGTTGATAATATTCTTTTCAAAAAACCCAGATCAGGGGATGGAGATGAAGCAAGAAGTATGATTTGTATTTTGTTCTCTAACACATTAACATAAAATTCTCTGATATTGTTTTCTGAAGTCAACTCTTTCTCAAAATACTCTGCTTCAACAGCTAATTTATTGATGCCTGTATTATTAAGCATAAAATCAAACTTAACAGTGGATTCCATATTATTTAAGGGAACAACCACTCTTTTCCTGTCAATAACATTTCCATTCTTTTTTAACTGAATCCAGATTTTTTCATTCCCAAATCCTATTCCTTTAAAAGTAACAAAACAGGATGTAATATTATTTCTATATGTTATATCATTAGTTAATATTCTGGTAATAAGTATATCGGACTTTTTAGCTGTATCACCAACAGCAACAGGGTATACGGGTATATGTACATTTTTCGCAATTCTCACCGGATTATCACCAATAGTATAATTTCCGTCAGAAAATAACAGAATTGCTGCAGGATCAAATCGGTATTTTTGTTCTGTTGCAGAAATTAATGCATTTGCTATATCTGTACCACGACCTTTAAATGTAAGAGTATCCAAAAAATCATTTTTAATTTTATATATTTCTTCTGAAAATATATAAGAATGAATTTGGTATTTCTGGATAAAAGCAAGAAAATCTGAAGAATATAATAATTTTTTTAATGTTTCAGATCGTTTTACACTTTTATCAGTTATCCTCATGGAAGCAGAATCATCTACCAGTAATATAATCTCTGCTGGTTGTTCCTGTTTGAAATCTAAATGTACAATAGTACCAAAAATAACCATTAAGATAAGAAAAAAAGCAGCACTTCTCAGGATGATAAAAATAATTTTCTGAAAAACAGAAACTTCAGGTATGGTTCGGTAGTAAAACCAGAAAATAAATCCAACCCCGATAATGGTTAAAAATATTAAAATATATATACTGCCGGATAAACTGATCATTACATCATCTATATAAAATGATTCAAAAATTTAAAGAAGGATCAGGTGACAAAAAATCAGGAGAATGTACGCCCTGATTTAAGTAAAATAAACCTGCTGCGGCAATCATAGCTCCGTTATCAGTACATAATCGGGGTGATGGATATAATAGATTAATATTTGATTTTTTCACTTCTTGTTCAAATCGTGTTTGTAATTTTTTATTTACTGCTACCCCACCAGCTAAACAAATTTGTTTTACATTTCGATCTCGTGCAGCCCGGATAGTTTTATTTACTAAAACATCTACTACTGATTCCTGAAAACAAGCAGCAATATCTTCAACATGTTTTTTTGTTTCATCTTTTCCAATATTATATACATGATTCATCACTGCTGTTTTTAATCCGCTGAAACTGCAATCAAAACTGTCATTCTCTAAATATGCACGTGGGAATTGAACATATTTTAAATCACCCTTTTTTGCAGCCTGTTCTATGACTGGACCGCCAGGATAGCCTAGGTTTAATATTTTTGCAACTTTATCAAAAGCTTCTCCTGCAGCGTCATCTCTGGTCTTACCTATAACTTCATAATAGCCCCACTTTTTTACCAGCACTAACTGAGTATGTCCGCCTGAAACAATTAAAACTATGAAAGGAGATGACAACTCCGGATTAACCAATATATTACTAAAAGCATGTCCTTCCAGATGATTTATTCCTATAAAGGGAATATCAAGAGAAAGCGATAAACCTTTCGCAATACAAAGACCTGTAAGCAACGACCCGATTAAACCGGGCCCATAGGTTACTGCTATCCCCTGTAATTCTTCTTTTTTTATATCAGCTTCATGTAATGCACGCCGTATAACAGGTAAAGATAATTTGATATGTGCTCTGGATGCAAGTTCCGGTACAATTCCACCAAACTGACTGTGAATTAATTGACTGGAAACTATATTTGATAGAATTCTATTATCTTCAACGACAGCTGCACTGGTATCATCACATGATGTATCAAGTCCGAGTACAATCATCTTTCAACAACTAATTCAAAATATTGTGGCTTAACGTCTGTAAAATTAATATCATCGGGTACCTGAATCGTAGCTGGTATTTTGTCACGTTCATAACGAAAACGTGTACTGTAATCTATATGAGCTTTAATATTTTCTTTTTCAATTGAATTCAGTAAATCTACACCACCCTGAAGTTTGAGTGACAGCGTAGATGGAATAACTTTTACTTTAATATTTTCAGGTACATTAATAATTTCAACAGGTATGCGTTCAAAAACTACTTCTCCAATACGCTGTATATCAATTGTAAAATGAACTGTATTGATTGAATAATCAACTGTATTGTATTTACTCGGCTCAAGACTCACCTTACCGGATAAATCTTTAACCACTTTATCGAATTTCATATCTTCTGTATACGCTCTATTTATTTGATTTACTTTGAGCCGCGGTCCGCTAATAATAACAGAATCAATGTCAAATTTAACATTTCCCACTTGAGTGTATCCATTAAGAGTATTGATCTCCAATTTAGAATGAATTGGTACTTTCTTTTCCAGGAACCTGTCTAATTTCACTACTACAGTATCGGGCTGTATATCTTCCAAAGGTTTTATATCAAGTTCATTATTGATACCTGTGATCATCTCCGGATTTAAATTAAACTTAACAGTCTGTGTTCTACCCCTCAAATCCAGTTCAATAAATTTCTCATCATATTGGAACCTTAAAAAATGTTTTCCCTTCCCCCTGAATTTCGCGTCTACTTTTGACGGTATTTTTTCTGCTAAAACCCATCCTTCAGGTTTATTTTTAATTCTTAATGGAACATCAAAAGTATGATAATATACATTGTCTGAAGCAATATAAAACCATAGAAATAAGGCACATAAAAAGGAAAAAATTTTTACCTTAAAATTTTTAAAATATTTATTATTGAATAATTGTGTGAATTGCATAAGAACACCAAAGCACAGGAAATTTAATATGATAATATTAATTCCCTGTGCTTTATTAAATTATATTATTTACTTATTTGAATGCGTTAATTCTCTTCCATAACTAATTTCACCATTATCAATTCTAATATTGAAACCACATTCTGGATTAGTGCATACCCAGGCTTTATAACGTATACCGGCTCCTTCTCTTCCATAATCTGACAATGGTATCAAGATTCCCGTATTACATTTCTGGCATTCTGGTAAAGTATGTTCCATAATCTTACCTCCCTTTTTTCTCTCCACACATTTTAGTTTATACTTTAGTGCATGATTCTACGATTAATTATTCTTTAACAACCCAAAGACGTATCTTTGCTTCAATATCTGAATGTAGTTTTACACCTATAGTATAAACACCTAATGCTTTAATTGGCTCTTCTAATTCAATTTTTCTTTTATCAATATCATACCCCTTATCCTGTAAAAGTTTAGCAATATCTTGAGAAGTTACAGAACCAAAAACCTTATCTTCTTCTCCCACTTTAACCGTGGCAGTTAAAGAGATATTATCCAGTTTTTTTGCCATTTCTTCAGCTTTTCTTTTTTCTTTATTTTTCTGGAATTCCTGTCGTTTTTGTTCTTCCTTGAATATCTTCATATTCTTTTTATTTGCTATAACTCCAATTCCTTGGGGTATAAGATAATTTCGTGCGTAACCACTTTTTACATCCACAATAGTGCCACAATCACCTAAATCTTTATAATCTTTTTTTAAAATAACTTTCATTAATGCACCCTTTAATTACACAAATAACAAAAAATTAAATTCCTAAATGATCATTTCGGCATACTTGCAACATAAGGTATAATTGCAAGATACCGAGCTCTTTTAATGGCTCTTTCTAATTGCCTCTGATGACGAGCACATGTACCAGTTGTTCTTCTGGGAAGAATTTTACCTACTTCATTGGTAAACTTCATTAAAAGTTTTGGATTCTTATAATCAATATATTTAACATTATTTTCACAGAATCGACAAATTCTCTTTTTACGGATATTCAGCAATTTGTATCCTCCTTACATAAATTTCTAAATTTGTATATCTTGGAAACCAAAATCAAACTCACCTTTCATTGGATTGTCATCCTTATTATTAAGAGTATTAATATCAGATGATTTGTTTACTTTTTTTTCAATTTTATCTTCTTCTTTTTCTTCTGAAACTTCTGATTCATATTCTTTATCACTTGAATCATATTCTGAATCGTCTGAATTCCTATCCTGCTGTTTATTATTATCATCAAGAAACTGAACCTGTCTGGCTTTCACTTCAACTATCCTTAATTTTTTATTATCAGTAAGCATATTTCTACTCTGAAGTTCTCCCTCTATGAGCACGGTACTCCCTTTATTAAGATTTTTTGCACAAATATCTGCTAATTTATGCCAGGCAACAACACCTACTAAACAAATACTTTCTTTGGAATTACCAGATTTATCCTTAAAGGTTCGTTTCACTGCTATAGAAAAATTACTTACTGCTATTCCCTTAGATGTATATCTATAGCTTGGTTCTGCAATTAAATTTCCAGCTATAACCACACTATTTAATTCAGGTGCTTTTAAGTTTCTCATAATTGATCTCTTATTTATAAAATATGAAAACTTTTTTAAATATTGTTTTACTTATTCTGCCTTATCCTTTTCCTTATCCTTATCCTTTTCCTTATCCACTTCCTTATCCGTTGCCGTTTCTTTACTCTTAATCTTGTTCTTTTCTTTATACTTTTCTTTTTCCCTTGTTTCCATTTCTAATACAACCTTAGGTATCTTGATTGTAAGAAAACGTATAATTGGCTCCTCCAAGGAATATCTTCTTCTTAACTCAATAAGTTTATCACCTTCAATTGCAAATCTGTAACTCACATAATAACCATATTGATTTTTCTTGATTTCATATGCAAGTCTTCGCTTACCTATACGGTTTACATTACTGACAGTACCGCCATTTTCTTTGATTATTTTCTCGATATCCTTAAGTTTAGTGTCGATTTTTTCAGGGCTTAAACGTGCATCTAAAATAAAAGTAGTCTCATATTCTCTTTTCATCTATTCACCTCCCTTCGGTCATTTGGTTCTTTTTCTGATTCTCAGAAAAAGAACAGGGTTAAAAAATATATCGCTAATTATAATTATTCATTGTCCAATCAATACCTTTTCTATAAAAATCTTCTACTGCATTACTGGCAGTTTTAATCATCCTTTCCACTGCAATTTTTTCATTTTTAGAAAACGGGGAGAGTACAAATTCTGAAACATTTGTATTCCGACAAAAACCAATCCCGCACCGTAGTCTTGGGAAATTCTGATTATTCAAAGATCTTATTATTGAAGCTAAGCCGTTATGTCCTCCGTCACTACCTTTCTTTCTTATTCTTATCTTTCCTAAGGGAAGATTGAAATCATCACAAATAACAAGTAATTCTTCTAAATTAATATCATATTCTTCAACTAATTGTCTTACAGCTTCACCGCTATTGTTTATGAACACTAAAGGTTTTACTAAAACAACTTTTTCAAATTTAGTGGTATAGGAAAATATTTTGTAATATCTCTTCTTAATACATTTTATACAATTAAATTTTTTTATCAGTAATGAAAGAACCCTGAATCCTACATTATGTCGTGTTAATAAATATGTATCTCCAGGATTTCCCAAACCTACAACAGCGATCACAAATTATTTTCCCACATAAATATCCTTTAGTGTACAATTATTCCGATGATTTTTCACTTCCTTCTTTGGATTCAGTTTCTTTTTCAGTTCCCTCTTCTTTTTTCTTAGCTCCCTCTGCTTCTTCTCCTTCTGCTGCTTCCTCACCTTCAGGTACTTCTTCTCCTTCAAGTACTTCTTCCTCTTCTTCCTCTTCAACCAGGATTTCTTCGATCTTGGGCATAATCACATTTGCAACACCATGATCTTTATCCAGTTCAAAAGTAAATTTATCCTCTGGAATATCTTCCAGAGTAATAGCATCTCCTACATTCAATTCTGAAATATCTACTTCGATATGTTCAGGAATATCCTCAGGTAATCCTTTTACTTCAACTTTCCTGAGTAAATGATTTACTATTCCCCCTTCTTCTTTTACTCCTACCGGAGTCCCTTTAAGAATGATAGGGATCTCTAATGTTATTTCTTCATTAAGTTTAATTCCCATAATATCAATATGAACCAGGTTTTCTCTAACCGGATCACGTTGTATCTCACGTAAAATAGCTTTTCTATGTTTACCATCAGAAAATGTTACATCAATAATAGTAACTTCATGATGTAAAAGTCGTTCCATTTCAAGCATATCAATACTTATGGGGATAGAGTCTTCTCCTCGAGCATAAAAAATGCCTGGTACCTTTCCTTCTTTACGTAATCTTTTAGGAGCATTTGCTTTATCCTGATCTCTAAGTGTTACATTTAATTTATTTATTGCCATCAAGTATCCTCGCTTTTATAATTATTGAAATAATGAACTTATGGATTCTTCATTATGAATCCGTCTAATAGCTTCTGCAAATAATTCTGCAGAACTGATAACCTCGATTTTATCTATCTTTTTCTCTTCTGACAGAGGAATCGAATCACAAGCAAATAATTTTAAAATAGCTGAATTTTTAATTCTTTGCACAGCTTCACCTGAAAGTATAGGATGAGTGCAGGCAGCGATAATCTTTTTTGCACCTGACTCTTTTAATAATTCTGCAGCCTTGCATAAAGTACCTGCAGTATCAACAATATCATCAACTAATACCACATCTTTGCCTTCTACATTTCCAATCAAAGTTGCAGACTCAATTTTATTTGCTTTTGAACGTTTCTTATCTACCAGACAAAGACCAGCATTCAATCGTTTTGCATATGATTGTGCTCTTCCGGAACTACCAACATCCGGTGCTACCACTACTAAACTGCTATCACTTTTCTTTTTTTTCTTTAACACTTTAAGAAAAATTGGTAAAGCATACAGATGATCAAAAGGTATATCAAAAAATCCTTGTATAGAGGCTGAGTGCAGATCCATGGTCAATATACGGTTTGCACCTGCAATAGATAATAAATTTGCTACCAGTTTAGCAGAAATAGCCACTCTTGGCTGATCTTTTCTGTCTTGTCTGGCATATCCAAAATAGGGAATGACTGCAGTTATTCTTTTAGCCGAAGCTCTTCGGGCAGCATCGATTAACAGCAGCAGCTCCATAAGATTGGAACAGGGAGGATTTGTAGGCTGAATGATAAAAACATCAATTCCTCTTATATTCTCACAAAATTTTACTGATATTTCACCATCACTGAACCTCGAAATCTCCGTTTTTCCCATGGGAATACCGAGATAATCAACAATTTTTTGAGTCAAGTCTTTGTTACCACTTCCTGAAAAAACTCTTACATTCTTCATTTATTCCCCATTCAAAAATAATTTCAGTTATTTTATAAAGCTGGGGCGGGAGGATTCGAACCCCCGAATACATGGACCAAAACCATGTGACTTACCACTTGTCGACGCCCCAGTTTATACACTTATATGAACATTCTATATGATTCTAATAATGTATTCCTCACTATCTATCCTTATTCGTCACTCAATAATGACGAATAAGGATAACAATCAAGAGGTTTGCATAAAAATGCATTCATCTCTTTCTCTATTGAAAAGAACTGTTTAACTTCTTTAGCATCTTTCTTATTATCAAACAATCCATATACAGATGATCCGCTTCCGGACATGCTAACAAAAAAAGCACCCTTCTCCATCAGTTGACACTTGATCTTTTCAAGGAAAGGATACCTTTTAAAAACTATACCTTCCAGTTCATTTTTTAAGTTATCCTGCAAGGCATTACGATCAAAATTTTCAAAAAGCGTACTAAAGTTAGTAATTTTTTTTATTTTTGTCAAGATAAATTTAGTTTGATTATACACCCATTTAGTTGAAATTGATATTTCCGGACAAATTAATACAATATACCAATTTTTATCATAATCTATATTTTTTAAAATCTCACCTTTTCCTCTTCCTATTGCAGAAACACCAAAAATAAAAAAAGGGACATCAGCTCCCAATTTCTTAGCTAAACCCAACAACTCATATTTATTAAGAGGATTATTCCATAACTTATTTGCTGCTAATAATGTAACAGCAGCATTACTGCTGCCTCCCGCAAGTCCTGCACCCATAGGTATTTTCTTTTCTATATACACATTAATTCCGCCTTTTATATCACATTTATGTTTAAATAAACTGAATGCTTTCCATATGAGATTATCATCTCCCTTAGGTATCCCGGGATCTTCAGAAATAATTCTTATACTGTTATTGGTTTTAATAAATTTTAATGTGTCATATAGGTCAATCTGCTGAAAAAAAGTTATTATTTCATGATACCCGTCCTCCAGTTGTTCCAGTACATAAAGACCTATATTAATTTTTGCATACGAAAAGATATTAAGTTCATTCATTCTTTAATTTACTCTTTAATATTTCTACTGATTAAATAACTCTTAAAATTATACAAATTTTTAAGTTAAATCGCAAAGAAATACAAATAAATTCGTTTGCTTTTTACTTTATCAGTAATTATATTAACATGACTTATATATAAATAGAAAGGATTGTAACCTTATAAATAATAGTATAATAGAAAAATAATTTATATTTCTTTAATAACAGAAAAGATAACATTCCCTTATGAAAAAAAATCAGACATACTATTTTATCTCAGATGCTCATCTCGGAGCTGAAAAGAACGAAGAAGTCAAAATAAATACATTGATGTCTTTTCTCCGTCACATTAATAAAAAAAATAACACTCTTTTCATTGTTGGAGATCTTTTTGATTTCTGGTTTGAATATTCTCATGTAATACCTTCTGAATATTTTTCAATACTTTGTATGCTTGATGCGATGATAAAAAATGGTGTTTCAATAAAATTTATTACCGGGAATCATGACTTTTGGATCGATAATTTTTTAAAAAAAATGGGTATAGATATAATAAGAGATCCAATCACAATTACACTGAACAATAAGAATTTTTATATTGCTCACGGTGACGGAATATTAAAAGCTGACCATGGATACAGAATATTAAAAAAATTTATCAGAAACCCTGTAAATATCAAACTTTTCCGGCTTATCCACCCTGACATTGGAATTGCTCTTGCTCATTTTTTCTCAAATTTAAGCAGAAACAAAAAAACTCAACATAATGAAGAAGAATACATAAATTTTGCCAGAAATAAATTCAAAAACGGAATCGATAATGTAATCCTGGCACATACACATATACCATTAGAGTATACTGAAAAACAAAAAAAACTGATTAATATTGGAGACTGGATTAATCATTTTACTTATGGATATTTAAGTAATTGTAAATTAGCATTAAAATATTGGGAAGCAAAATGAATGTTGAAAAATTAAAAGATCAATATAACCAATATCCCTGGTTATTATATCCTGCTACAGCACTTTTAATAATAATACTGTTCAGCGGATTTATGATCTTTATACTGAGCAGAGATTTGCCATCACTTACTCAACTTGAAATGGCAGGTGATGTACAACTGGTAACAAAAATTTATTCAAGTGACGATAAAATAATTGATCAACTTTACAGACAAAATAGAATCAAGGTTCCTATTGAACGAATACCTGAACATCTAAAACTGGCAACCATAGCTATAGAAGATCGTAACTTTTACCAACATTGGGGTATTTCACTGAAACGTATTGCCGCAGCCATAATAATTGATATTACCAGTCTAAGCTTCCGTCAGGGAGCCAGTACAATTACTCAGCAATTAGCCAGAAAAATATATCTTCACCCCAAAAAAACAATCATACGAAAACTAAAAGAACAATTAACCTCTTTGCAAATCGAAAGAACTTATTCTAAATCAGAAATTCTCCGTATGTATTTAAACCGGATGCCTTTAGGCAGAGGAACATTTGGTGTACAGGCAGCTTCTTTAGCTTATTTTGGTAAAAATGTAGAAGAACTCGAAATTCAGGAATCTGCGATGTTAGCCGGTCTTTTTCGTCTTCCCTATGGATATGCTCCTGACAGAGATCCGGCAGTTACTAAAAGGCGCAGGAATATTGTACTTAACAGCATGTACGACTGTAATTATATTACTAAAGATCAATGTGATTCATTAAAACAATTAGATCTCGGTGTTATTAAAAACGACGTTGAAGGATCCTCTTCTCATGCACCTTATTTTACTGAATATGTACGTCAGAATTTACAAAAAGAATACGGAATGGGATTATATACAAATGGTCTTTCTATATATACAACTCTGGATACAAGAGTTCAGGCCTGTGCTGACAGTGCTGTAAAATCCTTTTTACCTGAATTCGAACAAAAATACCGAGAAAAAATTATTGCAAAGCAGCAGTTTAAAGACTGGTTAGATCCCCCCCTGGAGACAGAAGAAGAAATAGAAAAATTTTTATCCGATACAGTTCTGTTTGACTCACTTATGGAAATCCATGCAACTCCTCAGGTAGCCCTAACAGCGATCAATCCGCAAAATGGTCATATCCTGGCTATGATAGGAGGCCGAGATTTTTCAAAATCAAAATACAACCGGGCTACTCAGATGAAACGTCAACCCGGATCCAGCTTTAAGCCCTTTGCCTATACTGTTGCCATTGACAACGGCTGGCCCACCACAACAGAACTGCTGAATCAGCCGGTAGTTATAATAATGCCGGACGGGACAACCTGGAGACCCACTAATTATGACAGATCAACCGGAGGTCCAACAACCTTACGGGAAGGTCTGCGAAAATCACTAAACCTGATAGCTGCAAAATTAGTACAGGAATTAATTCCGCCTTCCAAAGTAGTTTCTTATGCAAAACATTTTGGCTTTACCACTGAGATTCATCCTTATGACGGTGTCGCTCTTGGCCAGGATGTTGTTATTCCCCTTGAATTAACAGCTGCCTATTCAGTTTTTGCAAATAAAGGAGTAAGAGTAGAGCCGACTGCTGTAATTAGGGTTGAAGATAAAGACGGTAACATTCTGGAAAAAAATATTCCTGATCAGCGCGTTGTTATTAGTGAAGAAACTGCTTATATAATGGTTGATATGCTGAAAACTGTTATAGACAGGGGAACAGGAGTTACAGCGAGAAGTAGATGGAACTTTTTCCGTCCTGCAGGTGGCAAGACTGGAACTACCAATGATTTCAGAAATGCCTGGTTTGCAGGATTTACTCCCCAGATGGCAGCCAGTGTCTGGGTTGGTTTTGATGATCAGAGTACAAGTCTGGGCAAGGGCCAAAACGGAGCCTTAACTGCACTTCCCATCTGGGCCCCTTTTATGAAAATGGCTCATGATTCTCTCCAACTTCCCTTAAAAGATTTTCAAAAACCTGACGGAGTGGTGAATCTTCAGATATGTGCTGATACAAAAAAGATTGCAACTCCCAACTGTCCGAAAATCCTGGATGAAATTTTCCTTAAAGAACTTGCTCCAAGTGATACGTGTAATATACATTAAATATAAGAGGGCATAAATTTATGAAAAGTTATAAAAAAGAACTATGGTTCAATACTTCTACCCGAAGGGCATTTATCAATATTACTCCCCAGGTAGAAGAATGTGTACAAGATAGTGGAGTCTCAGAAGGTTTTGTATTGGTAAATGCCATGCATATTACTGCTTCTGTATTCATAAACGACGATGAAAAAGGACTGCATCAGGATTATGAAGAGTGGCTTGAAGATTTAGCTCCCCATGAACCCATTGATCAGTATAAACACAATCGTACCGGAGAAGATAATGGTGACGCCCACCTTAAACGTCAGGTCATGGGACGCGAAGTAGTTGTAGCTATTACTGATGGTAACATGGACTTTGGCCCCTGGGAGCAAATTTTCTATGGTGAATTTGACGGGAGAAGACGCAAACGGGTGCTGGTCAAGATAATCGGGGAATAATATATCTCCCCTCCGACCTAAGTTTACTCAGATTGAAAATTGATTTTAATGCTTTGTTTTGTGATAAAATCTCTGCTCATCATTTAAAACAAAATCTATGGGCGGTTAACCGCAGTCTTTGACTGCGGTTTGAGATTGATACCCTATCGACAGTCAGGGACTGCCTCTAACCAGTGTAAATCTAAAACCCCGGGTGTTTTGGTAAGATGTCACCCTGACAGGGTGGGGGAAGAACAGTTATTCCATCTACCTTTAGAATTTTTAAATTACAGTTTTTTTACTGAACGTCGGCTCTTTCAAGGTGACGGATTTCAGACCGGACAGGTCTCTGAAGACCTGTCCGGTCTGAATCCACTGGCTTATCCCAAACCTTCCAGGTTTTTTAGAACCTGGAAGGTATTATTTTCCGGATTAACGATTAGCGACCTTTGATCATACTGCGAACATTACTGTTTACATAAATTCAGACTCACACCACCCCCACCGCCACCTCATCCGTAAAAAGCATCCCCCGGGCAGTCAACCGAAGTACATTCCCCTCAATAATAACTAATCCCCTCTGGACAAAATCCTCAATCCGAGAAATATCAATATTATTCTCCCTGACCCCAATCCCTTCCCTTATCCGCAGTCCCACTGCAATTCGTTCCATTCTTTGCTGTTCTGAAGACAGTATCTCTTCTTCCTCAACCGGAAGCTCAGATCGGCAAAGTCGTGAAACATACTCTCTGACATCCGAAATATTCCAGAACCGTTGGTTTTTAATGAACGAATGGGCAGAAGGGCCCAGACCGAGGTAAGGCTGCCCTGTCCAGTATCCTTCATTGTGTCTGCACCGGTAACCTGGCAAAGCATAATTGGAAACCTCATAATGCTCATATCCGTTTTTTGTTAACAACTCATCCGCATATAAAAACATCTCAGTTACCACTTCCTCCTGAGGTAAAGGAACATCTCCATTGATAATTTTTCTGCCCAGAGGAGTTGCTGGACTCCAAGACAGACTATATGCTGAAATATGTTTTGGTTTCAGGGTAAGAGCTTCGCATAAGGTAAGTTCCCAATCCTTAAGACTTTGTCCGGGAAGTCCATATATAAGATCAAGACTGAAATTCTCCACACCAGCTATCCGGACATAAGAGCACACAGTGCTGATATCATCCGGATTGTGAATTCGCCCCATCAATTTCAGCTCATTATCATTGAATGACTGAGCCCCAATACTTATCCGGTTAATACCTATCGCTTTATAAAATATGGCATCAGCAAGTGATACATTTCCTGGATTCACTTCTATAGTGATTTCCGTGGATTCACAGATATTGAAGCTATCAAACAAAAGATGTAAAATATCTTTGAGATTTTCCAGGCTGAGAAGAGAAGGTGTTCCACCCCCTAAATAAATTGTATCGACTATTTTATTACCAGAAAAATAATCGTAACGAAGCTGAATCTCAGAATTTAGAGCCTGAATATATTCTGATACTAATCTCTCAGAATAAACTATAGAATAAAAATCACAATAGCTGCATTTTGACTGACAAAAAGGGAAGTGTAGATAAATCCCTGCCATTTACTATCTGATAAGCTGAAAGATCCTTCCCCACCGGATTTTATTAAAGATCCGGTATAAAGGAACATTCTTATCCCAGGAAAAATATATTATCAACCCCTCTCCTACCACATATCTTTCCGGAAGAAATCCCCAGTAACGGCTGTCCAGACTATTGTCCCGGTTATCACCCAGCATAAAGTAATGACGATTTTCCACTTCATACACCAATTGATTGATGGGGATCCCATTAATACGGAAGGAATCTATGGGATAAATCTGAATTGCACTTTGCCAGCGATTTTGATTGTCGATTGTGAGCTCTATTGTTTCACCCTTATAGGATATCTCCACCTTCTTCCCCTCATATACGATAAGCTGAAATCGTTGAAACCATTTGTCTTTATTACTCCGGGTAAAATGAAAAGTATCTCCTTTTGCAGGAATCCGCACCGGTCCGTAATAATCAATATTTCCCGCTCCCGGAGGAAAAATATCCGGCTGAATATAATTTTCCGGAGCAGTATGAATATTAACAAATTTGGCTTTGGGTGGGTTGGGAAATTTTTCTCCATTTATAAAAAGCTTTTTGTCACGTATTAAAACTGTATCACCGCTTACCCCCACACATCTTTTTATATAATTTAACCGAGGATCCTGAGGATATTTAAAAATAACCACATCACCTCTGTCAGGTTTTCTGAATCCGGGTGTACGGAAAAAAGGTATACTGAAACCAATTTTAGTTGTAGGAATGCCAATCCAGTCCGGTGAACGAATCCCGTAAACAAACTTATTTGCAAGTAAAAAATCACCGATTAATAAAGTATCCTCCATAGAACCAGTAGGTATACGAAAAGGATAAATAACCAATGCCCGTATTATCAAAGCTACAACTATTGCAAAACCAAGAGACTCAATAAATTCTCTGAATGAGCCCTTATTTTTTTCAGCAGCCTTTTTCTTTTTCTGGCTCTTTTCTTTAGATTTTTTCTCTTCTTTCATACTGACCTCAAATTAAAAAATAACTATTTTATCTGTAAAACAGCTAAAAATGCTTCCTGGGGAATTTCTATCTGACCTAAATTTTTCATACGTTTTTTACCTTCCTTCTGCTTTTCCAGAAGTTTTCTTTTTCTTGTTATATCCCCGCCGTAACATTTTGCTGTAACATTTTTCCTTAAAGCTTTAACTGTATCACGTGCAATTATTTTCTTTCCAATTGCTGCCTGAATAGCTATTTCAAACATTTGTCTGGGGATAAGTTCCCGTAACTTTCCGGTTAATTTCCTGCCCCAGGTGTATGCTTTATCTTTATGAACAATCATAGACAGAGCATCAACAGGTTCAGAGTTGATTAAAATATCCACTCGTACCATATCTGATTCTCTGAAACCAATAACCTCATAGTCAAAAGATGCATATCCCTTAGAAATACTTTTCAGTTTATCATAAAAATCAAAAATAATTTCAGAAAGGGGAAAGTCATAAACAAGGTTTACCCGATCTGAATCAAGATAAATAGCATTTTTATAAATGCCTCTTCTTTGCTGGGCTAACTGCATAACATTTCCCTGAAATTCAACCGGTACAATTATTTGTCCGGATATAAAAGGTTCCTCAACTTTCTCTATAGTATGATTTGCCGGAAAATGAGCAGGATTATCAATGAGTATTTCTTCTCCGTTATTGAGGCTGATCCTGTATTCAACATTTGGAATTGTAGTAATTAAATGCTGATCATATTCTCTTTCCAGCCGTTCCTGTATTATTTCCATATGAAGAAGTCCCAGATATCCTACTCTGAATCCGAATCCCAATGCTTCAGAACTTTCAGGTTCAACAACTAAAGAAGCATCATTAAGCTGTAACCGATCCAGACTGTTCCGTAAATCCTCTAAATCCTCTGCTGATGCAGGAAACATTCCGGAGAAAACCATAGGTTTGCATTTCTTAAATCCGGGGAGTGGTTCCTCATGAGGATTATCAGATAACATTATAGTATCTCCTACTCTGGCATCTTTTAAGTTCTTTACATTTGCTATTAAATAGCCGACCTCTCCGGTTTTAAAATTTTCAGTTGGGTGACGTTGTAAACGAAGTAATCCCAGTTCTTCAGCCGTAAATTCTTTTCCGTTTGAATAAAAAATTATTGTATCTCCCTGTCTTAAATGTCCGTCGGTAATCTTAATATAGGTAATCACTCCCCTGTAATAATCATACACTGAATCAAAGATCAATGCCCGCAGTGGTGCAGTGCTGTCACCCTGAGGAGGGGGAACTTTTTCAACAATTGCATGAAGTAACTCCTGAATACCGTGCCCCTCTTTGGCACTCACCAGAAAAATTTCTTCCTCAGCAACCCCAATAAGCTCTTTGATTTGTTCTTTTGTCCCTTCTATCTGAGCACCAGGAAGATCAATCTTATTTATAACCGGAATTATGGTAAGATCATTTTCCATAGCAAGATAAATATTGCTTACAGTCTGAGCTTCAATCCCCTGACTTGCATCAACCACCACTAATGCACCTTCACAGGCTGCAAGACTGCGGGAGACTTCATAGGAGAAATCAACATGTCCGGGTGTATCTATAAGGTTAAGTGTATATTTCTGTTCATCAGAATCAGTGTAATACATGGTAATTGCATGAGATTTAATAGTAATACCTCTTTCCCTTTCCAGATCCATATTGTCTAAAACCTGATTCATCATGGACTTAGGGGATACAGTATGGGTATACTCCAGAAGCCGGTCTGCAAGGGTGGATTTTCCATGATCAATATGCGCAATGATACTAAAATTTCTTATATTATTTTTTCGCATAATTTGTTAATATAATCAATTCATAACTAAGAGTCAATGTGATATAAATTAAAACTTGACAATTTTTTTTTATTTCAGTATATTTTCTAACGTTTATTAGGTGAAATTCCTGAACCTCTCTGATTTAAATATTTCAGGAAAAAATAGGTAAATTATTGAGAAAAAATTTAATATTTTGTACATTGAGTAATATATGATCTTATCAAAAGTTTCTCTTCATGGATTTAAATCTTTTGCCAAAAAAATAAATTTACATTTTGATGGTAAATTAACTGCTATAGTAGGCCCGAACGGCTGTGGAAAAACTAATATTGTAGATGCCATTCGCTGGGGACTTGGTGAACAAAAACATTCCATTCTCAGAACAGACAGAATGGAGGATGTGATATTCAGTGGAGCTCAGTCAGCAAAACCTCTGGGGATGGCTGAAGTATCTATTACTTTCGATAATTCAAAAGGAATTATGCCCCTAGATTATAATGAGGTAGTAATTACCCGCAGATTATATCGTTCCGGTGAAAGTGAATATCTTCTTAATAAATCTCCTGTAAGATTGAAAGATATAAATAATCTGCTCATGGATACTGGTATTGGCGCTGAATGTTATTCGGTTATCGAATTAAAAATGATTGAGGACATTCTCAGTGAAAAAGCTGAAGACCGGAGAAAACTTCTGGAGGAAGCCGCCGGCGTAACTAAGTATAAATATCGTATAAAATCAGCAGAGAGAAAATTAGAATCCACCAATAATGATCTTTTACGGGTGAATGATATTATACAGGAGGTCGAACGTAATGTAAGATCGCTGAAAAGGCAGGTGCAGCGTGCACGAAGATACAAAAAATTACAGCAAGAAAAAAAAGAACTGGAATTAAAGCTCAGCCGTAAAATTCTATCTGACTACCAGGAACAGATTGAACCGTTAAAAATAAAATTAGAAAAATTAAAGAAATCAAAGGATGGAAGAACTGTTGAAATTTCAAAAGAAGAAGCTGATCTGGAAACCCTGAGATTAACATTAACTGATAATGAAAAATATGTTATACAATGCAGAAATGAGTTAAATAATATAGTTGAAAAAATTCATCATCAGGAAAGTGACATCAAAGTAGGGAAAGAAAAAGTATCTTCTTTAAACAGCAGAATTGAAAGAGCTGAAAATGAAATTAGAAATCTAAAAGAACGACTTACTAATCAACAAGAACATCTGGAATATACCAGACAGGAAAGGGAATCCTATCAGGTTAAAATTACCAGCATCGGAAGATTATTTAATAATAAAAAGAAAGAATTAGAGGTTTTCCAGCAAAATCTTAATCTGAAAAGACTTGATTTAAATGCTAAGAAAAAAGAGATAATTGAGTGTCTTGAAAAGATCAACAGTCTCAACAATGAAGAATCAGCTTTCAGAACAAAAATTGACAATAATCAGGGCAGACTTGAAAGGCTGGATGAAGAAGACAAACGTTTACGCAGCACTCTCGAAAATGCCCACATATCAGAAAAAGAAAAAACAAATTCCCTGAATGAACTGCTGAAAAAAGAAAATACCTTAAATACTACACTGCAAAAAATAACTGATCAAGAAAAACGCCTTGAAGATCAGATTATAGAATTAAAAGAAACCACTTATAAAAAACAGAATGATTGTGAATTATTAAACGGAAGGGTTGAATTTCTGAACAATGTTATTGAAAACAGGGAAGGTATGACCAATGGAGCAAAAATCCTTCTGAAGAAAAAACCTGCTGGTTTAATAGGCACATTAGCAGATCTTATTAATACCAGGACAAAATTCAAAAAATCCATTGAGACAGCACTTGGTGAGACAGCTGGTTACTTAGTATTTGATAGAACTGCAAATGCTTTCCACTCCATTGATATGTTAAATCATTTAGGTGGCGGACGAGTTGTAATTGTCAGCCTGGATAAATTTTCACATTCACCTTCTTTTTCACATAACATACATATACCGGATAACACGGAAATTTTCGGATGGGCGGAAGAATTAATTGAATATAAAAAGAATCTGACACCTCTGATAAAATATCTGCTGAGCGACCTTTTGATCGTTGGCGGTATTGATGATGCTAAAAAGGTCATTGAAGCCAATCCCGAATCACGCTTTAAAGTAGCTACCATTAAAGGAGAGCTGGTGACTTCCTGGGGAACTATACATATCAGTGATGATCAGGATAAAGACACCGGCTTAATAGGACGTAAACAGCGTCTGCAGGAACTGGAAAATGAATATAAAAAGCTTACAAAAAGTATCAAACAAGAGAACCTGAATATTACTCAGCTGGAAAATAATAAAGAGGAAGTTAAGAGAGAAAAAAATAAAATTGAAACCTCACTTACAGAACTCCAGGGTACTCTTTCAACCGTTAAAGAAAATCTTGCAAAAACTAATTATGAAAAACAAAAAGCTGAAGAAAATCTCAATCAGAATGTTAAAGATAAACAGATACTCTTAGAAGAAATAAGCAAAACAGAGAAAAAAATCGATACTATCCATCCACAAATGGAAAAACTGGCTGAAACCAGAGAAACATTAGAGAATGAAACAGACAAAATCCAAAAGGAAGTCGATCAGCTGGAGAAAAAAGAACAAATTATGGAAGATGAAGTGCATCGATTAAACCTTTCAGTGGTAAGATTAAAAGGTGAAGCCCGGAATCTGGATCTGGAGATCGAAAGATCTGAAAAGCTCATACAGGATATAGAACTAAATATTAAAAACAGAAACCAGGAAATAAAAGATTCGAATACAACAATAACAGAAGTAAAAAAATTAATTAATGAAAATGAAAAAACTGTTGTAAAACATTATACAGAAAAAGAAGAAACAGAAAAGAAACTAACAGAAGCTGAAGAAAAATATCAGAATATAAAAGAAGAACTCGACACTCACGAAGCTGAGGTAAAAAAAGTCAGAAAAACCAGAGAAGAAACATCTGAACAGATTCATAACCTGGAGATGGAAACCTCAGAATTAGAGCATCAGGCACTTACCTTAAAACAAAAAATCAGAGAAAACTATCAGACTGATCTGGAGAAAATACCCCTCCCCAAAGAAATCGATCTGGAAACAAGCCAGGAACAGATCGATATAATTAGGCAAAAGTTATCAAATCTTGGTAATGTCAATCTGATGGCAATAGAAGAATATGAAAGAGAAACAGAAAGACTTAACTTTCTCAATCAACAGCGGGATGACCTTTTGTCCGCTAAAGAAACCTTAAATGAAACTATAAAGAAAATAAACCTAACAGCCAGAAAACGTTTTAAAGAGATTTTTGTAGAAGTAAGGAAAAACTTTCGTAAAACCTTTACTAATTTTTTTGACGGGGGTGAAGCAGATCTGCGTATCCCCGAGGGTGAAGATCCCCTTGAAGCACAGATTGAGATAGTGGCAAGACCTGCAGGAAAACATTTCAGGGATTTGAGTCTTTTATCCGGAGGTGAAAGAGCCTTGACTGCTATATCCCTTTTGTTTGCACTGTATCTGATCAAACCCAGTCCCTTTTGTATTTTAGATGAGATTGATGCACCCCTGGATGATTTAAATGTAAACAGATTTATCAAGGCACTGGAAGAATTCTCAAAAACCGTTCAATTTATCATTGTTACCCATAATAAAATGACTATGCAGGCGGCTAAAGCGCTCTATGGAGTCACTATGGAAGAAAAAGGGGTCTCAAAAATTGTTTCAGTTAAGTTTGAAGAAGACGGAAAAAAGAAGAAAAAGGCTGAAGAATTAGCTGAGTAAAACCAAGAATCTAAAAAAATTCTGCTAATATTTTAATTAAATTCTACATTTATACCCCTGAAGAGACTGTCGAAAAAGTCAACTAATGTCTTTGCGAGGAGCACAGCGACGAAGCAATCTCCTTAAGTTAGGTTAAAAATATAGGGGATCGCTTCGTAAAAAACACTCGCGATGACGTATTCAGGACTTTTTCGACAGTCTCGAAATGGTTTTAAATCCTGTCAGAGTTGTTTTCTCTAATCAATACTGTCCTTTGACCAATCAACAACAGATACCCTGATCTGCGAAGGGTATTCAGCTGAATGGTGTACGTTATTATGTGCCACTACCCAGTCAGTTTCATCATAGTTATTACCGCCTGTATTAAGATTACGGGCAAATCTGGGAAAATTACTGCTGGAGATTTCTATCCGAATACGATGTCCGGGAGCAAAATAGTTACTGGTGGACATGGAACTGACCGGAAGTTTGTACACTTCACCCTCTTCCATGAAAACTTCTTTATCATAGCCTTCCCGATAGCGGACTCTTTGTATGGTTTCATCAATATTATAGGCGCTTCCATCCGGATAAACATCAATCAGCTTTACAGTGAAATCTGTATCTTTAACATCAGATGATATATAAAGTGTAATCTCTACAGGACCAGTTATTTCAACACCTTTTTTCAAGGGATCAGTTGAGTAAACCAGAATATCATGACGTGTTTCCAGCTGGCGCTGATCAAAAGATCCGGCCTGATATTCACTTCCCAGACAGCAGAATCCGCCGCCATGCAGAGGTACAGGACAGGCCGGATCATAGATAAACATATCCGGATTATTTTTTGAATCTGGCGGATCTGTTGTGAGTTTACCGTCACCAAAAACACTGTTGGCATTTCCCCGACTTGTTAAATACAGGGTAACTATTTCAGCATTTTCAGGAGGCCAAGTATCTGAGGACTGCCATTTATTAAGTCCCATCGTATAATACTGAACTTTCGGTGTTTTCTTGACAAAATCATTGTCTTCTCCTTTGAGCCAGTAATCGAACCAGCCGTAGACAAGGGCATCATAATCATATCTGGCGTCACCTACATTACGTTCACCTATAACAGTTGTTTCCGTCTCACTGCCGAATGCACAGTGAGTGACCGGTGATACCACTGCAAACTGATTTTCAGCAACATCCGGATCCTCTGCATTCTTTCGTACATGATTGTACAAAGCCAGGTTTGGACTGACCGAAATATCATACCAGGATATCAACCATAAGCCGGGCACCGTACAAGGCATATCATCGTGATATAATCCCCCTTCATACCAGGCCGGATCATTGGGTTTCCGTTTGAGCATTCCTTCCCACTTACTTTCCGGAGCATTCAAATTGTTCATAATGTCTATAAGAGGTAAATGCCATAGTTCCTCTGACCAGTCCACTTCCGCTATATGGGGAGCAAGATCAAAATATCTGGACATAGTGACAAGATCTTCCCGGGGAATATCGGAGGGGAACATCGGTTTCCACTTGCATGTCTGGATAAATCCATAATCATACAGCCAGGCTGTCATCAGCATCTGGTGTACTCCACCCCGGTACCAGTTTCCCTGTTCATGAAATTCTCCTACCCGTCCGATACCTGCTCCATACCCCATAGGTACTACAGCAGCAAGACCAGGAGGATCCATAGCTGCTACTGCCATTTGCCATTCAGCTGTGGAAGAACATCCGATCAATCCAACTTTTCCATTGGACCAGGGCTGTTCGGACATCCATTTTATAGCATCGTATCCGTCAGTCCGCGGCGCCCCCAGAATTTCCCACTCCCCTTCAGAAAAATATCTCCCCCGCTCATTCTGAACCACAAAAGCATACCCCTGTTTTACTACTTTATGAGCCATATGAAAGGTGTAACTTTTCATGTCATCCCTGCTCCAGTAATTGAAATTATAGGGAGTTCTGGAAAAAATAATGGGAACGGATTCATCTGTTTTGGGCCGATAAACATCTGTTGCCAGCCTGACCCCATCTCGCATGGGTATCATAATTTTCTGCTTGACGATGGCTATGGATTCCAGTTTATTCAGAATATCTTCCTGGGCATAGACAGGGGAAAGTAATGAAATGAGAATAATACAAATAAAAGGAAAAATAATAAATTTTAAAGTTTTCATTTTATGCTCCTATGGATAATATATGAATTTCAATGGTAATGATAAATTTACCTATAAAATTCTTTTTTAATTAATATAATTTGTCTGAACGACCATATAAATTATATTTCATTATTTGTAAAGAGCCTCTTAAAAATCTCCTCTCTCAACTATTAGTACATATAAATTTACATCACTTCTTCTCTTTTCCCGGCAATGTCACCACCATCTGCGGAAAAGGTATTTCAATGCCTTTTTCTTTAAACACTCTGTCGATCTCCAACCGTATATCTTCTGCAACAGTCCATTGCTGCTGCCAGGTAGGGACATAGCAGACAAGCTTGAAATCAAGAGATGACTCGCCGAAATTAATAAAATAAGCTTTTGGAGAAGGTTCATCCATTACATCAGGATGAGCATTGCAGATATCAATAAGTAATTGCTTTACCTGTTTTAAATCCGTGCCGTAAGCTACCCCAACATTCACAGCGACTCGCAGTCTAGGGTTTGGATAGGAATAATTGGTTAATTTATCATTAATAATTTTCTGATTGGGTACCACAATCAACGTATTATCAAAAGTAAGTATCTTTGTACTTCGTAAACCGATATCATGTACATCCCCAAATTCACCTGTTTCAAGTAAAACCCTGTCTCCCATCCTGAAAGGTCTGTCGATCATAATCATAAACCCGGCAATCATATTGGCAAGTGTATCTTTAGCTGCCAGAGCCACAGCCAGCGATCCCACCCCCAGAGAGACAATAATCGAACTCACATTTTGCTTAAAATGATGCAGAATCATGATAACAGCTATGGTATATACAATGATAAGGATCAGTCTTCTGAATAAAGGCCCAAATTCATAATGTATACTGTAATCGGTTTTATCTTTCCAGCGTTCTGTATACCACTCCAGAGCGGCTGTTAAAAGACTGCTTATCAGTCCGGCCAGTATAAAAACAGTAAATACATAGAGCAGATGAGTTCCATAGGTTAAGATCACATCTGTCAGTACCGGATCAAGGACTCTGAGCAAAAAGAAAATACCCACAATCCAGATAATATTTTTTATCCGGGAATCCAGTATATTTAAAATTATATCATCAAAATCTGTCTTGGTTCTTTTAGTTACATGTTTTCGTACTAATGATACCAGCCTGGGAACTAACCTGTTAATAATAAATGTAACTATCAGGACACATATACCCAGTAAGATGTTATATAAATACGAATTTTCCTTAAAAAATGTTATTATCGGATCCATACTATTACTCCTCTTATTATAGATTTAAAGAACCTCATAATTTTGTACTATTGGTGTGATTATGTAAATAGATACCATATATTTTAAGAATAAAATATTATAATATGTTTGTATGCTTAGCAAACAGCATTATTCTTTAAATAATTCAAAGGCAACAGTATTTCTCTCTCCATCCTGTGGATCCTGTTTATCCTGTCAAAGATATTTACAATATCTTCTCAGTGTTACTATTATAACTAAAAAGGAGAAAAACCGATTATTAACGTTAATAAAATTCTGGCGATGGGCAGTATGACCAGATCAAAAAGCCCGATAAATAACAAAAAAAATAAAATTAAAAATCCATATCGCTGTAAACTGCTGTAACGATCTGCTACATGTTCGGGCAGGTAGGCCATAAGAATTTTAGATCCATCTAGAGGTGGGATGGGCATTGAATTAAAAATGCCCAGAATAATATTAATAAAAACAGCAAAAAATAAAATCCTGGATATTGGACTTGAAATACCTGATCCGGTACTGTAAATTCTGAATATCAACCCAAAGATTACTGCAAGTAAAAAATTACTCCCGGGACCGGCAGCACTGACTTTTGCTAATCCTTTTTTACCACCCTGTACCCGCCAGGGATTAACCGGGACGGGTTTGGCCCATCCGAAAAGCACTGGGGACTGGATAACTATTAAAATGACAGGAAAAATTATGGTTCCAAAAATATCAATATGCGGAATAGGATTAAAGGTTAATCTGCCGGAATCCCGGGCAGTGGTGTCCCCCAAATGTAAAGCCATATATCCATGTGCAACCTCATGAACAATCAGTGAGAATAACAGTACAACAATCTGTGGTATAAAATTCATGCAATCTACCCTTTAGCCTTCCTTTTTCTGGTCTTCAACAGCTTTACGCTCCTCTGCTCCGGCTTTCTTTCTGTTATTAATGATCCATTTTAACAGAGAACTCTTTTCTACCCCGAGTATAACATCCCGTAACCCTAAATATACCTGAGGATCATTCACCAGTCCGCCCAGCGTACCTTTCCCGGAATCAATTTTTGCAGTAATACTTGCTATTGAATGGGCTGCTGACTGCAGATCCTTCATAATACTGGCTCCATATTCCTTATCATTAATAAGCTTTCCTGCAACAGTGTTCTTATCACTTAAATTACTGGTCATTTTTCTGAAATCTGTTACCGAAGCTTTAAATTCTTCTATGGTCTTTTTAAAATCTACAGAATCTGATAACATGGAACCCACAGGTGTATGTTCGTTTTCAATCTTTTCTAATATAACAGCTAGATATCGTGACGTTTCCATAAGGTTTGCCATGGTTTCCTTAATTCCCATGGGTTCATTTACCAGTTTTCCCAAAGCACCCTGTCCTCTGTTAATCTTAGATATTGTACTGCGTATATCACCAACCATCATATTTGTACTGTCAACTATAGTGGAATAATCTGTTGAAATCTGAGTCGGTATAAAATCCTCCGGTTCGATTTCAGGCTGAGAGGGTGTACCCATTGTCAATTCAACCACTTTTCCATATACCAGACTTGCCGCAGCTATTCTTGCTCTGGTATCCTGACGTATCCTTGACGCCACCTGTTTATTAACTGCAATTTTTACTAAAATATTGGTATTTTCTGTTTCTTCGGGAAATCCCAAAAATATAACATTACCTACTTCAACTCCATTAAGCAGTACCGGATCACCTTCAAACAATCCGCCGGTGGATTTGAACAGAATCTTATAATTAACTTTATCCCCAAAGATCTTACTGTCCCCACCTACAGAAAATACAAAACCAATAATTATAGCCAGGGCAAAAACTATAAATATACCAACTCGTATTTCCTTGGTCACACTCTTTTTAATTTTTTTTCTCATATTTACTTCCAAAAATTATTAACTATTTAAAAACTCATTAACAATAGGATCTTCACACTCCTTGATTTCTTGCGGAGTACCAACAAATTTTATTCTTCCTCTGTAAAGAAACGCAATACGATCAGCAACAGACATAGCACTTTGAATATTATGAGTTACAATGATTGAAGTTATATGTAATGTCTCATGTATTGAACGCATCAGCTTATTCACCCACTTGGTGGTTATTGGATCAAGACCGGTAGTGGGTTCATCATAAAGCAGTGCATCAGGTTCCATAACAATTGCCCGTGCTAAAGCAACCCTTTTTTTCATTCCTCCGCTCAGATTCTCCGGCATTCTCCAGGCAACATTTTCCAGACCAACTAATCGCAACTTTTCATATACTTTCTGCTCAATATCCGGTTCCTCTAAATCTGTATGTTCCCTTAAGGGAAATGCAACATTTTCAAAAACTGACATGGAATCAAATAAAGCACTCCCCTGGAATAAAAATCCGATTTTCTTTCTGATCTTCAGCAATTCGCTCTCATTATATTTTGTAATATTCATACCATTAATAAAAACCCTGCCATGATCTGGTGGGATCAATCCCACCAGATGTTTTAAAATAACTGTCTTACCAGTGCCACTGCCCCCCAAAACCACCAATGACTCACCCTGTCTTATGAGCATAGTTAAGCCTCTGAGCACTTCATGACTGTTAAAACTTTTGTACACTTCATCTATAAAAGCAAAAGGCGGCATATAACTCCTCAAAAGATCAATAAAAGTTTAGTTAAAAAATAATCCGATATCATAATACTTATTGAACTGGCAACTACTGCTCTGGTCGTTGCTTTGCCAACTCCCTCTGCACCTCCTTTAACCTGTAATCCGCAGTAGCAGCCTATCAGAGATATGAAAAATGCAAAAACTAAAGACTTAAAAATTCCGCCGAAAAAATCAGATAAGGTAACCGAGCGTATCACCTGATAATAGTAGGTATAAAATTTCATTTTAATATCCACCATGCTGACTACCAGACCTCCTGTAATGCCGACAAAATCAGCTACAGCTGTTAATAAAGGAAGGGTAATCATAGTAGCAAATACTCTCGGGAATACCAGTTTTTTAGCCGGACTTGCTCCCAGAAGCCGAATAGCATCCACCTGCTCAGTAACTTTCATAGAACCAATCACAGAAGTAATTCCTGCACTTACTCTTCCCCCCACCAGGAGAGCAGTTAAAAGAGGGCCGAATTCTTTAGTAATAGCAACTCCCACTCCTACTCCAACCATTACTCTGCCTGCAAAATTAGCTTCAGAATATGCTACTTGTACTGCTAAAACCATGCCAACAAAAAACGAAGAAAGCAGTACTATTGGTAAAGAACGAACTCCCAGATTTTCCATTTGACTAACCAGAGATCGGAACTCATAGGGCTTGCTGAAACCATACCTTATAGTATCTATCCAGAGAAAAAATACTTCTCCGAAATACTGAAAGTTATTGCGAATTTTTTTTATTACTTTTTCTCTCAATAAGGGATTATTCTCCTTAATGTATACTAGTTAAATTGTATCAATGATCTGTCATATTCTTCCGGAGGAATATATCCTAACAAATCAATACAGGTTGAAGCAATATTACTTAATCCCGGTTTTTCAATGTCTGCTAATGTATATTCATTATTATATGAAGGATCATATATAATAAATGGTACCGGATTTAAAGTATGGCTGGTCTTGTTTTTTGGATTTCCTTCCTTATCCATTTTAATATGTCCATTTTTATCAAGTTCGAACATTTCATCTGAATTGCCGTGATCAGCAGTGATCAGGGCTATTCCGTTAACTTTCTTTACTGCTTTTAACAAACGTTTCAAACCCAGGTCAACACTTTCTACCCCTATTACTGCAGAATGGAATATTCCTGTGTGTCCCACCATATCTCCATTGGGATAATTCAGGCGGATCAAACGGTATTTTCCTGTTTCCATCTCTTTAATAACCCTGTCAGTGATCTCTGCACTTTTCATCCAGGGACGCTGCTCAAACGGAACCCGATCTGAATCAATTTGAATATAGGTTTCGTATGTATCATCAAACTTACCACTGCGATTCCCATTCCAGAAATAGGTTACATGTCCGTATTTCTGGGTTTCACTGCAGGCTAACTGAGAAATACCATTTTTAGCCAGTAACTCACCCATGGTATGAGAAATTGCAGGCGGGGATACTAGATATTGTTTTGGTATATGCAGATCCCCGTCATATTCCATCATTCCTGCATACTCTATTTCAGGTACTCTTTCACGTTTAAATTCATCAAAATCTTTTTCTTCAAAAGCCCGGCTTATTTCTATAGCTCTGTCACCTCTGAAATTAAAGAAAATCACTGAATCTCCATCCTGTACAGGACCCAGAGGCTTTCCGTCTCTTTCAATCACAAAGGGAGGAAGAAACTGATCCGTTACATCCGGATCGTTCTCTCTCAGAGTTTTTATAGCTTCTTCTGCAGATGTAAATGTTTCCGCTTTTCCCAGTACATGTGCTTTCCAGCCTCTTTCTACAATACGCCAGTCTGATTCATATCTGTCCATGGTGACCAGCATCCGTCCACCACCACTGGCTATGGCAAAGTCTGTATTTGAATCATTCAATTTATCAAGAAAGGCTTCAAAAGGAACCACATACTCCAAAGCTGATTTCTCCGGAACATCACGCCCGTCAAGCAGAATATGAATTCTAGCCCTGGCTATCCCTTCATTTTTTGCCCTGCTGAGCATAGCTTTTAAATGATTGATATGACTGTGGACATTACCGTCAGAAAAAAGGCCAATAAAATGAAGTGCTCCTTTATTTTTTTTACAATTATTAATCAGTTTTTTCCAAACCTCACCTTCCCATATATCTCCTTTATCTATTGCTTTATTTACTCTCCGTGCTCCTTGTGCAAATACTTTGCCAGCTCCAATAGCATTATGTCCAACTTCGGAATTCCCCATATCCTTTTCAGTGGGCAATCCTACTGCTGTCCCATGAGCCTGTAAAAGTAAATGAGGATAATGTATTAAAAGATCATCCAACACAGGAGTAAAAGCTTTTTTTACAGCATTCCCTTCCGGGTTTTCAGACCATCCAATCCCATCCATTATCACAACTACAAGTGGACCTGAACGGCCTTTAAATAATGTATTTTTTTGTAATTTAAATTCTTTCATAATGTTCCTTTTTTTATTTTATAAATCTGTTATCTGCTCTGGTCCGGTTCCCTTCCGTTTTAAGTTTTTCCTTCATCCATCCTGTGCTGGCATCAGGATGAGAATCAATGTCAGAAAAATAAGGTTTAATATCCAGAAGAGGTGTTTTATCAACCATATCTACGCCGGCAAACTTAATTCTGTTTTTTTTAATTCCCAAATTTTTAACCACTGTAAATCCTACAGGATTGGGCCTCCTGGGCCCTCTGATAGCGAAAACACCTCTGGGGGTAGTATCAAGAAAAGGGATTGCCTGCAGTGAATACTCTTTTACCTGATCGAAATAATAAAGTAAAATAAGATGAGAAAAACCATCTAAATCTTTCAATCCCGACTGGAAATCAGCAAAAATTTCAACTTCTCCTTTAATATCCTGTCTTAATGCTCCCTGAATAGGTACTCCCCTGGGTGATTTAAATGGGGTATGAATAGTCCCTATAGATTCAAACGTAATCTTCATTGACAAGCCTTTTTAGTTTTTACAAAAATCAGGTAGTTTTATAATATCTACCTTACTTTCATCTTGATGTGTAACAAAACAATACATCGATTCTTTTCTCACACACCATAAACTTACAGGAAAATTGTTGCTTTCTGATATTCTGATAATTCCCGGCCGATCAAACTTTTTAAAAATAACCGTACTCATCATATTTTTCCCCCACCAGAGAAACAACCTGAAGAGTATCACAATCCGCCGACTGAGAATTTTCTGTATAATACTCATTCTATTAAACCTCTAGATATTAATCGATATAGCTGTCATATCTTATTATTTCCACATCTAAAATGAATTCAGAGTTATATTTCAATCAACCTGTACTCAGAGGAACCAAGTCCGATTTTCTCTCCATGTCTGATCTGTGCTTTTACATCAATTTCCGGATAAGAAAGTTCACCAATATTCTTTCCTGCTCTCTTACTGATGAGATCCAGGGTGGCATTATCAACAGCCACCGGATCTTTGGAAGCTAAAAATCCAATATCTGCTATTATTGGTTTCTGAGTGAACGTCATACAATCGCAGTCCTTGGTTATATTAATAAGATAATTTATAAATCCGATTTTTCCAGAATTTACCTTTTGTACTCCCAGAGCATGTTCAGCCATACGTTTCTGAAGTTCTACTCCTTCAAAATGCCATCTAAATCCTACTGCATCAAAATTACAAACAGCCAGACATTCACCGCACCCTATGCATTTTTTCGAATCAATAAAGGCCTTTTGATCTTTGAGTGTAATAGCATCTACCGGACACCATTCTATACAAACACCGCACCCGGTACATTTTTTCTGTTTTATAGTTGGATTCATACCTGAATGCTGCCGCAGTTTTCCTTTACGGCTTGCCAGTCCCATACCGATATTTTTTATAGCAGCTCCCATTCCTGTTCCCATATGTCCGGTTACATGAGATATAACAATCATGGAATTTGCCTCAAATACAATTGAAGAAAGCCCGACTTTTTTAAATATGTCTCCTTGAATCTCAATCTCATTATCTACATTGCCCAGTAGTCCGTCACCAATTATAACCGGTATCCCTAAATTATTAATACTGTATCCGTGTTCATAAGCCACCAAAAGATGCCCCACTGCATTATCCCGCTTCGCTTTGTACAGCACACATGTATCAGTTAAAAAAGGTCTGGCTTCACATTTCTTTAAAGATTCAATAACAGGCCTGACCATATCAGGAGGGATAAAAGTATTAAGTTTATCCTCACCAAAATGAATTTTTATAGCAGAAAAATCATTCTTTCCAATACAAGAATCAAAACCTGCCCGGTTAAACAACTCTGACAATCTCTTATTGTTTTTTTTGTAACTCTCGATCGACAAAAAATATACATCTGACGCCATATAGTATAACCTCTATTTTTTTAATTCCATTAATCCCAATATTAATAACTTTTTAATGTATAAAATAATATAATTAAATTCAAAAAATAATTTGATTTTTAGAACTCTATTAATTACACTATCATATTTGGCGATTACTTCAAGATCTATGTACTATACAATAAAAGAGTCATTAAATACACTTTAGACAACGGAAAAGGGAAAAAGGAGGATGGAGAATGGAAAAATAAATACTTTATATGACGCAAATTCTGAACCTTTGTATTTCCATATTCCATTTTCCTTTTTTCCATTTCCCA